>JQIA01000381.1_pt1 | contig 21983 bp, 16 predicted proteins | sample 811431 | NCBI WGS metagenome assembly JQIA01 (sample SAMN02998118, study PRJNA258478) | marine sediment metagenome | biome: marine; feature: seafloor; material: sediment; isolation source: oil-polluted sediment collected from 3 locations (0.5 km, 0.7 km and 0.9 km)... | place: USA: Gulf of Mexico ...
GTAGGAAAGCCGGCGCCGCCCATACCCGCAATACCTGCGTCAGCAATGATTTTTATTATGTCTTGATGGCTCAGTTGAGTGTAGTCTCGGCATGTTTTTCGCTGCCTCCATGTATCTTTACCATCTACATCAAGAAACAAGCAAAGCTCACTTAAACCTGAGGGGTGTGCTATGACTGATTTTTTAATTGCACTAATAATACCACTAGTAGGTGCGTGTATTGGTACAGCCATAGGGCTAGAGCTTTGTGTTAACGCCTGTCCTTTAAGTACTTTATCGCCAATGTTAACTAATAAATCACCTTGACAACCGATATGTTGTTGCAAAGGTAAAATTAATTGCTTAGGTAACGATATGTGTTTAATCGGGTTATTGGTAGTTAATTGCTTTTGTTCAGGTGGATGAATACCGCCATGAAAATGCCAAAAATTACTCTTTCTAATACGCTCGATAATAGATGTCATCGCTTCTTTACCCTACTTGTTTGACCGCAATTTTATTTAAATTCCACTGCCAATTCTGAATGGTTTCAGGAATAGGGCGCATTTCAATACAGTCTACAGGGCAAGGTGCAACACATAAGTCACAGCCAGTACACTCATCAATGAGTACAGTGTGCATTTGTTTAGCGGCTCCTAAAATGGCATCAACAGGGCAGGCTTGAATACATTTAGTACAACCAATACAATCTTCTTCAATGATAAATGCGACTTTAGGTAAGTTGTTTGTTGCACTCTTATCTTTTTCATGATTTTCATCTATTGGTTGTACGTCAAGACCTAACAAGTCGGCAATTTTTTTTATGGTATCTTCACCGCCAGGGGCGCATTTATTTATTGCTTCGCCATTGGCGACTGCATCAGCATAAGGTTTGCAACCAGGATATCCACATTGGCCACATTGTGTTTGTGGGAGTAAGGCATCAAGCTGCTCCACAATAGGATCGCCTTCGACATGAAAGTGTACTGATGCATAACCTAAAAGAGCACCAAATAATGCAGCGATAATACCTAAAACAAGAATGGCAATTAAAATGTTCATATCTGTGTTACCTTAGTTTTCGATTTCCATTACTGTTTAAATTTTAATTAAACCAGTAAAGCCCATAAAGGCCAAAGACATAAGGCCTGCTGTTATCATAGCGATAGCCGCACCTTTAAAAGGGGTTGGAACATCTGCATTACTTAATTTTTCTCGCATCGCAGAAAACATAACTAAAACTAACGAAAAACCAACTGCAGCACCAAAACCGTAAATAATCGACTCAAAGAAATTATGTTGTAATCTAAGGTTCAATAAAGCAACACCAAGTACGGCGCAGTTAGTCGTAATTAGTGGTAGGAATATGCCTAATAAACGATAAAGGTTAGTACTTGTTTTATGCACTACCATTTCAGTAAACTGTACCACTACCGCTATTACCAAAATAAAACTCATGGTTGTTAAATATTCAAGGTTTAACGGTATAAGGATATAGGTGGTAACTAAGTAGCTAAGTAATGATGCTAAGGTCATTACAAAAGTAGTAGCAAACGACATGCCAATAGCCGTTTCTGTTCGAGAAGATACCCCCATAAAAGGGCATAAACCAAGAAATTGTACTAGCACAAAGTTATTTACTAATACGGTGCCAATAAGCAACAGAAAGTAATCAGTCATTTATTTTTAACTTGTTAAATCATTTTTTAATATGAAATGCATTATCCTTTTTTTTATTACATATAACAAGGCGGATTCAAGTCTGAAGTACATAGGGGTATTACAATTTATTACTTTTACTTTACTTTGGTTGAATAAATATTCAATTCAAATAAAAAAACTGAAAATGAAATGTTTTCAGTTTTATCGATTAAAACCATTTGTATAGTTTTTATAAAGGTTTAGGTTTACCAATATAGTAACCTTGACAGCCGTCAATAAATAAACTTTCTAATGTGTGTTTTTCTTCTTGACTTTCAACACCTTCAGCGAGAACGTTAATACTTAATCTATGAGCTAAATCAACCATCAATCTTAAAAAATATTGATTGTTTTTATCATCATCAATATCTCGGGTATAAGAACTGTCCATTTTTATGTAATCAGGCGTTAAATCTCTAAAGAATTTAAATGACGTTAAACCTATACCAAAACGTTCCACTGTTACGCGCGAACCAACACGGTGTAACATGTCTATGAAACGTTTACTGGTATTTATATTTTGTTGCAAACCGTATTCAGTTATTTCAAAAATTAATCTAGGAGCAACATGAGGTTCACGTAATAGTTTACGTTCTAACCAAATAATGAAGTGTTCATCAGTAATACTCCGTGCACTAATGTTGATACCAAAACTATGGTCTAGTAAATTTTTATTGTTAATTTCTTTTATGGTAACGTCAATAATCAATTTATCAATGGCTATAATTTTATCAAGTTTTTCTGCCATAGCGATAAAAGATGCTGTTGGTAACATTTCATCATTCGAATTTAAGAAACGTGCTAAAACCTCACCATACACTTTATTGTTTCTGCCCGCAGGCTGGATGGGTTGGAGTAGTAATGTAACTGATTGATTTTCTAATACATAATCAATTTCTTGACGCCAATTTTGATTGCCATAATTAGTGCTGTTTTTTTGTAATATGTCGGTATCTTTTTGTGAATACCAAGCGTTATTACTTTGTGTTTGCGCAACACTAACTCCGGTGTCTGCTAATGCTAGTAATTCACCTAAAGGTTTTGACTTGTCAAAATAAACCAGTCCAGAATAAGCTACCGAGTCTAAATCATTTTTTTGTTGATATTCATTAAATCGAGACGTTAAATCTTTGGTCAGTTTTTCCGCTTCTAATAATTTTACATTAGGTAAAATGCAAGCAAAATCAGAGCTGTTTAATTTAAATAATTGCCCGTCGGGATATAACAATATCGATTCTTTTATAATATCACTGACTTGAGTGATGTAGGTATCTCCCTCGTTAAAACCATGGATTTTGTTAATGGTCTGTAATTCTGAACAGCGAATAATAATTAACACCCCAAACTTTACTGGGCTATCTTGTACAATTTGGTTCTCATAAAATTGTACAAAACGTCTTCGGTTATCAAGTTTGGTTAAATTGTCTACATAAGCTTTTTGCTCTAAGCTGATGGTGTTTTTAAGTTGTTTAGCCATCAATAGCTTGATATCTGCTATTCCTTGTTTAAGCTCGGGAATTTCTAAAATATCTGTTTCGGCCTTTGATGTGTCATTATTTAATAAATTAGTGTAATTAATCAAAGCTAAATCATTTTTGATTTGCTGCTTAATAACTTGGAAGATAGTTTTGTATTTCTTATTATTTATCATTGCGCTAAATAATACCAATACATAGGCTAAAATAAACGCGAATAACAATAGGTTTAGTATTAAAGAAGACTCTTTAGAATAATCTAATTGATAACTGATAGTAAATCCATTAAAACTAAACTGCTTACCCAGAGGTGTTATGAGGGGAATAATCAAGCCTATATGCTTATTCTGATAGGCGAACAATGTTTTACCAGTACGATTTGATATGGTTAATTTTTTGAAATTATTTGTTTTTCTTAATGTGGCGGCTAATATTTTTACATCTTGTGTATTGTTTTCTGTCAATGGAATCTGCTGTGTTAATAACTCAATGGATTGAAGATGTTGGTTGTCTTTATCAGCCAAAAAAGAGGCTAGCAGTACCAATGAAATAACACTAAAAGTGAGGATGAAAATAAATGCTAAAATGACATTTCGTATTAATAATTGGAAAAAAGTATACATATTGAATTTATTACCTCATTAAAAACCAACAGTTAAATGCTAATATAAGGGTTAGTTAAACAATTCTCATAAATGCGCTATAACAATATTATTTACTATTATACTAACTGATTGTAAAGCATAAGTTAATTTTTTCTATTAAATCAAATGTCTCATTTAATAAATCTGATGCTATTTTATTGTGACTATTTGTCAATCAGGCTTGCGCTTATTCCTTCGTCACTATATAATTTGCGCAGCTTAAAATAGCAGAATGTCACTGAGGCATTTGTCATATCATTATTTTAATGAAAATGGGCAAATTCTATTTCTGTTGTTTACACCTATTTCATAGCATATTTAAATATATGGTTTGAATAATAAGTGTGGGGTCAGTGAATAGGGCCCCGATGTAGGGGCTTTTTTTTGCCCTTTTTTTATATCTAAAATCTCATTTTAAATGTTTTTTCTTGAATATAAGGTTATATTTGTTAAATGAACAATGTGTTTTTTATGAGTAAATAGGAGAGAATAATTGGCTAAGTTTGAACAAAAGCTAACTGATATGCTTCGTCCTGCAGTAGCTGAAACAGGTAAGGAATTACTTGGAGTAGAATTTGTTAGTGCTGGTAATAATTCAGTTTTACGTTTGTTTATTGATCATGAAAATGGCATAGATGTGGATGACTGCGCAGAAGTGAGCCGTCAAGTCGGCGCCATTTTAGATGTAGAAGATCCAATAAGTAGTGAATACAATTTAGAAGTCTCATCCCCAGGCGTTGATAAGCCGTTATTTGAACTAGCGCATTACCAAGCCGTAGTAGGTGAAACAATAAACGTGAAATTATCGATGCCTTTAAATGGTAGGCGTAAATTTAAAGGTAATTTAGTTGCCATAGAAAATGATACATTAATTGTTGATGTTGATGGCCTTGATTATGAATTGGTTCTCAATAATGTCGACAAAGCAAATCTTGTCGCACGTTTGTAAGTAGATAAATTAAAATAGTTAATTTAATAGGGTTAAATAGCATGAGTAAAGAGATATTACTGGTTGTTGATGCTGTATCAAATGAAAAAGCATTACCGCGAGAAAGTATTTTTGAAGCAATGGAAACAGCTTTGGAAACAGCTACCAAGAAAAAGTACGAAGGCGATATTGTCGTACGAGTATCTATAGATAGAATTAGTGGTGAGTTTGATACTTTTCGTCGTTGGTTAATTGTCGAAGAAAGTGATGAGCCAATGGAAAATCCATATGCTGAAATCACTTTAGCTGCCGCACAATATGATGATGCAGAGTTGAATGCAGGCGATTATGTTGAAGAGCAAATTGAATCAGTCAAATTTGATCGGGTAACTACGCAAACCGCTAAGCAGGTTATTGTACAAAAAATTCGTGAAGCTGAACGTGCTTTAGTTGTTGAGGCATATGAAGACCAAATTGGCGAATTAGTGACAGGTGTTGTAAAAAAATCGAGCCGCGAAAGTGTTATTTTAGATCTAGGTAATAACGCGGAAGCGATTATTTATCGTGATGACATGCTGCCACGTGAGACCTTCCGTCCAGGTGATAGAGTACGTGGTTTGTTATATGAGATTAAGCCTGAAGCACGTGGGGCTCAGTTATTTGTGAGCCGTACTAAACCTGAAATGCTAATTGAATTATTCCGCATTGAGGTGCCAGAAATTGGCGAGGAAATGTTAGAAATTAAGGGTGCAGCACGCGACCCAGGTTCTCGCGCTAAAATTTCAGTAAAAAGCAATGATAAGCGTATTGACCCTGTAGGTGCTTGTGTTGGTATGCGTGGTTCACGTGTACAGGCTGTGTCTGGCGAATTAGGTGGAGAACGGGTTGATATCGTGCTTTATGATGATAACGTTGCACAATATGTTATCAATGCGATGGCTCCAGCTGAAGTGGCTTCAATTATTGTAGATGAAGATAAAGGTACCATGGATATTGCCGTTGAAGCAGGTAATTTAGCCATGGCTATTGGTCGTAGTGGTCAAAATATTCGTTTAGCAAGCCAGTTAACCGGCTGGGAACTAAACGTGATGACCGTTGAAGACATGAAAGGGAAGCATCAGGCTGAAAACGATAAAGTTTTAAATTTATTTATTGATAAATTAGATCTTGATGAAGATTTTGCTACTTTACTGAGTGATGAAGGTTTTACCTCATTAGAAGAAATTGCTTATGTCCCAGTAGCTGAAATGTTAGAAATTGATGGCTTAACTGAAGAAGTTGTTGAAGTGCTACGTGAACGCGCTAAAGAAGCATTAACAACGCAAGCACTTGCTAGCGAAGAAACTTTAGAAGGTGCAGAGCCCGCACAAGATTTATTAGACCTTGACGGTTTAGAGCGCCATTTGGCTTTTGTTTTAGCTAGTCGAGGCGTTAAAACGCTTGAAGACTTAGCTGAGCAAGGTATTGACGAAATTAGCGATATTGAAGAATTAACAGACGCCAAAGCAGGCGAGTTAATTATGGCAGCACGCAACATTTGTTGGTTTAACGAAGAATAATTAACACCGGGAGAAGAGTATAAATGGCAGATATAACTGTAGCAGAACTTGCTAAAGAAATTGGTACGCCGGTGGAGCGTTTAGTCAGCCAGTTGGCTGATTCAGGCGTGAGTAAATCGGCAATCGATACTGTTTCGCAAGACGAAAAAGAATCTTTATTAGGTTTTCTTAAAAAACAACATGGCGATGATTCAGCAGCAAAACCAAGTAAGCTAACATTGAACCGTAAAACCAAGTCAACCTTGACGATGGGGCATGGTAGTAAAGCTAAGTCGGTTAATGTTGAAGTACGTAAAAAACGTACTTACGTTAAACGTAGTGAAGTGGAAGAGCAGCAACTAGCAGAAGCCGCAGCAAAAGTAGAAGCAGAAGCCGCTGAAAAAGCAGCAAGCGATGCTGCTATCAAAGCAGAAGTTGAAGCGAAAGCCGCAGCGAAAGAAGCTGAAAATGCTAAAGCCGTTGCTGCTATAAAAGCAGAGGCAGAAGCTGAACGTAAAGCCGCAGCCAAAGTAGATGCTGCAGCTAAAGCGAAGCAAACAGCCGTTGAGAAATCAAAAGTTGCTGATAAAGCACCAGCGGTAAAAGTTAAAGAAAGTGAAGAGGCTAAAAAACTTCGCTTAGCGCAAGAAAAAGAAGCAGCCGTAAAAATTGAAGCAGAAGCAAAAGAAGCGAGTGAAGCAGCTAGAAAATTAGCAGAAGAAAACGAAGCTCGTTGGAAAGAACAAGAAGAAGAGCGTAAAGCTAAAGAGAAAGAAGTAGTGCATGTTACTTCTTCTGTATACGCTCAAGAAGCTGAAGATAAAGTTGATGCTGCCGATGAAGGCGCTGGTCGTCGTCGTAAGAAGAAAAAAGCTCCACAAGACCGAAATGCCCGTGGTCGTAATGCTCGTGGTCGTAAACAAACATTGTCGGCACCACAAAGTTTAAAACATGGTTTTACCAAACCTGTAGAAACTAAAGTACAAGACGTTCGCATAGGCGAAACTATCTCTGTTGCTGAATTAGCCAATAAAATGGCTAAGAAAGGTGCTGAAGTAGTAAAAGCAATGTTTAAAATGGGTGCAATGGCAACCATTAACCAAGTAATTGACCAAGAAACAGCGGCATTAGTGGCTGAAGAAATGGGCTTTAACGTGGTTATTGTGAAAGAAAATGCTTTAGAAGAAGCTGTGTTAGCCGATCGTGAAAATATAGGTGCAGCAGGTGAGGCGGTAACGCGTGCGCCAGTTGTGACTATTATGGGTCATGTCGATCATGGTAAAACATCATTACTTGATCACATTCGTGAAGCGAAAGTTGCTGACGGCGAAGCAGGCGGTATTACTCAGCATATCGGTGCTTATCATGTGGAAACTGGTCATGGTATGATCACTTTCTTAGATACTCCAGGTCATGCGGCCTTTACTGCTATGCGTTCACGTGGTGCAAAAGCAACCGATATTGTTATTATTGTGGTTGCTGCCGATGATGGTGTTATGCCGCAAACAATTGAAGCAATTCAACATGCAAAAGCATCTGATGCACCAATTATCATTGCTGTTAATAAAATGGATAAAGAAAGCGCTGATCCTGATCGTGTTAAAAGTGAATTATCACAACATGGCGTTTTATCAGAAGAGTGGGGCGGCGAGGTTCAGTTCTGTCATGTATCTGCTAAAACAGGCCTAGGCATTGATGAATTACTTGATTCAATTTTATTACAATCCGAAGTATTAGAGCTTACTGCTGTTGTTGATAAAATGGCAAGTGGCGTTGTTGTTGAGTCTAAACTTGATAAAGGACGTGGCCCTGTTGCTACCGTACTTATTCAAGAGGGTACAATAAAGCAAGGCGATATCGTTCTTTGTGGTTTGGAGTATGGTCGTGTACGTGCTATGCGTGATGAAAATGGTAAAACCATTCAATCAGCTGGCCCTTCTATTCCAGTAGAAATTATTGGTTTAAGTGGTGTGCCACAATCAGGTGATGAAGCTACCGTAGTTAAAGATGAGAAGAAAGCACGTGAAGTTGCTTTATTCCGTCAAGGTAAATTCCGTGATGTTAAACTAGCACGTCAACAAAAATCTAAACTTGAAAACATGTTTGCTAGCATGGCATCTGGTGAAGTATCAGAAGTAAATGTTGTACTTAAATCTGATGTGCAAGGTTCGCTTGAGGCTATTTCAGATTCATTATTGAAACTTTCTACTGATGAAGTGAAAGTTAAAATAGTAGGCTCTGGTGTTGGTGCTATCACTGAAACAGATGCTACCTTAGCTGCGGCTTCGAATGCTATTGTTGTTGGCTTTAACGTACGTGCTGATGTAGCTGCGCGTAAGGTTATTGAATCCGAAAATATTGATTTACGCTATTACAGTGTTATCTATGCGTTGATTGATGAAGTTAAGCAGGCAATGAGCGGTATGCTTGCGCCAGAATTTAAACAAGAAATTATTGGTCTTGCAGAAGTTCGTGATGTATTTAAGTCACCCAAAATTGGCTCTATTGCTGGTTGTATGGTTACTGAAGGTATTATTAAACGCAGTGCGCCAATTCGTGTATTACGTGAAAACGTGGTAATTTACGAAGGTGAGCTTGAGTCATTACGCCGCTTTAAAGACGATGTTCAAGAAGTTCGTAACGGTACTGAGTGTGGTATTGGTGTTAAAAACTACAATGATGTTCGTGTAGGCGATCAAATTGAAGTGTTTGAGACAGTAGAAGTTAAACGAACATTGTAATTATCATCTCATTGCTAGTTGGCTCAACTACTGCGTTGAAAGTACTTATTGACGTTCGTCAATTCCGTGCTTCGATTTAGTATTTGAACTCACTAGCTTCGAGCTAATGGTTAAATGAATATATATCCGTGATACTCGAATATTGAGGTAACACGGATATAGTAGTAAGCATATATTACTACAATTATATTAAAGGGACTGATGTCCCTTTTTTGTTCATAAGATACAAGAGAAAATATTATGGCTAGAGAATTTGCCCGTACTGACCGCGTAGGTCAACAAATCCAAAAAGAAATCGCGACTATATTAATGCGCGAAATAAAAGATCCGCGATTACAAATGACAACGGTTTCAGCCGTTGAAGTAACTCGAGATCTTGCTTATGCAAAAATATTTGTAACTTTTTTTAATGACAAACCTGATGAAATTAAGGCTTCTTTAGATGTTTTAGCCGATGCAGAAGGTTATATTCGTTCATTACTTGGCAAGCGCTTACGTGCTCGTATTATGCCACATTTGCGTTTTATTTATGATAGTTCAATGAGTGAAGGGGTTCGTATGAGCGCCTTAGTTGATCAAGCCGTTGCCAGTGATAAACCTGTCAATGGTGAAGAAATCACTACAACTGATGACAGTGAAGATCAGGACAAATAAAGTATGGCGAAGCGAAGAAAAGGTCGCCCTATTAATGGCGTTTTGTTACTAGATAAGCCTTATGAAATGTCATCTAATCATGCACTTCAAGCGGTTAAACGAATTTATTTTGCTCAAAAAGCAGGGCATACAGGCGCGTTAGACCCATTAGCAACCGGAATGTTGCCAATATGCTTAGGCGAGGGGACTAAGTTTTCACAGTTTTTACTTGATACCGATAAAACCTATCAAGTTACCGCAAAGTTGGGTATTAGAACGACCACCAGTGATGCTGATGGTGAAATTGTTAGCGAAAAAGAAGTCAATGTTTCAAGTGAAGAACTGGCTACAGCCCTTGATAGATTTCGTGGTACCACTAAGCAAGTGCCATCAATGTATTCTGCATTGAAATATCAAGGAAAGCCACTATACAAATACGCACGAGAGGGCATAGAAGTGCCTCGTGAAGCACGTGATATTACTGTTTTTTCATTAGACTTGCTGTGTTTTAATGCAGATGAAATTGAGCTAAAAATTCATGTATCAAAAGGTACTTATATTCGTACCATCATTGATGATTTAGGTGAATTGTTGGGGTGTGGTGCGCATGTTGCTTCACTACGACGCTTAGCGGTAGGTAATTATCCCATTGATAAAATGGTTACTTTACCAGCGCTTGAAGCTTTGCTTGAACAAGCGAAGGCGCAAGATATTACCCCGTCAGCGTTACTTGATCCCTTGTTGCTTCCCATGCAAAGTGCGGTTGAAGGTATGCCAGCGGTTTATGTAGATGACATGTCTGCTCACTTTTTACGTCATGGAAACCCTGTACAAGCGTATAAAGCACCTATGGAAGGTAGTGTTCAGGTTTATATTGGTGAAGATGAAACGGATGAGCAAGCTGAGTTTATTGGTGTCGGTTTTATTGACGACGACGGGCAAGTAGCACCGAAACGCATTGTAGTTATTTGATTAATCAATTTTATTTTAGCTTGTCTTTTAGGTTTGTTCTGATAGAATGTGCGCTCTTTATTACCTCGGCTGAATTAGTGTTTGGCTTAGGTAGTTACTTTAACGCTCAATTAACTTATGTTATTCATCATTTACTTGATTGGGAGTTTTCACACTAAGGATTTATTATGTCTTTAAATGCTACCGAAAAAGCAGCAATTGTTGCAGAATACGCTCAAAAAGAAGGTGATACAGGTTCACCAGAAGTACAAGTTGCTTTGTTAACGACACAAATTAACCATTTGCAAGGTCACTTCAAAGAGCACATCCATGATCATCACTCACGTCGTGGTTTATTACGCATGGTTGCACAACGTCGTAAATTACTTGATTACTTAAATGGTAAAAATGTAGAACGTTACACTGCCTTAATTGGTAAGTTAGGTCTACGTCGTTAATCATTTTTTTTAATAGGCTTTATTTTAGTAAAGCATATTAATTAATAAAAAAAAGGAGCCTATGGCTCCTTTTTTTATGCTATTTTCTTAGGATAAATTTTCTTGTTAGGTTCGGTATGGTTTTATTCAAACATTCATTAACTGTTTTTATCGGTATTTTTTTCTTTTTAATTAGTACTGCGGCATCAACCAAAATTGAAGCAGCGTTACCTAAACTAAAACAGGAAATTAGAGAGCCAGAAGCCGCAACTGGTTTATCGACTAATAAGGCGGTTTATGGCAAAAGTTTTATGGTGGCAGCAGCTAACCCTTATGCCAGCAAGGCGGGTTACCATATTTTGCAACAAGGGGGCAGTGCAGTAGATGCTGCTATAGCAGTACAGTTGGTATTAAGTTTAGTTGAACCACAGTCATCAGGCATTGGCGGCGGTGCTTTTATGCTGTACTGGGATAAAAAAAAGGGAAAAGCAATCACTTTTGATGGTCGTGAAACGGCACCAAGTACGGTGACGGATAAGTTGTTTTTAGATGCGCAGGGTAAACCGTTAAAGTGGATTAACGCTGTTGTTGGCGGGCGCTCTGTAGGCGTTCCTGGGGTGTTAGCCATGCTAAAAAAATCGCATGATCAATATGGTAAGTTACCTTGGGCAAGTTTATTTGAACAGGCAATTAATTTAGCTGAAAATGGCTTTATCGTTTCGCCACGATTAGAAAAACTGTTAGGAATGAACTTTAATCCAGGCATTCATCAGTTAAAAGAAATAAATAATTATTTTTTTCCTAATGGAAAGTCACTAAAAGCAGGCGATGTTTTAATTAATAAAAAGCTTGCTAACGTTTATCGCAGTATTGCTAAAAATGGCATTGATGTTTTTTATACAGGTTGGTTAGCGAAGAAGATAATTGAAAAAATTCAACATGCCGCGATATCACCTGGAACATTAACGATGCAAGACATGGCATCATATCAAGCCGTAGAGCGTGAGCCTGTTTGCGGACTCTACAGAGAGTACAAAATTTGTGGCATGGGACCGCCTAGCTCCGGTGGTATTGCTGTTATTCAAATTTTAGCACAATTACAAAAATTTGATTTAAGCCAACAACAACCAAACGCTTTACAAGCAGCCCACCTAATGACTCAAAGCTATCGTTTAGCTTTTGCTGATCGAAACCGATATGTTGCCGATAGTGATTTTGTTAATGTGCCAATTAAAGGCTTGCTAGCAAGTGATTATTTAGCTCTACGTGCTAGCTTAATCGATCCGAAAAAAGATATGGGTAAAGCTATTGCAGGTGTACCTCAAGGTGCTTTTGCATATGCTAATGATAATGCTTTTGAGCGACCGTCAACAACGCATATATCTATTGTTGATGGCGATGGCAATGCTATATCAATGACCAGCAGTATTGAAAATGGTTTTGGTTCAGCATTGATGGTTGAAGGCTTTATTTTAAATAATCAACTAACGGATTTTTCTTTAGCACCAAACGTTGATGGTGAGTGGGTTGCTAATCGGGTACAAGCGAATAAACGTCCCCGAAGCTCAATGGCACCAACCATGGTGTTCAATAAAGATAATAGTTTAAAGCTGGTCGTGGGCTCACCAGGGGGGAGCCGTATTATTAACTACGTTGCACAAACAATTGTTGGTGTTTTAGATTGGCAGTTAACCCCACAAGCGGCGATTAACTTACCCAAAATTACTAACCGAAATTATGTCACTACGTTAGAACGTGGTACAAGCGCTGAAAAATTAAAATCTGTGTTAATTGCTAAGGGGCATCAGGTACAAGTTAAAGATTTAAACTCTGGCTTACAAGCAATAGAAATAAATAAAAACGGTTTAGTTGGCGGCACAGATCCTCGCCGCGAAGGCTTAGTTCTTGCGCAATAAATTAATTTGTTGTTCTAATGTCAATTAAAAGGGAGTAACTTTCTATTCTCGCTAGCAAATACCACTCAGGTCAGTATAATGTGCCTGCTTAATATTTTTGTCATCAATTGTCACTAATGTTATTCGATAAAATTAATGAAGAAAACTAATCAATCAAACTGTATAATTTTTTGTTCTACTTAGCTTTATAATCAGTCGCTTAAGTGAATAAATAATTGTACAGATTGGTTAATAACCAAAATTTATATATTAAAGATAAAGGAACATATATGTTCAACCCAGTAACTAAGAAATTTCAATTCGGTAAACATACCGTAACGCTTGAAACGGGTGCAATCGCTCGTCAAGCTACTGCTGCTGTTATGGCAAGCATGGACGATACTTGTGTACTAGTATCAGTTGTAGCGAAAAAAGAAGCCAAAGCAGGTCAAGATTTTTTCCCGTTAACAATAAACTACCAAGAGCGTACTTACGCTGCTGGTAAAATTCCAGGTAGTTTCTTTAAACGTGAAGGTCGTCCTTCAGAAGAAGAAACATTGATTGCGCGTTTAATTGATCGCCCATTACGTCCGTTATTCCCAGAAGGGTTTATTAACGAAGTACAGATAATTATTACCGTTGTTTCAGTTAACCCTGAAATTGCCCCAGATATTATTTCATTGATTGGTGCTTCTGCCGCATTAGCTATCGCTGGTGTTCCATTTAGTGGTCCTGTTGGTGCAGCGCGCGTTGGTTATACTGACGGTCAATATCTACTTAACCCATTACAATCTGAATTACCAACAAGTCAATTAGACTTAGTGGTTTCAGGTACTGATTCTGCTGTGTTAATGGTTGAGTCTGAAGCTGACGTATTATCGGAAGAAGTCATGCTTGGCGCAGTAATGTTTGGTCATGAACAAATGCAAGTGGCTGTTGAAGCAATTAAAGAATTCAAATCAGAAGTGAATACGCCTGCTTGGGATTGGACTGCCCCCGTTAAAAATGCTGAGTTAGTCGCTAAAATTGCTGAGCTTAGTGAAGCACAAGTAAACGAAGCATATCAAATTACTGAAAAAGCGGTTCGTTATGACAAAATTGCTGAAATTCGCAATGGCGTAATTGAGCAGTTATTAGCTGCCGATGCTGAACTTAATGTTGGCGAAGCAAAAGATTTATTCCACGACTTAGAAAAAACGGTTGTTCGTGGTCGTATTACACAAGGTTCACCACGTATTGATGGCCGTGATCCTGAATCAATTCGTGCCTTAGACGTAATGACTGGCGTATTACCACGTACTCACGGTTCAGCTGTATTTACGCGCGGTGAAACACAAGCGTTAGTTACTGCTACCTTAGGTACGCAACGTGACTCACAACGTATCGACAGTATTTTAGGTGAAAAAACTGATGCATTCATGCTTCATTATAATTTCCCTCCATACTGTGTGGGTGAAACGGGTTTTGTTGGTTCACCTAAACGTCGTGAAATTGGTCATGGTCGCTTAGCAAAACGTGGCATGTTAGCTGTTATGCCAAGTGTTGAAGAATTCCCGTACGCGGTACGTGTTGTTTCTGAAATTACTGAGTCAAATGGTTCATCTTCAATGGCTTCTGTTTGTGGTACTTCTTTAGCACTTATGGATGCTGGTGTACCAATTAAAGCGTCTGTTGCCGGTATTGCAATGGGTCTTGTTAAAGAGGGCGACAACTTTGTGGTTCTTTCTGACATTTTAGGTGATGAAGATCACTTAGGTGACATGGACTTTAAAGTAGCGGGTACTACAGGCGGTATTACTGCTTTACAAATGGATATCAAAATTGAAGGTATCACCCAAGAAATTATGCAACTTGCTTTAAACCAAGCAAAAGCCGCACGTACTCACATTTTATCTGTAATGGATGAAGCGATTTCTGGTCACAGAGAAGAAATTTCTGAGTTTGCTCCACGCATTCACAAAATCAAAGTAAGCCAAGACAAAATTCGTGACATCATTGGTAAAGGTGGTGCAACTATCCGCATGTTAACGGAAGAAACGGGCACGACTATTGAAATTGATGATGACGGTACCGTTAAAATTGCGGCAACATCTGGTGAACAAGCACAAGATGCGATTGATCGCATTAAAGCATTAACCGCTGAAATTGAAGTTGGAACACTTTACACGGGTAAAGTTGTGCGTATTGTAGATTTTGGTGCGTTTGTTAACGTATTGCCAGGTAAAGATGGTTTAGTACATATTTCACAAATCTCTGAAGAGCGCGTTAACAATGTAAGTGACGTACTTAAAGAAGGTCAAGAAGTGAAAGTTAAAGTACTAGAAGTTGATCGTCAAGGTCGTGTACGCTTAAGTATCAAAGAAGCAATTGAAAAGCCAGCGCAAGAAACACCTGCTGCAGAATAAGAATACTGAAATAAGTTGGTTAAAAGGTTTATAATTTAGTCGACTTAAATGAGTTAAAAAGGAGCCGAATGGCTCCTTTTTTGATCTTATTTAAAGTACAATTAAGACATAATTACTACTTTTTATTCTTTTTTTAAGGCGTTTTAATGGATTTATCATTTAAGTCATTTATGCTTCCCTTTGCTATTGGTGCAGTACTATTGGCGCAAGGCTGTACTTCACAAAGTAATTATAAAAGCAGTGCTGCGACAATGAATCAGTTGATTATTGCTGAGCCATTATCAATAAACTTTAAAACAGAGCTTGCCATTGCTAATTACTCAGATTTTTTAATCAGAGCAAAACTTACCGATAAACAAAGAGCAAAAGTGAGATTTGATCGAGGGTTGTTGTACGATAGTGTCGGTTTACGCTCATTAGCACGTATCGATTTTAATCAAGCAGTTCAACTTGATACCAGTTTAGCTAAAGCTTATAATTTTTTAGGTATTCATTTTATCCAAGATCAACATTTTTCTCAGGCTTATGAAAAATTTGATGCCGCACTTGAGATCGATCCTAACCAAGAATATGCTCGTTTGAATCGAGGTATTGCACTGTATTACGGAAATAGACCTGAACTTGCAGCGGATGATTTTATTCATTTTCATCAACAAAAAAGTGAAGATCCATATCGTTTATTATGGCTCTACTTTGCGGAAGTAAATTTTGATGCTACTAGCGCTAAAAAGAACTTAAAGCAAAGATCCGTTTTTATTTCTGATCGTACTTGGGCTAAACAAGTTATCCGTTTGTATTTAGATGAAATGAACCAAGCACAGTTTATTAATAAGCTAACCATTAATGTTAAATCGAATAAAGAGTTAACAGAACGTTTATGTGAAGCGTATTTTTATTTAGGCAAATATAATTTACATAAAGGCAATCAGCGTGCTGCGGCAAGTTTTTTTAAATTATCGCTGGGTACTAATGTTTATGAGTTTGTTGAACATCGATATGCAAGATTAGAGCTGGATTTAATGCGTATTAAAAAAGCGAACAAGTAAGTCTTTTATTGTGACCGAGTTACTCCCGTATATAAATATATTATCTTTTAACTTTAACTTTACCTTTCCATTTTAAATGAAAAATTTTAAAGCGAAAAAATTTAGAGAGCAATTTCCATTACTTTATCGGCAGAGATCAAGTACCGAAATACATGAGTATAAATTACCTACTCAAGGTGAAAACAAGTCACTTGTTTATTTTGACAATGCTGCAACGACACAAAAACCCTGCTGTGTTATTGAACGTTATCAATCTTTTTATCAAGAGCTTAATGCTAACGTACATCGTTCTTCACACAGCTTAAGTGCTAAAGCAACCTCGGCATTCGAACAAGCAAGACAATGCGTAACAGATTTTATCCATGCAAAATCAATAAAAGAAGTTATTTGGACTAAAGGAGCGACCGAAAGTATTAACTTAATTGCTAATACACTGGGAGAGCAAATCCTTTCCCCCAATGATGAAATTATTATTACGGTTAGTGAGCATCATGCGAATATTGTCCCTTGGCAGTTACTAGCAAAACGGACTGGAGCACTAATCAAAGTATTAACACTTGAAAAAGATGGGCGTATTGATATTAGTGCTTTTGAACGACTTATTAATGAAAAAACTAAAATTGTTTGTTGTAGCCATGTTTCTAACGTAATAGGTAAAGTAAATCCTATCGATGTTGTTATTGCTAAAGCTAGAGATGTGGGGGCAATAAGTATCATTGATGGCGCACAAGCTGTCGCGCATTTTACTATTGACGTACAAGCACTTGATTGTGACTTTTACCTTTTTTCTGCGCATAAAATGTATGGTTCAACAGGTGTTGGCGTACTTTATGGCAAGCAGCATTTACTTGAAAGTATGCCGCCTTATCAGGCCGGTGGAGAAATGATTAAAACGGTCAGTTTTAATCAGCCGACAACATTTAATGTACTACCTTTTAAGTTTGAAGCGGGTACACCTAATATTGCCGGCATTGTTGCTTTTTCACAGGCAATTAAGTTCATTAGCCAATTTAACCAACAAGAAATAATACAGTATGAACATCAGTTAACCCGATATTGTTATCAAGCTTTAACAAAAATACCGCAAGTTAAGTTTATTGTGCAAGGTCTGCCCGACATTCCAGTCATTGCTTTTATAATAAATGGTCATCATAACCATGATATAGCTAGCACGCTTGATAGTTTTGGTATTGCTATTCGCAGTGGTCATCACTGTGCAATGCCATTGATGGAATATCTTAATATTTCTGGTTGTTTAAGGGTATCGATGGCAGCTTACAATACTATTGAAGAAGTAGATTACTTTATTGATTGTTTGACCAAAGCGATTAATCAAGAAGGCACTGCTTCTGTTTCTAATATAAGTACCAATATCAACGCTGAAACAAATAAAGGGCAGCTTACTATGGAAATAAACAGCAGTGTGGCAACTATTCTTGCTCAATTTTCAGCGGTTAAAAGTTGGGATGCTCGCCATCGTGAAATAATGATGCTAGGTAAAACATTAAATCGTTTAGATAAATATGCTAGAAATGATCAAAGCTTAATCAGTGGCTGTGAAAGTTTAGCTTGGCTAGTCGTAAGTAAAAATAAGAAAGGCCTTTATTATTTTCAAGCAGACAGTGATGCTAAAATTATACGAGGTTTATTAGTTATTGTGTTAGCAGCCTTCAATGATAAAACAGCAAAACAAATACAGATGTTTGACATTCAAGGTTATTTTGAACAATTAGGTTTAATGCAGCATTTAAGCCCATCACGAGGTAATGGGGTATTAGCGATAGTAGATAAAATAAAATGCTTAGCTACGTCGGGTAAAGTAGAGTAACCGTGCTATTTTACTCTTGTTGTCATGATTGTTCTTATAGGTAGGCAAAGTAGAATATCCACTCTAGATACCGATCATGCAGAGACGTTGTAACTTACAGCGCCTTTATTTTGACACTTTTTTTAATAACTTATCAATCGCTCTTGCCACAGCAAAAAAAGCAAAAGTAGCGGTTACATGAGTCGTTGCGCCAAAACCGCCACTGCAATCTAAACGCATACCAGTGTTACTACCTTCATTAACTTCAGGTTTGGCTAAAGATACATCACCATTTTTATTTGGGTAACGTAATTGCTCAGTAGAGAATACAGCATCAATAGAAAACTTCCGCTTACTGGCTTTTTTAATATCAGAACGAGGAAAATTAAATTCACGTCTTAATTGATTTTTTACTTTAGCTAAGAGGGGATCTTGATAAGTTTTACTTAAATCAGCGATAGCGATCTGTGAAGGATCAATTTGACCTCCTGCACCACCTATAGTGATAATTGGCATTTTATTACGTTTGCAGTAGGCAATTAATCGCGTTTTAATGTCAACAGAATCAATAGCATCAATAACATAATCATAATTGTTATCAAATAAAGTAGTGAGGTTATCGACAGTTACAAAATCTTCAATAACATTTACCTGACAATCAGGATTGATTTGTAAAATACGATCATGCATGATATCGACCTTACTGCTCCCTACCGTGTCAGTAAGTGCATGAATTTGACGGTTGATATTGGTTATACAGATATCATCAAGATCTATCAAAGTCATGTGACCAATACCATTTCTAGCTAATGCTTCAGCTACCCATGAACCGACACCACCAATCCCAATAACACAAAAATGTGATTGCTGTAATTTTTTTGCTCCATGTTGGCCATATAAACGAGCGATGCCGCCGAACCTTAATGAGTAATCAGACATTTAATTAAAACTAAGTAGAGATTAAAACGATGTTTATTATAACGAAGTTATAGTTAAATTATTGTGAAATAGTGTAAATCATTAAAACTAACTTATATGATTTTTATAAAAATATTTTGGTTTAGTTATTTTTTAACGTTTTAATCTTTAAAAACAAGTAGCTGAAATCTTATAATTGGGTCACTTTGAACAATAAAAAGTATTTTTATTGTGAATATTAACTATGTATTTAATAAATAATTAATATAGCCTATTTTGTTGTTTTTTTAATCATTAACTACGTAAGTAGATACCTAATTGGTGAGTTATTCTTTTCATACAACAATTTTTAATATGAAATTAGACATAAAAAAAGGTAGCTATTGCTACCTTTTATCGAGTGTTTTACTACCCATAACTTACCGACTTTATCTTTCTGATAAAGGGACAAGCTTACGGTTTATTTCACCTGTATATTTTTGACGAGGACGACCAATTTTTTGACCAGGTTGAGATAACATTTCATCCCAGTGAGCAATCCAACCAACGGTACGTGACATTGCAAAGATTACAGTGAACATACTTGATGGAATACCAATTGCTTTTAAAATGATACCTGAATAGAAATCTACATTAGGGTAAAGTTTCTTTTCAATGAAGTAAGGGTCTTCTAACGCTACTTTTTCTAAAGCCATAGCGACATCAAGTAAAGGATCATTAATGCCCAATTCTTTTAAAACTTCATGGCATGTTTCACGCATTACCGTAGCGCGAGGATCGAAATTTTTATATACACGATGACCAAAACCCATTAAGCGGAATGAATCATTTTTGTCTTTTGCTTTAGCAACAAACTCATCAACACGGTCTAAGCTACCAATCTCTTCAAGCATTGTTAAACAAGCTTCATTAGCACCGCCATGCGCTGGGCCCCATAACGAGGCAATACCGGCCGCAATACATGCATAAGGATTAGCACCAGAAGAACCCGCTAAACGTACTGTAGAGGTTGAAGCATTTTGCTCATGATCAGCATGAAGTGTAAATATTCTATCCATAGCATTCGCTACAATAGGGCTTACTATATATTCTTCTGCGGGCACAGAAAACATCATGTGTAGGAAGTTTTCAGCGTATGATAAATCGTTACGCGGATAAACAAATGGTTGTCCCATACTATATTTATAAGCCATTGCCGCAATCGTTGGCATTTTAGCAATTAAACGGTGGGCGCTACGTTTTCGTTGAGCTGGATCGGCAATATCTAAATCACTGTGGTAGAAAGAAGATAAAGCACCAACAACACCACAAAGCATTGCCATTGGATGTGCGTCAGGTAAAAAGCCATGGAAAAAATGAACTAATTTTTCATGCACCATAGTATGAGTAGTGATAATTTCTTTGAAATCATCATATTCTGCTTTGGTCGGTGCATCACCATTAAGAAGGATATAGCAAACTTCTAAATAGTTAGCTTCTTTAGCTAAAGTATCAATAGGATAGCCACGATGTTGTAATACACCTTTTCCACCGTCAATAAAGGTAATTGCAGACTCACAAGAAGCCGTTGCTAAAAAACCAGGATCGTACGTGAAGTAACCGTGACTACCTAAGGCTCTAATATCAATTACATCAGTACCAGCAGTGCCTTTGAGAATTGGCAACTCAGTAATTTCTTTACCGTCAATACTTAGCGAGGCTTTAGATTCAGCCATATGTTTTATCCCCTATTATTTTTTAATTTACAATTTGTTTACTGATTATCAGATTACTACTCATAGATAAAGAATAGACCCTATTTAAAAGAATAATGGAAAAATAATCAGTTTCATTGACTTAGCTTTATTAGCTTTATTAGCTTTAGGTAAATCGAACGCCAATATTCTACCTTAGTTTCCCAATGAAATATAATAGTCATTAGTTTAAAGTTTGATGAGTGTTATATTGTTGTTCAAAAAACAACCGTAAACGATCATTTTATAAGTATGTAAATTTATCGAAGAAGGAAAATTGAATTTTTTTATTATCGGTTATATAATCTATCTGTTCTGTAATTGCTTTTCTTTTTATGTACTTTTCTTTTATGACGTTTTTTATAACGTAATAACTTCCAATAAGAAAATAAGTAGAAAGTTTCTTGTTGGATGAGAATTAATTTTCATAATGAAATAATCCTCTCTAGATACGAAAGTATTAATATAATTATTTAGCCAACTTAGGTTAAGTTCGCTAAATAATTATGCAGCTTGGTTAACAAGGGGAATAAATTATTCCTCTAAAACAACTGGCAGTTACCGTACATTTTGGGAATTACTTATTAGCTATATTATAATAACACTCACTTGTTTAAATTTAAGTGAATGCTAAAGCGCTAATAGGTAATTCATGAGTAACAATAAAAGTTGAAGGCTTTCGAACTCTTTAGGCAATAATTGTGAAAAAACAACGTCCTGTAAACCTAGATCTAAGTACAATAAAGATGCACCCAGCAGCTAATGCTTCAATTTTACACCGTGTTTCAGGTGTAATGATGGTATTTGCAATTGGCATCTTATTATTAACTCTCTCAACCTCTCTTTCTTCTGCTGAAGGATTTGCCCAAATTCAAGATTATCTTGATGGCTTTTTCTTTAAATTTATTATCTTCGGCTGTTTATCAGCGTTGACTTACCATGTACTAGCAGGTGTTCGTCACTTGTGTATGGATTTAGGTCACTTTGAAGAATTAACTTCGGGTAATACCAGTGCTAAAATAATTATGGTTATTTGGTTAGTGATATCTGCAGTAATAGGAGTTTGGTTATGGTAAATGTCGTCGCATCAGTAGGCCGTAATGGCGTACATGATTTTATTCTTTTAAGAGCTAGTGCAGTTATTCTTGTACT
>JQIA01000383.1_pt1 | contig 21961 bp, 21 predicted proteins | sample 811431 | NCBI WGS metagenome assembly JQIA01 (sample SAMN02998118, study PRJNA258478) | marine sediment metagenome | biome: marine; feature: seafloor; material: sediment; isolation source: oil-polluted sediment collected from 3 locations (0.5 km, 0.7 km and 0.9 km)... | place: USA: Gulf of Mexico ...
TAACCGTACGGGAATCTGAAGTGTTATTTTGGATTGCCAATGGAAAAACAAATCGTGAAGCAGCCGAAATATTGGCGATGAGCCCACGTACAGTAAATAAACACTTAGAAGTTATTTTCCCAAAATTAGGTGTGGAAAATAGAACCGCGGCAGCCGGTGTGGCCTTGCGCTTGTTATCAAGTGATTAGTTACACGGTTTGTTTGTTTAATGTACAGCTTAGCTCGACTTTAAGGCCCTAATTCTTTATAGTGCGCCACCCTTTATAAACCCTCTCTTATGGTCATAGTGGCTTTAAGTTTTTAGGATAAGCATGAAAAAAACATTTGTATTAAGTCATCCAAAAATTAAACTTGCCCGATTATTTGACGCAGCAAAACACGATGCTAAAAAATATATAAAAAGAGAACGTAAAAAGACGTTACCTAGTGGTATGGATTTTTGGGATTTTGATTGCAAGTTTGGTCTTACCGAAGAAGATGCGAAGGTAATACACCTTTCAGATATTAATAAATCAATAGAAGAAGTTGAGAAGCAAGGCTTAAATTCATTCTATTTAGAAATTTTAGCCAGGCCTGCTCAGCGCTTTGCCAAGCCTGATGAAGAACTAGATGTTGATGATGAGTATTAAATTAAGAGCTGCTCAGCTGTTATAGATGTCGAAACTGGAAAATGTTGATTAAATTATGTACAGTGTTTCTGTGAGTCCAAGCTTTTGGGAACTAAGCCGCAGGTAAAGTGTCTCAAACAGACCGAACACTAATTGAAAGTGCGTGCTTCAATGTAAATAAGCGGCTTTAGTGTAATAAAGAGAGCAATGTAGAATACTATGACAGAAACAAAACAGAAAAAAGGCGGTCTTTTCGGCAACCTGGTATTTAATATTATTATCCCAGTGCTAATTCTCAGTAAGTTGAGTGGGGAAGATAACCTCGGGCCGGCGTTTAGTATTGTAGTAGCGCTTGCTTTTCCTATTGTTTATGGCCTTTGGGACTTAAAGCAGTCTGGGAAATTTAATGCTTTTTCTATTCTGGGCATCGTGAGTGTTTTTCTCACGGGTGGGATAAGCCTGTTGGAACTCCCTTCTGAGTATATTGCCATTAAAGAAGCGGCTATTCCTGCTTTAATTGGTATTGCCGTATTATTTACACAACGAACAAAATACCCGATTGTGAAAATGATTATTCTTAACCGTGAAGTTATACGTACTGATGAGCTTTATGAGGTGCTGTCTGATCACAATCATACAGAGACCTTTGAAGAACACCTGAAAATGGCCTCATTTATTGTCGCAGGTTCATTCTTTGTTTCTTCTGTTCTTAATTATGTACTCGCTAAAGTGATACTAGTGAGCCCTCCGGGGACGCCCGAGTTTGCCGAAGAGTTAGGCCACATGACGGCGCTTAGTTATCCTGTAATTGCGCTGCCTAGTACCATTATTTTAATGTTTGCTATCTGGTATTTATTTAGCCAGGTTAAAAAATTAACCGGTGAAAGTTTTGAAAACTTTCTTGTAGGTGCTGAAAAGTAGTATAAATCATGATTGATTTTCGCAGTGATACGGTTACACGTCCCTCTAAAGGTATGAGAGAGGCTATGGCCTCTGCTAAAGTTGGTGATGATGTCTTCGGTGATGACCCTAGCGTTAACGCTTTAGAAGAGCGTGTAGCTGATATGTTGGGAATGCCGTCAGCTATGTTGGCACCTAGTGGTACTCAGACAAATTTAATTGCCTTGTTAACCCATTGTGGGCGAGGCGACGAGTACCTTGTTGGGCAAGACTACCATACCTATAAATATGAGGCAGGGGGTGCTGCAAGCCTTGGCAGTATTCAGCCACAGCCTTTAGCTGTTAAACCTGATGGCACACTTGATTTAAGTGTTGTTGAAGCCGCTATAAAGCCCGATGACTTTCACTTTGCTAAAACCCGTTTATTATCGCTTGAAAACACTCACTCAGGTAAAGTAATTTCAAATGACTACCTTGAACGTGCGGGCATTTTAGCCAGAAATAAAGGTCTGTCTTTTCATCTTGATGGCGCTCGTGTTTTCAATGCGGCTGTTGCTCAAAGTGTCTCAGTAAAAGAGATTACCTCACGCTTCGACTCAGTCTCAATATGTTGTTCAAAAGGTTTAGGTGCGCCTATAGGCTCTTTGCTTTGTGGCAGTGAGCCCTTTATCAATACTGCACGACGATGGCGTAAAATGGTCGGTGGAGGGATGCGTCAAGCCGGTATTCTTGCAGCTGCTATAGATTATGCTTTATCGCACAATGTTGAGCGCTTAAAAGAAGACCATGATAATGCGTTGTTGTTGGCGAAAGGTTTAGGTGGGCTATCTTCTATAAATGTAGAAACCCCTAATACCAACATGCTGTACATTGAATTAGAGAGTGCTGAGCAGGGCGCTAGGCTGCAAAAATATTTAGTTGAAAAAAATATTCTAATTTCTTCTGGCAAGCGTATTAGACTGGTGACTCATCTTGATATTAGCTCTGATGATATTGAGCGGTTTGTTGATGAGTTAGAAAAGGGGCTTAAATTATCCTAGCTAAGTGAGTGGGTTAATTTATAAATTATTCTTTAAGAATTTTCTCCTGATTAAACGGTGATATAACGCCTTGAAAACCTTGTTTATGGTGACTATCAAGTACGCAGGCAAGTTGAATAGGGAGTGTATCGGCAAACCTAACTAAAACTTCTTTTGTGTCACCTGGTTTAAGAAATACGGCGGGATGCTCGTCGATTAGCTTTACCATGGGTGAAGCTTCGTCTGAAGAGGAGTTTCCATGATTGTGCCCACCAGGTACATTAACTTGTGCTGTGCCGTGCTCAAGGTAAGAGTCAATGAGTGCTTGATCAGACAACACATCGTTAAGGTTGCTAGCCATGACCATAAGATGAGTTTGATAACTACTATTGGTAAAAACAAAACGAATATTTAAATTAGTCTGCACCTTTATTTTATTAGGTGCAAACCGGTCTTGCCCCACTTCTACAACGATGCTTCTTTGAGCTGCCGCTTCACCAAATAACGGGTCTGAACGATAATCGCCTAACACAGCTTCAGCCGTAAGCCCTTTTGCGTTAGCAATTTTTAACGGAATTAATGAAATTAATGCCATGAGAGCTATGGTTGTTATTTTGTTGTATGTTGTTTTAGCTAACACTTCTTGAACCCTTTTTACAAATTAGCCTTAGAAATCTCAATTGATAATGTACGTGAGTCACTCGATTTGGTCTATATTTAAGAAACAATAATATCTACGATCTCGGATGTTACTTATATGGTTAGACCAAAACCCATTCAAATAGTCATTATTTTACTGATATTGGTTTCTGTTTTTTGGGTATTCACTGAAAAAGAGCCTAAAAAAACGCCTTCTGTAAGAATCGCTGTATCTAGAACGCCTCTATCAGTGCCCATATTTATAGCAGATGCATTAGGCTACTTTAAATCTGAGGGTGTTAATGTAGAGCTGATTGAAAAAGATGGTGGTAATTTGTGTTTTAACACACTGATGGAAGGGGAAGCTGATTTTGCGACAAGTTCAGACTCTGTCATTATGTTTAATAGGTTTAAACGTCAGGATTTTGAAAACTTAGCCACTTTTGTGCGTTCTGATCATGATGTAAAAGTCATATCCAGATCTTCATTGGGCATCATGAGCGTAAAAGATTTACAAGGTCGTAAAGTTGCTTTAATCAAAGGCAGTGCGAGTGAATATTTTTTAGATATGTTGCTGGCCATTGATGGTGTCGAATTAAATAGTATAGAGCTTGTAAACCTTCCTCCAAAAGAAATGTCCCCGGCTTTGAAAAACGGAGATGTCGATGCTATTGCCGTGTGGGAACCTTTTGCCTACAAAGCGATGCAGCAATTAGGTGATGATGCAAAACTTCTTTCTAGAAAATCTCTTTATGAACTAACGTTTAATCTGGTGACACATAAAAATTTCTACGAACAGCATACTGAAGCGTCTGAAGGTGTAGTTAAGGCACTAAAACGAGCGGTTGAATTCATTAACTCTAATGAAACAGAGGCTCAAGCGCTATTGAGTGATCGGTTAAAGCTTGATCAAGCGTTTATTGATTGGGTTTGGGGTGACTATTTTTTTAGTTTATCTCTAAATAATTCTTTGATTCTGTCACTAGAGAACGAAGCAAGGTGGGCTATTGATAGAGGTCTTACTAAAAATGTGAAAATTCCTGATTACATACGCTTGATGAACCCAAAAGCACTATTAAAAATAAGCCCACACACCGTTTCGCTAAAATCAGTTTCCAAAAACTAATAGGATTTAAGCACAGTGAAACTTCGTAATAGACTCTATATCATTTCAACAACCAGTGTTGTTATGGCATTAATTGTTGCTGCGGCTATTTTTTGGGCCCACATCACTATTACAAGTGCAATAAAAAGCGAACGCTATGGCCTGGATATCGTTGAGTTAGTTAGCGGTATGGAATCGCCTCTTAGAGCGGTGATGACTTATAACAGAGCTGGAGACTTTGAACGCTGGAGCCAGAATCAGGCCTTATTATCGCACAAATTATCAACCCCTCCCGAGCTGTCTAATGAGCAGCAAGTATTGATTAAAAGTATAAGTTCATCTATTCAAGGTTTGTCTGTTATTTTTGGTAATATTATCAATATTGAATCAATTTTACTTGATTCCAGTGTTAGTAATGAGCAAATTAACAAAACAGCAGATATTAAAAGGCACCTAGAAGAAAAGTTGTATGCTCACATGGATACAATAGAAGAAGACAGCCTTAGTCTTATAAGACTCTCTCAAGAAAATTTAAGTAATAAAATATCAATAGCGTTATCAGGTGTTGTCGTTTTGTTATTGGTACTGGCCGCTGCAATGACAAAATTTGCTTTGCATATGGCACGACGTATAGGGGGCTCTTTAACACAGTTAACCCATGGCATTAATCAGGTAGCTATTGGGCGTCTTGATACACAAGTTATTATTAAAGGAAATGACGAGATAAGCGCGTTAGCGATTAACTTTAATAGAATGATCAAGGTGCTGGAAGAAACAACAAAGGCTCGTGATCTTTTAAGCTTTGAAGCGGAAGAGCGAACAAAAGATCTGATAGAAATTAATAGTGAGCTAGTAAGCAGCGAAAGTCGATATCGAAATCTATTTGATCATATGAGTAATCGTGTTGCGGTATTTGTAACCCCTGATAAGGGGCTTAACTTTATACTTAAAGACCTTAATCAATCCGCCGAACTAGGAAGCGGAATGGAAAGGAAAGCGGTTATAGGTTTATTTTTACAAGATGTTTTTGATGAACAGGAAGAGCATGGTCTGAGCGACCTGTTTCATAAGGTATGGGAAACAGGTGAACCCATGCCAACATCACGTATTTATATAGAGCTTAAGAGCAGACAATCTAAACATCTTGAATACTGGCTAGAAGGCTACGTATATAAGCTGCCATCAGGAGAGGTTATTCTGGTTTATGATGATGTTACGGATAAAAAAATAGCGGAAGACCATTTAAGGCTGGCTGCAACAGTGTTTGAGAACACCACTGAAGGGGTCATAATAACGGATAAAGATGCCGTTATTATAGAGGTTAATCGTGCGTTTACCGACATAACACAATACGCTCGTGATGAAACTATTGGGAACAACGTATCAATGTTACAGTCTGGGCGACATGAAACTTCTTTTTATAAAGGCATGTGGGCGTCCATAGAACAAGTAGGTATGTGGCGTGGAGAGGTGTGGAACCGTAAAAAAGATGGGACTATTTATCCTGAATGGTTAAATATCAGTGTTGTTAAAGATACTGAGGGAGCGATTACTAATCATGTTGCGGTGTTTACTGATATAAGTGTGATTAAACGTTCACAGGAACGATTAGATTATCTAGCCCATCATGACCCTTTAACAGATCTACCCAATCGTTTAATGTTTGATGTGCTGTTAAAGCAATCTTTGAATCATGCCCAGCGAACGGAGGATGGTGTAGCGGTTGTTTTTATCGATCTGGATCGATTTAAAAATATAAATGATAGCCTGGGTCATCCCGCGGGCGATGATCTATTAACTAATCTGGCAGGTCGTTTTAACAACGCAATGCGGAAAGAAGATACTGTAGCACGCATCGGTGGTGATGAATTTATAGTGCTCCTTGAAGGGGTTGGTCGTATTGAAGATGCAGAAGTAGCTATAGAGAAGCTCATGTCAGTTTTTGGTAAACCTTTCAGGCTGCAAGAGCATGAAGTAAGAGTGACCGCTAGCATGGGAGTTAGCTTATATCCACAAGATGGTGACGACCCATCCACATTAATCAAAAATGCAGATGCAGCCATGTATCTTGCAAAGGATGAAGGACGAAACTCGTGTAAGTTTTATACTAAAGAACTAACACGAAATGCATTTGAAAAGGTACTGCTTGAAAGTGCGTTAAGAGGTGCCCTCGATAGAGATGAGTTTTATTTAGTGTACCAACCTCAAATATGCATTGAAAGCTGCCAGCTTGTAGGCCTGGAGGCTTTGCTAAGGTGGAAGCACTGCGATTTGGGTTTGGTCTCACCTGAAATATTCATTCCTTTAGCCGAAGCTAACGGATTAATTCATGATATTGGTGCCTGGGTTCTTAAAGACGCGTGCCAGCAAGGTCGAATCTGGTTAGATAAAGGTTTTAAGTTTGGGCGGATAGCTGTAAATATTGCGGGCCCTCAAGTTATGAAGCTTGGTTTTACAAAGCTGGTTACTAATATATTAGAAGATACTCGCTTACCTCCGGAGAGTTTAGAATTAGAAGTGACAGAAGGCTTTATAATGCAAGACACCGCACAAGCCATTCAGCAGTTGCATGAATTGCGGGAAATCGGTGTTCAACTTGCTATTGACGACTTTGGTACAGGCTACTCTTCGCTTAGTTATCTAAAAAAATTGCCGGTGCATCGATTGAAAATTGACAGGTCTTTTGTAAAAGACATTCCTTCCGATGCGGATGATATGGCTATAGCTGAGGCTGTGATTGCCCTGGGTGGTGCATTAGATTTAATTGTTATTGCAGAGGGCGTTGAAACAGAAGATCAGCTTAGTTTTTTAAAGGCTAGAGATTGCAATGAAGCACAAGGCTATTTGTTTAGTCAGGCCATTAGTGCTGATAAAATGGAGGTTTTTCTTGTAAACGAGCAAAATAAATTCAAGATAATATCTTAAATGTTCCACCTAACGGACAAAGACTGCAATAACTCTTTCACTGCCTCAACTTCAAGGCGTTTTTCATTTATTTTACAGTTGTAAGAGACAATCAGTATTACATGTCCTGCTTTCAAATAAGCTCTCCACCAATAATCTCCGCTTTCGTCATATTCAAGTGAAAAACCTGAGAAATCGCCTAAGTGAATAGGGGGTGTTTCATTAGCTTTATCTAAATACTCAGCAGCATAAAACTGTAGATCGGAATTTTTAGCGGATACATCATTCATAATTGATTGAATGTCAGTAACGCCTACACCGTCTTGATAAAAAATACTATCAGTTTCTGTGCCATGGTGTGCTTGCCACTTGGCAGGCAAGTTAATTATCCAATGGTTACCACTAAATTCTTGCAAAATAGCTCCTCTTAAACACTGCTGGCATAGTTGTTAATTATTAAATTATAGCCCTTTTTTTCTTGTTTTCGATGTTTGAAATGAGAATATATGACTTTTTAGCCCTTGATATTAATCATTTTTGCTAATGACCTTGAGTCATAAACTCCGTAAAATGCTTTGATGATTTATATTAATGAACAATTGAGAGCATTATGGCAGTAGCAATTCCCTCGGTTAAAAAGCGTTATGATGATTTGCGCCGATTAGTATCTGTGTCAACAGGAAACGCAAAACAACGCTTGTTTCAGGCCGAGTCTTTGGTTCAGGCTGAGAAAACACCTTTTGATGTGATTTATCAAAAAGATATTGTTCGCCTTCGTTACTATCCTCCACTAAAAGAAAGTGAAATAGAGATTGATGGACAAACGATTAAAGTAGAGAAAAAAACACATAAGATTCCACTGGTCATGGTGGCTCCTCTTGCGGTTAATATGTATATCTATGACTTATTTCCTGAAAGAAGTCTGGTTAAATATTTACGTGAAAAGGGTTTCGAACTTTATTTGATTGATTGGGGTCGACCTGGTTGGGACCATAATCACTATACTATATCCAGCTACTTTGCTGAGTGGATGCCAAAACTTCTTAGCAAGGTTAAAGAGCATAGTGGATCTCAAAAGCTGTCTTTACATGGCTGGAGTTTTGGTGGTTTATTTAGTGCCTGCTATGCCTCACTGGGTGACAAAGATATAGTGAACTTAGCTTTAGTTGGAGCGCCTGGTGACTATCATGCTAATGGGTCATTAGGGGAACAGTACCAGCGAATATCTAAACGATTATTGTGGTTAGAAAAGAAAACAGGCTGGAGAATACACAATACTCGTCGTCGTTGGTGGCGGTCTCCAGGGTGGATGAACTCATTGTCTTTTAAGCTAACTAATCCTATTGGAAGTGTTCAGGGCTACCTTGATTTATTAAAGAACCTTCATGATGAAGAATATGTGATATCACATGCAACCAATGGTGCATTCCTAGACAATATGGTGGCTTACCCCGGCGCTGTAATCCAAGATGTAATTCAATACTTATGGGCAGATAACACGGTAGCGCAAGGTGTATTGCCTATGGAAAACCCAGAAGGGCACTTAAGGAACGTTGAAGCTAATATTTTATTGGTTACAGGAAAACAAGACCCAATTGTGACTCGGGCATGTAGTGAGGCATTACTCAAACATGTATCGAGTACAGATACCACGGTATTAGACGTAAAGGGTGGTCATATGGGTATTTTATCAGGCAGCAAGGCACCTAAAACTATCTGGCCTGATGTAGCAAATTGGTTGGCTGAGCGCTCTAACTAATATTGTCTACGCCTTCACATTGCAACAAACCCTTACACAATGTAATTGTTCTGGTCTATTAATAAAGAGGCTAAGTAATTAGTTTAAGAGATGATTTTCTTAAACAGGTCTCTTGCCAGTGCTCAATGTGAAACGGGTTTGTTCTGCTCTATTCAGTCTTCGACTTATCGTTGTCGCTCTGGCTGTAATTGTTTTGCTGGTTAAGAGCCAAGTCACTTATTTACAGCTTGCTGATCAATACATATTCTTATTGGCTGACGGCCTTTCTTCCCCTGAAAAAAATATTTCCTTTTGGCCTTTTTTGTTTCAGGATCAAGACGTATTTAATAGCCAGCTTACAAACTTAGGTTTAGTTTCACCCGACTATTTTTATTGGTTAGAAATTCTACTGATATCTATGAGTGCTTCTTTTTTAGTTATTATTCTGCCCAAGCTAAATAATTCAACGGGTGTTTTTCTGGTGTTTTTTATTGTACTCACTCTCGTGATATCTCAACTGCTTTTTCAGGTATTTAAACAGCAGTGGCTTCCGTTTGGTACGACGATACAATTTCTTATTCTAGGTTATACTGTCATGTTATTTTGGCTGAAACCTAATAAAAAAATACAACAATTAGACTCAGATCTTCAGGAAACAAAGATCAGGCTTGCGCAACTACTTGCTCAGCAAGGGCAGCTTGAAGATGCATACAAATTACTAGCTACATGCTCAATGGAGGGTAATGCAATAGACGCTACTTATGACGTTGCATTACAGCAAGAGCGGAAGCGTCAATACCACCAAGCTATAACATCGTATAAGCATATAGTTTCATCGAAGAGTCGTTATAAGGACGCTGAAAAGCGTCTTAAAGCCCTGGAAAAATTTGAACAATGTGAAAACTCATTGTCAGGCACTTCGGATATTGCCAGTACATTACTCATCCCAAGCCAAAAAGTGAGCAAACCAGTACTAGGGCGTTATGAAATAAACAAAGAGCTAGGGCGGGGCGCTATGGGCGTTGTGTATTTAGGACATGACCCTAAAATATCCCGAACAGTCGCTATAAAAACCTTAAATTACAGTCAGTTTGATGGTGAGCTTTTAGATGAACTTAAACAACGTTTTTTCAGGGAGGCGGAAGCCGCAGGACGCCTGAGTCACCCGAGTATTGTAACGGTTTATGATGTAGGTGAAGAGCCCGATCTAGCTTTTATAGCGATGGATTACGCAGAAGGGAAGCCCTTAAGCGCTTATAGTAAGCCATCTGCATTATTGTCTATTGAAAAAGTACACGAAGTGATGTTAAGCGTTGCTGAAGCACTTGAGTATGCTCATCAACAAAACATTGTACATCGTGATATTAAGCCTGGAAATATTATCTATAACCCTACCAATGGTTCCTTAAAAGTTACTGATTTTGGCATTGCAAAAATTATTGATGAGTCTAAAACAAAAACAGGTAGCGTGATAGGAAGCCCATTATATATGTCGCCTGAACAGTTAATGGGTAAACAGGTATCTGGCAGCTCTGATGTTTATAGCTTGGGCGTAACGTTTTACCAGCTATTAACAGGTCATACACCTTTTGATGGTGACTCCATCGCAACGCTAACGTATCAAATTATTAATAATAAACATAAAAGTCTTAAATCCTTAAGGGATGATATTCCTCCGTCTACAACACGCATAATTAATAAGACGCTTCAAAAAGATCCGGAAAAACGATTTTTATCGGCGGGGGCTATGGCTGTGGCATTACGCAAAGTGATTGAAAAAGAGTATGGAAGAGAGGTCGTGATATGAGTCTGCAAGTTTACGGTGAATCAGATATCGGTTTTTCCAGGCGATGTAATGAAGATGCTATCGACTGGTGTCAGTCGAACAATGGTACTCGTTTAGTTGCGGTGCTTGCCGATGGTATAGGGGGATGCAAAGGCGGCGATATCGCAAGCCAGAAAGCGGTAGATGTTTGCATTAATGCTCTTTCACCTTTAATCGATAAAGCATTGGGAATTACCGAGTTGATAGAGGCCTTAAACTCATCAATTACTGAAGCTAACCGGCAAATAAGGATTACTAGAGAGAGTGATAGTGAATTGTCACGAATGGGCACAACATTATTGATTGTATGGATGCAGGGTGACCAGGCATTTGTGGCCAATATCGGTGATTCAAGATGCTATCGTTTGAGTGGTGATACGGCAAACCTGTTAACACGGGATGATACCGTTGCTCAAGCCATGGTTGATGATGGATCAATTACGGAAAAAGAAATAAGCCGTGTTCCATTTAGAAATGTACTGACCAAGGCATTAGGTACCGAGCCCAATGTGAGAGCAGAAATACAGCAGATTTTCCTTAATCCTAATGAAACGTTACTTTTATGCTCTGACGGATTAACAGGGGCTGTGAATTCAGAAAATTGGCCTTCGATACTTGCACAACAAAAAACAGTGAAGCAACAGGTTGAAAGCTTGATTGACGAAAGTATAAATAACAAAGCCGACGATAATGTGTCGGTCATTATGATGACCCAGCAGTAATACATATGAGACAGAGGAATTTAATATGGCCGTTTTAGCGCAGTTAATGGATGATGTAGTTACCAGCACTTTTGACCTTAAAGGCGAGCAAGTAAACATTGGTCGGCACCCCAATAACCAAATACAAATAAATGAAATTGCAGTCAGTGGTAGCCATGCATTTATTGATATTGAAAAAAATCAATACCTTGATGGAGTTCTGGATTTTTATATTGAGGATCAGGGCAGCACTAATGGAACCTTTGTAAACGAATTACCTGTAGAGGCGCGCCAGCGTTTAAATAACAATGATATTGTGCGCATAGCGTGGAATACATTTAAGTTTATAGATGAAAACGAAAGCACGCTTGAAAAGACGGCTTATTTGTTGGAGTAAATATTTCATCAAGCTTTAATAATTAGGGACATGAGATTTGATCAGGTAGAATTCACTGATCAAAATAAAAGGATTAGGAGTTATCGCTTGGGCGTATTAGAGCAATTTGATGTTATTTCGGATGGCTATATTGCCGGTTTACACTCCATTGAAGATGTTAAAAATAGTCTTGAGAAGAAATTAAAACTTTCTCCTGAGCGAGCTGATCGCGTTCTTTCTGCAGGAACGTTGTTAAAAAAAGCAGTTACAAAAGATGAGGCAGATCGTTATAAAAAAACATTTCTAGCGCTTGGCGTGGGAATAATTATTCAAAGCGACTCACTGAGTAAGCGTGATAAAGAAAAATTGAGGGCTAAAGAGCTAATAGAATTAATCTCAAATACCTTTTCTTACCCCATTCCTGGCTTACCTCTCTCGTTAAAGTACAGGCTAGGCGTTATTAGCGTTAGTCTCTTGAGTTTAATCGCTCCGCTTATTTATTTGTTTTTAGTGTTCTCTGTACTTGGTGGCACCCTATGGTACAGCGTTAGCTTACCGGGGTGGTTTGAAAATAATATCACGGGTGCCAATCAGGCTATTTTAGCTATATTGCCTTTTCTTATGATGGTGGTTTTTTTACTTTTTCTTATTAAACCTTTTTTTACTACATATAAGAAGCAGCCAGAGTTGGAATTGAATCCGAAGAAACATCATCGCTTTTATCACCTTGTTAACACTTTGTCTGAGAGCATGGGGCTACCCAGCCCTGCGCATATTTATGTGAATAATGATGTTAACGCATATGTTGCACCTAGAAATGGGTTCTTTAGTTTATTCAAGAGAGACCTAACCTTAACAATAGGGCTTCCATTACTTGCTGGTTTAAACAGTAAGCAGTTAGTGGGGGTTTTGGGGCATGAATTTGGCCATTTTAGACAACGTAATGCGATGATTGCCAACTATATTGTTAACACTGCAAACCATTGGATGGCGAGTCGTGCTTTTGATGAGGATGCCTGGGATCGTAGATTAGAGAAATGGAATGATAGTTCACCTTTATTCATTTTTAATATTGGAATAATGGGTGCACAGTTAATGATAAAAATAACCCGTGTTATTTTCAAGTATCTTTATCTGTTTAATCTACGAGTGACTCGTTGGATGTCTCGTGAGATGGAATATGATGCTGACCGTTATGAATGCTGGGTTTCAGGTAGTGATACTTTTAGAGAGGTTGCACTTAAGTTAAGAAAATTGGGTTTGGCAGACCAGCGTTCATACGAAGTAGGAAAGAAAGCATGGAATGAGGGGCATTTAATTGAAAATATGCCAGAAGCAATTGTAACCATTGCAGATCAGTTAACAGGTGATGATGTTGACTTAATTCAATGCCAAATGGAAGAAACTCAAACAAAAGTATGGGATACCCACCCAGCAGATAATGACCGGATTAATCATGCAGAGTTGCATAACTTTGATGCTATGTGGGTACATGAATTCCCCGCTTCAGAACTAATGCCTCGATTTGAGGAGCTAAGTAAACTCGTAACACTTCGTCAGTTTAATCAGTGGGGTATAGATTCTCCTGAAAAGTATGTAAAACCCTATACAGAAATAGCTGGAGTTATAACTAGACAAACAGAATCAGAAAGTTCGTTAGACGCTTACTTTGGAAGTTTGTTTACAATGAGGTTAATGCGTTTACCTTCTTCAGTTAAGAAAATAGATGATGCCTCTCATGTGGTCACTAAAATATCAGATACTTATCTATCTATAAAATCGCTCTTAAACGCTTACTGGGAGCAGCACAATAAACTAGTTAATTTGAGTTGGGCAATAGCCTATTTAGATGCGGGTTATCGAATCGAATCTGATAAATTTGGACTAGATACGAGTGATCTTGGTCTTATTAATACCGAGCTTAAAGGCACATTTGAAGAATTAAAATTATCAGATACAAAATTAGCTAAAGAATTTGATCTTGTCATGTCGCAGCGTATTAAGTTTGCCATTGAAAACATGCCTCAAGAGAAAAAGCAAAGGTCTACAGACCTGCATAACTCTCTAAGGCAGTTTGAACTATTAAAGGATATATGGAGCTCTCACTATTTCTACCTTCAACGTTTACAGGCCTTGTTGGAAGAAGATGAAGAGGAGCAACCTGATAACTACGAAACTACCCTGAAGAACGTAATAGAACGAAATAAAGAGTTTATTTGTCAGTTTCAACATATTTCGTCACTTATTAGCCTTCAGTTTGAAACAGCTAAAGATCAGTCGCTAAAAGACTTCTCGCTCTCATGGGGCGTTGACTTAGATGAAACTCTTGAAGGCCTCGGGGCTGCATCTCTATATGAAATTAGCGACGGCTGCGCAAGGGTAATGCGATTTACTTATCACCGTACTGTTGCCGAACTAGCTTTTTATTGTAATGAGCTTGAAGAAAAGCTATTAGTAAAGCCTATTAATGTGCCTAAAGGTGATGATACAAAAGAGTAACGCTAAATGACAATTTCCAAGCAACCCTCAAAACTGAGCTTACCGCAGACTAACCCCGGCGTCGCCACCGTACTGGAATACCTGATCATTAAATTCCCCTATATTAATGCTCAGGTTTGGCAGCAGCGCATGGCTGAAGGTAAGGTGCACTATCACGACGGCTCATTAATAACGGCACAATCGCCCTTTCAACCTCAGCAACGGGTCTACTATTACAGAGAAGTTGAAAGCGAGCCCAGTATCCCCTTTAAGGAAACGATATTATTTCAGGATCAGCATATTTTAGTGGCCTATAAACCCCACTTTCTAGCAGTAACCCCCGGCGGTATTTATGTGAATGAATGTCTTCAAAATCGCTTACGACGAAGCACCGGCATTGAAACCTTACAAGCGTTGCACCGATTAGATAGAGTAACAGCAGGCTTGGTCATGTTCTCTGTTAACCCCGACACCCGCCACAGCTACCATCATTTGTTTGAAACACGACAAATACACAAAACCTACCAGGCAATTGCCAATATTAGTGACGGTGAAAACCTTATAGGTCAGGAATGGGAAATTAAAAATCGCATTGTACGGTCCGAGCAACGCTTTCGCATGCGTGTGACCGAAGGAGAAGCCAATAGCCACTCTGTGATACGATGCTTGCAACAATCTACTCAAAAGGCGTTATTTGAATTAAACCCCGTTACGGGTAAAACCCACCAATTACGTGTTCACATGCAGACACTAGGCTGGCCCATACTGAATGATAAATATTACCCGCAATTACAGCCGCAATCAGCGGATAATTATTCAGCACCACCACTGCAGCTACTGGCAAAGGAACTTCAGTTTATTGACCCCGTGACTCAGCAGTCAAGGTGCTTTAGTAGTGATAGTAATTTATTGTTGGAATGAGGGTGTATGTTTGACACATAACACTCGAAATTTTCTGCCCAAGTGAAGCAAATAGCACTGCAACTAAAAATAATATTACTCTGCCCCGAACCAGTTTTTTTCTATCTCCTCTAACCGACCACTCTGAATTAGCTTTTGTTTTCCAGTGTCAAAATCCTTCAAAATAATAAAGCTAAGAGGGTTAGTTTTTAGTGCTACTAAATATTCTCTTGAAGATCCAAAGGAGGGGGTTTTTCTATATTTTTTCATCCACCCTTGCTGTTTTAAAATATAATCCCAGTTAAATTCATAGCCGAGAAATCCATCAATACGACCCTTTTCAAGCATATTAAATCCCTGCAAAATTGTCCCTACATCATACTTCGTCACATAATCTACAGACGTCCATCTATCTCCATAGTTAAACCCACGTTTAACCCCAATTACTAAACCTCTCAAAGACTCAAGTCCTGTCCACTTAATAGGGTTCTCAGCTCGAACATAAATTAGAAAATTGGCCTCATTAACAAACTCATGGGAATAATCAAATATTTTTAATCTTTCTTTATTTTTTCCTGTTGGGAAGAGTATATCTGCCCTCCCGGTTTTAACATTGTGCATTGCTCGTGCCCATGGAGAAACTGATAACTTAATGGTATACCCCATTGCATGGAAGCTTTCTCGCAACACATCCCAGCTATATCCTCTATACCTGACCAAATTATTGCCTGGAGGTAGAGTTACTTCTACCTTGCCATTACCCACTACAAAGCCAAAAGGAGCATAATCTTCCAAGGTTGCAACAGAAACTACTTTCTCAGAGCTGTAAATTATCGAACTTGCAAATAACAGAGCCAGCACAATAATTTTCCATTTCCCATACATAATTTGCAGCCTTCTTATTATTCTTAGGTCACCCACCTGCAAGCAGTTTAACTGTTATTATCAATCCCTTTGGCTCTATATATATTTAATTTAAGGCCGCTAGAAACCATATTTATTGAGTATAGTATCTAATGTGCCATTATTTTTTATCTCCTTAAGCCCCTTATTGAACGCATCGATTATTTTTTTGTGTCTACTATTCTTCAGCCCTGAGGTGACATGTAATGGGTTCGTGGAAAGAGCATTCTTTGTAAATTCAACTTGATCCAATAATTCTGGTGCTTGTTTTTTTAACATAGCCCGAGCCACAATTTCATCTTCCAGTGTAAGGTCAACCCTTTCTGCTACCAGTTTTTTGATACTGGTCATTAGGTTTTTTCCTTCAGGACGATTAAAGTTGGTGGCACTTAGGAACGCATCACCATATCCATAACCTCTTACTACACCAACATTTTTTCCGGTTAGGCTATCCAGTCCGTTAAATTCAAAATTATCTCCTTTGCGTTTAATAAATTTAATTTTATTTTCAAGATAGGAGTCACTGTAGAGTAAGAATTCAGTTCGTTCCTTTGTGTACCACGTTCCCAGCAGCACATCGTAATCGGCTTCTTTTACCCCTTCTATTGCTCTAGCCCAGGGAACAAACTTCATCTCAATCTCATAATTCTGGGTTTTGTAGGCGGCTCTGGCAATTTCAAGAATGATTCCCTGGCTTGGCGAGTCAGGGTCAATAAAGGGAGGCCAAGGGTCACCGACAGCAATAATTTTTTCGGCAAATGTAGGCAATGAAAGTAACAGTACGGTTAGAAAAATAAATATACGATTCATAAAACGCCCCAGTCTTATATTGATATTTAATTATTAAGTGGTTAGCTAAATTATCTCTCCATAGGCATTAAACATAGATCCTTTTTGTATAAAAGATAGTCAAAAGATCAAACTGAGAATTCAATTATTGTTCTTTGATTGGCTGCTATACGGGTGAGAATACATAGCCTTCTTTATTTTGTAGGCGTCAACATTGAATATGTCTGCCTACAGGCTTACCACTTATCTCTCAGGCTTCTCAGGCCAATAAATACCGACTTAGGATCCGTTTTTTGATCCCTGAATTCGTTTTTCAAGTTGCTGATAATTTCTTTATTATTCAGTCTAAAGAAGGGATTAATTCGTTGTTCAACGCCCAAAGTAGTTACGGTTCTGTCGTCGGGTGTCTGTGTCTCTGCTACGGCTAACATCTCGGCAGCAAATTTATTTCCCGGTTCTTGTTTCTGGGAGAATTTTAGATTGGTTACCATGTAGTCGTGCCCTGGGTATATCCGGGTGTCGTCAGGCAATTTGGCTAGTTGATCGATAAACGTCTGATACAAATCATCGACATTCCCCCCATTGCGGCAGTTGCCGGCACTGGCGTTAAACAAGGTATCGCCACAAAAAAGAGCGGGCTCACCCTGTTCAGATAACAAACAGACATGTGCAGAAGTATGGCCCGGCGTATGCAACACACGAAGACGTACCTCTTTCCCAACTTCAATCAAATCCCCTGCGCTTAGACCCACATCTACATTGGGAATGCTGATTATAGCATTCTGGTGGGCATGTATTTTGGCACCTGTTGCGGCGACGATGCCTGGGTTACCTTCAATGTGGTCGAAGTGTTCGTGCGTGTTAACAATTGTGGTGATTCGGGCCGAACAGCGTTCCGCCTCGGCCAGGCATTTGTCTACGTCTAGTGGATCTAAAATGACCGCTTCTTTGGTTTCTTCGCAGACAATTAGATGGCAATAGTTGCTCAAAAAGTTATCCATGTATATTCGAATAATTTTCATCTTAATGATCCTCTGTTTGTCGTTAATGTTTCATAAGTTGTGTTGTTGGAATCGTATCACATAAGAAGAATCGAGGTGGCTAGCACCACCAGGCATGCACACCCAATCATAAAACTAAGGGACTTGATCACTGGCACTGCGAGCACGAGAGTGAAAAAGTGAACAACACGGGCGATGCAGTAAACGATGCAGGCCATGACGGTCGTTTCGTTACTTATTCCTGCCACATGCGCAATAAGCACTAGGGGAGCGAAAATAACCAAGTTCTCTACTGCATTGCGGTGCGCTCGACTCTGCTAGCCCAATGTGAAACAGCTGCTGGATTGCCAGGGTAGCCCAGTGTATCCGAGAGGCCCCTGACATTGACACTTACCAGTTCAAAATTTACGCTGTTGAACTCAAGAAACAAACAGTCAGTTTGCTTCATGAATCATTTTGGTTGCTACAGCGATTCTGTTCCACATGTTTATGGTCACGATCTGCATAATACACTGCGCTAGTGCCTGTTCACCAAGCTGTTTCAAACACGTCATATAAGTTGCGTTGGATACACCTTGCAAGGTTATCAATGATACCTCATCAGTCAATTTAAGAACCGCACGTTCAGTTTCTGAAAACAATGGCGACTCTTTCCATGCGGACAGGGCATACAGTCGTTGTTCTGATTCGCCTAATTTTTTCGATTCTTCGGTATGCATTTGAATACAGTACGCACAGTTATTTAGTATCGATGCCCGTATTTTGATTAACTGTCGAATTTTGGGGGCTACGTCAGTTTCTTTAAGGTACACCTCTAAGCCCATCATAGCCTTAAAAGATTGAGGCTCTAACTGGCTTATGTTAATTCTTGGTTGCATAAGTTGATTACCTTTTTGGTTATTTCCAATAGTTTAATTAGTTGACTTGAATTGTAGATTCAACAGGAAAACTTTAGAATATAAGGTTTATGCAAATAAGCTTTGCATTTAATGCAAAGCTTATAATAATAAAGATGAGTGTAAAGTCGCAACAAATCCAACAAGATATTAAAGGTAGAAAGTGCTAAATCTAATTCGGGTTTTCATTAAAGTAATAGAGACAGGAAGTTTTTCAAAGGCCGGTGCTGTCTTAAACATGGCTCCTTCCTCTGTTGCCAGAAACGTCGACAGCCTGGAGATCGAATTAGGGGTAACCTTAATTAAACGTAGTACCCGAAAACTCACCCTAACTGAAGATGGATATCAATTTCTAGAAGGCGCTGAAAAACTATTAACAGAAGCGGATAAACTCAAAGCTTCTATGAATCAAGTCAATATGGAGCCCGAAGGCGTACTTAGGGTTTCCGTATTTGAAAGCTTTGGTAGACAAATTGTCTCTCCTCTTCTCCCTGAATTTTTACAAAAATACCCCAAGGTCAAGATTGAAATTGAACTAGACAATCAATTGGTTGATTTAAATCGAGAGAACATAGATTTAGGTATACGGATTGGTTGTCCTGCGGACTCTTCATTACGCGCGAGGAAATTACTTACTAACCACACATGGCTTTGTGCATCACCAGATTATCTAGCTCAAACAACTCACCCGATTCTGCCTGAGGACCTGGAACATCATAATTGTCTGATACTTAGTCAAGATAGACAAAGAACTTACTGGTACTTTAAAAAAGACAATAAGCAAATCAAAGTACCTGTTCAGGGAAACCTTTGTTCAAAAGGTGGAACACCTCTTCTGGAGGCTGCGGTTAACGGTGGGGGGATGGTTCTGATGTCACAATGGATGATGCTCGATCTTATCAATGCAAATAAGCTCAGAGTGTGTTTACCTGACTGGGAGTCCTCTTTGCATCAAAATTCCAGCGGAGAAGTGTATGCCGTTTACTTAGGCAATAAACACTTACGTCCGGTTCTGCGGGTGTTTATTGATTTCTTAGTAATGAAAATAGAACAACGTCTTAGCAATCTAAAAGCAACTTCTAAGTTTAAAGTAAGCAAAGGCTCAACATAAAGGTCATCAAAAATAATAAAACGGGCTTATTTAACTCGTTAATTGAAGAAATTATATTGAAGCTAAGGAATATAATATGACACTTTATTCGACTACTGCTATAAAAAAATGGATGGAGTTTTTTAAGTGATTGATGTATTAATTCTTGCCGTGGCATTAAGTATGGACGCCTTTGCTGTATCTATCGGTTTAGGTTCAAAGCATAAGAAAAAAACGATACCGCTAGCACTTATGTCAGGTATTTACTTTGGCCTATTTCAAGGTTTAATGCCCTTGCTCGGTTACCTGGGTGGGAAAGGTGTTTTAGGTTGGGTAGAGTCTTATGCACCTTGGATTGCTTTTCTTTTGTTACTAATGATTGGCATCAAGATGATTTATGAGTCATTTTCTGAGGGTATAGAAGACGATATAGCCATCATTACACATAGAGTCATGTTGATGCTTGCTATTGCAACAAGTATTGACGCAATGGCCGCTGGCTTTACACTAACAATACTTGAGGTGAACCCATTTATTGCTTGTGCAATTATAGGAGTTACGACGTTTTGTTTTAGCTGGGGTGGGGTCTTTGTAGGAGCAAAAAGCGGTACATGGTTAGAGAGTAAAGCAGAATTTCTGGGTGGTTTGGTGCTTATTCTGGTCGGCATAAAACTGTTGTTTATGATTTAGCCAAATAAAATGTCTTTATGGTCATCTAACCACTGAGGGTATTTTTTCATCGCTTTAGAATACAGAGGGTTTTCGTAATGTGTAGTAAGCCAGCGCTGAACATTAGGGTAGGGAGCTTGTAAGTACCATTTACGATCAATCCGGGAAAATTTCCGTATAAAGGGCAGTAGAGCGTAATCAGCTAAGCTTGGATTCATTCCCATTAAAAAATCATGCTTTGCTAAGTGTTGTTCAATATACTCAATAAAGGGTTCACACTTATTACGGTAAAGAACTTCGTTTGTGTCATGGTAGCGAGCCGCTGCTTTATACATGTCTAATGCGGCTACAAACTCAATATCATTGCGGCTTATAAGGCTTAGCATAGCTGGAAGCGCATTAGGCTGATCGCTTAAAAGCAAGTTGTTAGGGTCGGTTTTGTTTAATGCCCAAAGCATAATATCCAGGCTTTCATCTATAACAGATGAATCATCAAATACTAATACAGGGACGGTTCCTTTTGGTGAGGCTAGTAACATTTCCGAGGGGATATGTTTCATCACTATATCGCGCAGCATCACGGTCTGTTTTGCGTGCAATAAACCCAGTCTTGCACGCATGGCATAAGGACATTGTCGTAAAGAATAAAGTATAGGCATATAAATTAGCGGCCTGATTTTTTCATTAGAAGCGGTTCATAAATAGGGTGAAATTGACTAGCCGCATCAATGATTGAGTTTGCCGTTAAAGCGGGAACACCATAAACTTCAAAGAGTGTATTGAAGCGCGCCTGAACTCGAAGGGCGAGTAAGTCAAAGTCACCATCTCCTGAGGCTAATACTACGGTATCGACTTCACTGGCGGTTTCAAATACATCAAGCGCGATGCCTACATCCCAATCACCTTTAGCGGAGCCATCACTTCTTTGTATGTAGGGTTTAAGTTTAACTTCAAACCCTAACTGTCTTAGAAATTGTTGGAACCCCCGTTGTTTTGGGTCTCCACGATCAATTGCATAAGCGACAGCCGTTACAATTTCACCTTTTTTACTTACTTCATTCCAGAAGGCCGTGTAATTAAACTGCCCTTGGTAGGCTTGCCGGACGGTATAGTAAATATTTTGAACATCAACAAATAATGCTATTTTTTTAGTCATTAAGAACTCTGTTTAGTGGTGCTAAATACACATTTTATGTAGGTTGAATTCGTATTTTTCAGTTTCGAGTAGGCTGCCATCAATATGGCGACTTATTTGAACCATATTTTGATAACAGACGGTTAGTTTTTGTTTTTGGCCATCGTTAAGTGAATACGTTGTATCTAGCAGACAATGCTGCAAGGCACTTCTAAAGTGAGTAAATTGATCTTGTAATACCTTTTGGATAAGAAATATTTCTTGTATTTCCTGACCTGCGGCATC
>JQIA01000384.1_pt1 | contig 21956 bp, 20 predicted proteins | sample 811431 | NCBI WGS metagenome assembly JQIA01 (sample SAMN02998118, study PRJNA258478) | marine sediment metagenome | biome: marine; feature: seafloor; material: sediment; isolation source: oil-polluted sediment collected from 3 locations (0.5 km, 0.7 km and 0.9 km)... | place: USA: Gulf of Mexico ...
GTTAAAAAAGCTTCTCTTATTTCATTGCTGGTCATTGTTAAACCCATTTTTCGTTATCGTAATATTGTGTCTATAGAGTTCTATCTATTCTAAATAATGTTATTGATAGTTTATTTTAATATTCATTTTTGAAAATGCTTTTTGAACCTCTTCATGTTCAAAGCCTCTATACTTCATAAACCGTTCAATTTTTAACTTGTTCTTAAAGTCTAATTTGCTATTGGCAATCTTTATTTCATCATCCAAAAACCTATCATCGTTAGTACTGTCATCACTAAGACCGTCATCGCTAATTTTGTTAGTCGTGTAAAATGTTATTATCTTTTTAACTAAAATTCTTTCACATTCAAATTGCCAATTAACATTTTCTTGCTCAAAAGCATCATCAATTAAATTTTGAGCTATTTCATTTTGTAACAACTCAAACTCAATTCTTACTTTCCCCTGCCCTTTATTAACTCTTGACCGAATAAATGCTCCACAAAAACGTTCATTCGAAAGCCAAGAGTTTTGACACAAAAACTCGACAGATTCAGCAATCTCTTTTTTATCAAACCCTTTCTTTACTAATTTTGCTCGTATTTGCTTTTCACTATGTTCTCTAATGCTAAGCATTCGGCAAGCCGAATTGATTGCTTTTTGACTTGAATTCATAGACTTTACAGGCAAGCTATTCGATTAAAACTGAACTTTGATCGAATACTACACTTAGAAATAACAACATTAATTATTTAACCAATTCAGGAGGAAAGCTTTTTAACATTAATTCAACATTAATCAATATTCTTTCATTTCTTTTTTCTGGGGTGTGGTTTTTATAGAAATCAAGTCGTTGAGATACGGATCCGCGCCAAATAACTTCACGGCTTGCTCCATCAACTATATCGACTACCTGAGTACCAATTTTATACTCTTTTTCAATAGAACTTGAAATACGATGTGGCCAAATATAAGGACTATGATAATAAGGGTAATACCCCCACACAGAGTAAAATGTCTCTACTTTCTTTTGATTATCAGTCACATTATGACTCCTAATCAAAAAGTCGGCACTCTCTATTGAATCTGACTTTATAAACCCCTTTTGGGAAAGAATTAATTCAACGGCTGATATTTGTCGCTTTTGCCTTAATGTAGTGATATCCGTAACAGCTTTCGTATCAACTTTATTACTATTTTTGTCAGATTGAATTTTTTTTGCAATCCAAGCATAACTTTTTAACTTAGAAAAATTATAGTCAACATCATAATCACTCGTTGTTGGAGGTATAAAACTACAGCCAAACGCTATTACAGTAAAAAGACTGACAAGTGCAATTTTGAAGAGATTAGGAACCATGTAACAACCACTCATGATAGAAGCCCGTTATTCGAGGCTAGAATGTTGATATTATATGGGATTGTAATGTGGAGTAGAAGAGCTTTATGGTTCAATCAAACGAATTATTGAAATGAAATTACGCTATTTCATTTCAATAAAAGTTGAATGCAATTAAATTAGTACGCATTCAACTTTTCAATATTTATATTTGATCGATGAACTCACTTATTTAGAGTTCAGAAATACCAATATTTAGAGGTGATACTTAGTAGAGAAAATGCCTAGCTTTTCTCTTTTGTTTTCACATCAACTTTGTCATTTTCTTCATCGGAAGGCAAGAGTGCTGCTCGAATTTGTTTTTCAATTTCGTCAGAAATTTCTGGATTCTCAAGAAGAAAATCAGCTACTTTGACTTTTCCTTGACCAATTCTATCTCCATTGTAACTATACCAAGCACCCGCTTTATCAATTAAACCTTGCTTTACACCTATATCGATAATTTCACCCATCTTAGATGTACCTTTTCCATACAATATTTGAAATTCTGCTTGTTTGAACGGAGGAGCTACTTTATTTTTAACTACTTTAACTCGAGTTTCATTGCCAACAATTTCATCACCTTGCTTAACCGCACCAATTCTACGGATATCAAGTCGTACAGAAGCATAAAATTTAAGTGCATTACCGCCAGTAGTAGTCTCTGGGCTACCAAACATGACTCCAATCTTCATCCGAATTTGGTTAATAAATATAACCATACAATTAGTACGTTTTATGTTGCCTGTTAGTTTTCGTAACGCTTGGGACATTAAACGAGCTTGCAACCCCATATGAGAATCGCCCATGTCACCTTCAATTTCAGCTTTAGGAGTCAAAGCGGCAACCGAATCAATAACCACCAAATCAACTGCGCCAGAGCGAACTAACATATCGCAAATCTCTAAAGCTTGTTCTCCAGTATCAGGCTGTGAAACTAACAAATTATCTAGATCAACACCTAACGCTTCCGCATAAATGGGATCTAATGCATGCTCTGCATCAACGAATGCAGCAGTTCCACCATCTTTTTGGCATTCAGCAATCGCTTGTAGCGTCATCGTTGTTTTACCAGAAGACTCTGGACCATATATTTCAACAACTCGCCCTTTTGGTAACCCTCCTATCCCTAAAGCAATATCTAAACCTAATGAACCTGTAGAGATAGTGTCCATTTTCTTAATTTTAGCTTCGCCCATTCGCATTACAGAGCCTTTACCAAATTGTCTTTCTATCTGACTTAATGCTGCTGTTAGCGCTTGCTTTCTATTATCGTCCATTTTTCTCTCCACAAATTTTTATTCATTCTTCGTATGCCAAAATGTCTTACTTTTAGCCTCAGGGGTATTGCTACTCATAATACACCTACTCATACAGGTAGGCAAATTATATTTTGAATTATTTCTCAATAAATATAAAAACTATGATTCAGTGTTAATACAATAAAGAGACTAAGACTTACATTTATTTGAGATTCACGTAAAATACACAATAACTTCAACACAAAAAAATCGATAATTTATTTTATGTCCATTATCATTAAAACACCTGCTCAGATCGAAAAGATGCGTATTGCTGGAAAACTGACCGCTGATGTCATTGAAATGATTGCGCCTCATGTCCAAAAAGGTGTTACCACAAATGAACTAAACCAAATCTGTCACGATTTCATCATAAATGAGCAAAAGAGCATACCTGCACCTTTGGATTATCATGGTTTCCCAAAATCAATTTGTACTTCGATTAACCACGTTATTTGTCATGGAATTCCAAATGATAAGAAGTTAAAAGATGGCGATATTATTAATGTCGATATAACCGTAATTAAAGACGGTTATCATGGCGATAGTTCTGTTATGTTTACAGTCGGAAAACCTTCTATTTTAGCTAAACGACTTATTGAGACAGCTCAAGAATGCCTCAATATTGGAATAAACATGGTAAAACCAGGCGTTCTGTTAGGTGATATAGGTTATGCCATTGCCAAGCACGCACATGAAGAAAGATTTAGTGTAGTACAAGAATACTGTGGTCATGGCATTGGTGAAAGTTTCCATGAAGACCCGCAAGTTTTACATTATGGCGTCAGAGGTACCGGGGTTGAGTTAAAAGAAGGAATGATTTTTACAATCGAACCAATGATCAATGCTGGTAAAAGACATTCTAAAGTGCTCAAAGATGACTGGACGGTTGTCACTAAGGATAAAAGTTTATCGGCTCAGTGGGAACATACTTTGTTGGTTACAAAAACAGGTGTCGATGTCTTAACCTTACGTCCCGGTGAAATAATTTAGGAATTCGAGATTACAATGCAAAAATTTTGGCTAACGTCGAAAAGCTATAAATAATCATGACTAAGTCAAAAAGAGCTAATCATCCGATTAATCTCACCTTAGACTTAACTGATATTGAAGACTCACATTTACTGAGGCGGTTAAAAGACTATCATAATCGCTCAAGTGAAATTTTATTTAACGCCTTTATTCAAAATACCAATATCTCTGAATTGGTTTTACTTCGCGCAAAACATATCGATATCCTTCTTAAAAAAATATGGCAATATTTATCGTTATCTGAATCGATCACTTTAATAGCTGTGGGCGGCTACGGTCGAGCGGAGTTACACCCTCAATCTGATATTGATTTATTAATTTTAGATGAAAACAAAAGCGCTAATAACGACAGTGTAAAAATTGAAAAATTCATTACACTTCTTTGGGATATTGGTCTTATTATTGGCCACTCAATTAGAAATATAAAACAGTGCGTAGAAATCGCAACAAATGATATTACAGTCGCAACCAGTTTAACCGAGGCACGTTTGTTAATTGGCGAACGTTTACATTTTGATTCATTAATGACACAAACAGCACCTAATAAAATATGGGATGCTTCCTCTTTTCTAAAAGCTAAAGTGCTCGAAAAACGAGCGCGTTATGAAAGATTTGATGGCTCGTCTTTTGATTTGGAACCTAATATAAAATCTAGCCCCGGTGGATTAAGAGATATCCACTTAGTAGGCTGGTTAGCACAACGATGCTACTACCCTAAGACTTTGCCAATATTAATCAAAGACAAACTTATTTCAAAGCGAGAGTATTATACTTTAATAAAGTCTCAATTATTTTTATGGAAGGTAAGATTCGCATTACATACCGTTTGTGGAAAACCAGAAGACAGATTGCTATTTGATCACCAAAAAAAGACGGCCGAATTAATGGGTTTTAAGGATAGCAAAGGTAAACTCGGCGTTGAAAAAATGATGAAACGTTATTATCGAAGTGTTTTGGTTATTAGAAATGTCACTGAACTTCTTGTGGAACTAATGAAAGAAGGAGTTAATCAACCTTCCGATTCAAATATTCTAAACCTGATTAATATCGGTTCAAAACCAAAGATTACTAATGTAGATTCGAATTATCAAATAATTGACAACAGATTAGATGCTATAAATCCAAAGTTATTTTCCAAGAAACCTAGCGAGCTTTTGGAGGTTTTTCAAGTGCTAGCAAAAATGCCAAGTTTAGATGGTTTAACGGCTAAAACGCTTCGTTCTATTCGAGCATCTAGAAGTAAAATAAATAGTAAGTTTCGCAAGAACAAAGAACACCAGAAAGAGTTTTTAGCTTTTTGGTCGATTAATCATCAATCAGCCAAAGCAATGTTTTTAATGAAAAGAAGTGGGGTTTTAGCAGCCTATTTACCAAAGTTTAGAAAAATTACTGGGCAAATGCAATATGACATGTTTCATAGTTATACAGTTGATGAGCATACACTTTTTCTAATGCGAAATTTGTCTGAATTTACCAATGATAAGAATAGAATAAAGTTTCCTTATTGCCATGAAATAATGTCTAGACAAAATCATCCTGAACTAATTTATCTTGCAGGTTTGTTTCATGATATTGGTAAAGGTCGCGGTGGTGATCATAGTGAAATAGGTGAAAAAATTGCGATTAATTTTTGTCACGAACATGAATTAGAAAAATCAAGTACAGAGATTATATCTTGGCTGGTGGCTAATCATCTTATCATGTCGCTTATTTCACAAAAAAGAGATACATCAGATCCCGAAGTTATTGGAAACTTTGCAGATATAGTAGAGAATAAACAGAGATTAGAGCTACTTTATATTTTGACTGTTGCAGATATTAGAGCGACTAGCAAGTCTCTTTGGAATTCTTGGAAAGATGCCTTACTAAAAGACCTCTACTTAAATACATTAGCAGCATTAGAAAGCCGAGATGAGAATTCACCCGAAACGATTAGCACAAAACCGTTATGGTATATCAACAGAAGAAATGCAAAATCGCAATTACTTGAGCAAGGATACACATCTCAGGATATTGATGAGTTATGGGAACTACTTGGCAATCACTATTTTTCTAAGCGATCAGTAGAAGCCGTTCTTTGGCAAACGAAAATAGTGTTAGATGCAAAGAAAGCGAAAACCACATTAGTAGGAATAAGAAAAAGTGGCGAAAGAAATAGCAATGAAATTTTCATCTATACCAAAGACAAAGATGACCTTTTTGCAAATCTCACCGCCACGTTAAATCAACTCGGTTTAAATATTTATGGCGCTCATGTTTATACTGATAAAAATGGTTATTGTTATGATAGTTTTTTCTTCTTAAACGGTAGTGATAAAATTGTAAAAGATGTCGACTTTCAAAATAAAATAGCCGACACAGTAAAAACAAATATATTGGAAGAAACAAAACAACGGGTTTCAAGACGAATGCCGAGGCAAATAAAACATTTTGATGTCGACACAAAAGTAAGCATTTCTAATGATGAATCTACGCAACATTCCAGAGTCGATATTGTAGCAAAAAATAAACCAGGATTATTAGCATCGGTAGGTCGAGCTTTTGTAAAAAATGAAATTAAAATACATGATGCAAAGATTACGACATTGGGCGAAAGAATTGAAGATTCATTCTTGATTACTGACAAATCTAATAATGCGATTACCGATTTGGAAACGCAAAAACAAATTATTGAGACCTTAAACCGTTATTTAAATTAATAAACTTAGTCAACCTAACCTGACACATTGGAAATATCATAATGAGCTCACTACAAAAGACAATTGAACAAGCCTTTGAAAATAGAAAGCAACTTTCAGCAAGCAATGTAGACTCATCTGTAAAAGAAGCAATTCTCGATACAATCGCTCGTTTAGACTCGGGAGAATTAAGAGTTGCAGAGCCTAAACCTGAAGGTGGATGGCTAGTTAATGAATGGGCAAAAAAAGCAGTTTTACTTTCGTTTTTGATTCGTGATAACCACAAAATCGATGCTGGTCATACTTGCTATTTTGATAAAGTACCTCTGAAATATGCACAAACGAGTCAACAAGAATTTGAACAGGCTGGTGTCAGAGTTGTGCCTCAAGCGATTGTCAGAAATGGTAGTTTTGTTAATAAGAATGTTGTATTGATGCCTAGTTATGTAAATATAGGCGCGTATATAGACGAAGGAACCATGGTCGATACTTGGTCGACGGTTGGTTCATGTGCGCAAATTGGTAAAAACGTGCATTTATCAGGCGGTGTCGGCATTGGAGGCGTATTAGAGCCATTACAAGCAAGCCCGACCATTATTGAAGACAATTGTTTTATTGGTGCACGAAGTGAAATAGTTGAAGGCGTCATTGTTGAAAAAGGATCTGTCATTTCAATGGGTGTTTTTATAGGTCAAAGCACTAAAATATTTAATAGAGAAACAGGTGAAATAACTTATGGCCGTGTACCAGCCGGCTCGGTTGTTGTTTCAGGAAGTTTACCATCGAAAGATGGCAGTTATAGTTTATACTGTGCGATCATTGTTAAGCAGGTTGACGAAAGAACGCGTTCGAAAACATCAATTAACGAATTATTAAGAATGGAGTAAAATAATGTCTGCTGAAGTCCATATGTTCGGAATAAAAAATTGCGATACTGTTAGAAATGCTATCCGCTGGTTGGCTGGAAAAGAAATAGATTCACAATTTTATGATCTTAAAACTGAAGAGTTGGCGGATGAACTAATTATAGAGTGGTTAGATCAAGTAGGTGAAGATAAACTAATTAACCGACGCGGGTTAACTTGGCGAAAAATTGAAGCAGAAGATAAAATATTAAATAATCAAGCTGCGTATATTTCTTTAGTGAAAAAATATCCAACAGTGGTGAAACGTCCTGTTATATACAATGGTAAATTCTGGAGTGTTGGCTTTAAACCGGACGAATGGAATGAAATGTTTTTGTAGTCAGGAAGAATAAACCTTATGCCTATTGATATTAAACATTCAAGAAAATACCCATCCACCCTAGAGATTGCAATAAATTTGATCAGCAGGGAATCTGTGACCCCTGAAGATTCAGGTTGCCAAGAATACATTCAATCATTGCTTAAAAAATCTGCATTTGTTTTTGAACAGATGGATTTTGAAGATACCAAAAACCTTTGGGCTATTAGAAATAATTCACAATCTGTGGACGAACCTGTTTTTCTTTTTGCTGGGCATACTGACGTTGTTCCTGCAGGTAACCTAGAAAAGTGGCATACGCCGCCTTTTGAACCGACGATTATTGATGGTGTTCTTTATGGTCGCGGAACCGCAGATATGAAAGGGTCGATTGCAGCAATGGTCTCGGCAACACGTCAGTTTGTAAAAGACCATCCTGATCACAAAGGAAGCATCGCTTATTTGATCACTAGCGACGAAGAAGGACCTTTTATTAATGGTACTATTCGAGTCGTTGAAGAGTTGATTAAAAGAAAACAAAAAGTCGACTATGCCATCGTCGGAGAACCCTCCTCCACTGAGCAACTTGGCGATGTCATTAAAATTGGAAGGCGTGGTTCCTTAACCGGTTGGTTAAAAATTCATGGTAAACAAGGGCATGTGGCTTATCCTCACCTCGCTGAGAATGCGATTCACATTGCGGCTAATTTTATCGAAGACGTCAGTAAAGTTGAATGGGATAAAGGTAATGAAAATTTTCCACCAACTAGTTTACAAATTACTAACGTAAAATCAGGAGAAGCCTCCAATGTTATTCCTGGAGAAATAGATGTTGAATTTAACTTCCGATTTTCAACTGAGTTTACTGTAGAAGCTTTACAAGCAAAAATGCAGTCAATGATAGATAAACATTGCAATCATGCAGAACTAATCTGGAAAATAAATGGAGAACCATTTATTACACAGTCTAAAGAACTGATCGATGCTACTTGCTCCGCCATTAAACAAGTTTGTAATATTGAAACATCAGCGCAAACAACTGGTGGCACGTCAGATGGACGTTTTATTGCAAAAATGGGTGCACAAATTGTCGAGGTAGGCCCTATCAATAAAACCATTCATCAAGCGAATGAATGTGTCAATGTTAATGATCTCGAAAAATTAGCAAAAATATATTATCAAATTCTAATAAATCTGCTTACGGATTATAAAATCTAAAATGACGATCACATGGCAACAATCCATTGGTTTAGATTCACAACACCTTTGTGATTTTAAATATGATCTCGAATCGCAAGAAGCAAACCTTCAAATATGTCATCCACAAATAAACAAGAAAATCAAAAGCGATCTTGAAAATTTATTTGCACAGGCGAAACTGGATCACATAGAAATGACGGTCATCAGTAGCTTTCGTAGTTTTGATAAACAACTAACTATCTGGAATGATAAATGGCGAGGCTATCTGCCCGTTTATTCTAAACAAGGTCGTCCATTAAATATAGATAGAATGTCGTCAATAGAAAAATACAAATCTATTGCTCTTTGGTCTGCATTACCTGGGTTAAGCCGACATCACTGGGGAACGGATCTCGATGTATTTTTTAAAGATGCTATTGACCAAGGTTATGACGTTCAATTAACTGAAGATGAGTTTTCAAAAAATGGTGTATGTGAAAAATTAAATCAATGGTTAGACGATAATTTAGAAAGGTTTGGTTTTTTCAGACCCTACAATGAGTTTAAGGGTGGTGTTGCTGTAGAGCCTTGGCACATATCTCACATTAAACAAAGTCAATTGATATTAGATAGTTTTGATTTTCAGAATTTTCGCCAACACCTTATTAAGAGTGATATTTGTGAAAAAGAATTCATCATTGAAAAACTGCCTCAATATAAAGAATATTATTTTGAGAATATATGTAAAGGACCATGCAATCAATGTTAGGTATTATAATCACCATACTTGTTTTTGCATTCCTTATAGGTGGAGTAATGACTCTGCTTAAAAATAAGGACTTCAGAATACCCAAAGATTACGATTCGTCAAAGTCCGGTTATAAAGATGAGGATGACGATGATACCTCTGGCTATTGATAAGCTTACCTTATCAAGATATCCAAAAACATCCGATCAATCATTACGTGCTTGGAACGCGGCAGATGAATATCTTGTTGATCATGTTATTGAAAGTATGACACTAGATGAATCATCTAAAGTGCTCATCATCAATGACCAATTTGGAGCATTAACTTGTAGCTTATCTGCGTGTTCACTTGTGTGTTGGAGTGATTCCTATCTTTCAAGAACCGCCATTGAAGAAAACTTAAAATCTAATAATCTACCTGATGAAGTGAATTTTATTGAACGAGTAGAGAACATTCATCAACCCTGCATTCATTTTGATTTAGTTATTATCCGTATTCCAAAACACAATAGCCTACTAGCTTTTCAATTAAACACTATCGCTCCATTCATTAGTCAAAACACCGTTATTATTGCTGCAGGGATGACAAAAGAAATTCATAATTCAACTTCAGCATTATTCAATAAAACTATTGGAGAAACAACGACCTCATTAGCTAAGAAAAAAGCACGATTGATATTTTCAAAACCATCTACCGTTCGTAAAATAGTTAACGACAACCCAAATGATATTAAAATTTATGACGTAGAGAACTACAATATAAAAAGCTATGGTTTACCTGGCGTATTCTCAAGAGAAAGTTTAGATATCGGTAGTCGAGTGCTTTTGAATTATCTGCCTGAAACAAAAGAAAATCAGAAACTAATTGATTTGGGGTGTGGTACTGGAATACTTGGAACGATTGCAGCCAAGAATAACCAAACTCTAAACCTTACATTTTGTGATGAATCATATTTTGCTGTAGAAAGCGCAAAAACAACTTACGAAAAAAACATTGGACCTAGTGCAGAGTTTCATGTCACCGACGTTTTAGCAGGCTTAGAAAACAACCATTACGATCATATCCTGTGCAACCCCCCATTCCATCAACAGAATGTTCAAACGCTTTCTATAGCTAATAAAATGTTTAGACAATCATCACAGAAGTTAAGAGCTAGCGGAGAACTCAGAGTCGTCGCCAACCGTCATTTAAAATATCGACCTATGTTAAGTCAATATTTTAGAGATGTTAAAATAATTTCTGACAACTCTAGGTTTGTTGTTTGGTTTGCAACAAATCCCATCAACATTTAAAGACTGAAATAGTTTCAGATAGCAATTATGAAACTATCATCACTGTAAAAACAAGCTCCAATAAAATATGGCGAACAGAGAAACTAAAATAATTCCTGCCACATTAAATACTATGCCATATTTTGCCATCGTTTTAATATTTACCGCGCCACTACTCATAGCAATTGCATTTGGAGGAGTTGCAATCGGAAGCATAAACGCATAGCTAGCACAGATGCTGGCAACAATCATAAACAAACGCGTGTCTAATCCATTTTGTTGCGTGACGGCGTAAATCACAGGTAAAATCATTGAAATTAAAGCTGTATTGCTTGTAATTTCGGTGGTAAATATCACCAGTGTAGCAATCATAATCAGTAATAAAGCAGGTGGTAAGTGAGTCACTGCTTGTAAAGTTCTGGCTAACTCATCAGCTAATCCTGTGCTGGTAAATGCCATAGCTATTGAAAAGCCTGCACCAAACAAAAAGATAATTTCAAATGGAATTTTTTTAGTATCTTCCCACTTTAAAATATTAAAGGGTGGAAAAAACATGGATAAACCAAACGCTAATAAAATACCTTTTTCGTTCAACCCTAAGCCTGCGTAATACGGATTAATTGAAGCATTAGCAAACAATAAAACAATTAAACTGACTAACACAAAAATAACTTTTAACTGTTCATTCGTTAGAACAGCTAAACGATTTTGAGATTCTAACCTATATTCTGATGTTCCTAACGACAAGACCCAACCAACAAAAATAAACATGACAACTGCTAATGGAGCCATCATAACCACCCACTGCATAAAAGGTATAGGTTCAATGGCTAAATCATCAAGTATGCCAAACAAGATTAAATTTGGCGGTGTGCCAATAGGTGTCATAATGCCACCTATACTAGCTCCATATGCAATTGCCAACGCAAACCGCATTTTCAACCTCAACTCTTTTGACAAAAATAAGGCCAACGGCATCAGTAATAATGTTGTTGTGGAATTTGATAAGAAAGAACTTAATATGCCTGAAGTAAACGCCAAAGCATAAATCATTCCTCTAATTGTATTTGGAAATATTTGTAATATCTTTGTCGAGATAACTTTATGCAAAGCTGTTTTTTCAACAGCGATAGCCAACATAAAACCACCCAAAAATAGAAATATAATCGACTTAGCATAATTAGGCGTAACTAAATTTGTTTCAACTATGCCAAAACTTGGAAATAAAACAATAGGTAATAAAGATACAACGCCTAGAGGTAAAGCTTCATTACTCCATAAAATAACCATGCTAATAATAATCGCCAACAAGACCGCTTGTTCATGGGTTAACAATAAAGAAAAACTGAAATACGCAATAATTCCGACAAAAATTGATTCTAATAAATTTGTTTTCTGCTTACTCATACATTTACCAAAAAAAGATTAAAAAACTATTACAAAAATTTAAAGATAACGGAGAGAGGCTCCTTACGGTAATTCGTCATTTGAAAGATTGACTAATACTAGAACTTTGATTTTCTTAATTGAAAATTACTTTACTAATTTATTGTTTGTTTCTTGGCTATTCCTCGACCCTGACGCCCCATAAATCATGCTCATCCGAATGAATAATTTGCACCCATAATTTATCACCTGGCTTCACATCAAATTCATCGGTTAAATGCACAACACCATCTATTTCAGGTGCATCCATATAACTTCTAGCAACTGCACCATCACTATGCACTTCGTCCACTAAAACATAAAACTCTTGTCCAATTTTTGCCTTAAGTTTTTCTTTGCTAATTTCCGCCTGTAGCGTCATAAACCTTTCTAAGCGACTTTGCTTAACCTCTTCATCTACAGGATCGGGTAATTCATTTGCTGTCGCGCCTTTAACTGGCGAGTAAGCAAAACATCCCACTCTATCAAGCTGTGCTTGTCTTAAAAATTCCAATAATTCCTCGAACTCTTCTTCCGTTTCTCCCGGAAAACCAACTATAAACGTAGAGCGTATTACCAGCTCAGGGCAGACTTCTCGCCATGATTTGATTCTTTCTAGTGTTTTCTCGATATTGCCTGGACGCTTCATCAGCTTTAAAATTCTTGGACTGGCGTGTTGAAACGGAATATCTAAATAAGGCAAAAGCTTAGCTTCTGCCATTAGAGGAATTAAATGATCGACACTTGGATAAGGATAAACATAGTGTAATCTCACCCAAACACCCATTTTGCTGAGTTGTTGACAAAATTCGAGTAAGCGAGTCTTAACTGGCATACCATCCCAAAACCCTGTGCGATATTTTAAATCAACGCCATAAGCAGACGTATCTTGAGATATAACCAACAACTCTTTTACCCCTGCATTAACCAACCTTTTCGCTTCACTTAAAACATCTCCAATTGGTCGAGAATCCAAATCGCCTCGCATCGAAGGAATAATACAAAATGTGCAACGATGATTGCAGCCTTCAGAAATTTTTAAATAAGCGAAATGCTTAGGCGTTAGTTTAACACCATGGTCAGGTACTAAACTGACAAAAGGATCATGTTTAGGTTTTGGGATAAATTGATGTACCTGATTCAAGACTTCATCATAGGCATGAGGTCCTGTTACACCTAATACATTCGGATGAATTTCAGTGATATCATTTTCTTTAGCTCCTAAGCATCCTGTGACAAGAACCTTACCATTTTCAGCTAAAGCTTCTCCAATAGTATCAAGTGATTCTTTGACTGCAGAATCAATAAAACCGCAGGTATTCACTATGACTAATTCAGCATCTTTGTAGGTAGGTACAACATCGTATCCTTCCGTTTTCAACTGAGTGAGAATTCTTTCTGAATCAACTAAATTTTTGGGGCAACCTAGTGAAACAAATCCGACTTTGTTCGATGTTTTATTTTTCATTCAGACTTTTCTATATTCTTTTTATCTGCCATTCTCACCAAACTGCCAATTCGATTCATCGAAAGTAACGATGCGTAAATTGCTCCAATATAACCTAACTTCCTAAGTTCCTTAAAATCTTTATCCGGTAATTCATTAAGTGTCTTTTCATTTATAATGTACATCCCGTCAATATTAAATTTTCCTTGTCCACTGACACTGACCTCTAGAGTTTGTTTTTCAATTATCTTTAGTTCATGAAGTTTTTCAACAAAAGCATTTGTTTGTATTTGTTTGCCTAAATGGTCAGTTAAAAACTTTCCGACATTTTGAATAAATTCAGTTTGTTTTCCGTTTTCATCAAATAATGATTTAGTTTGCGCCGACGCATCAGGTTCAGTACATAAACGATTACATTCCTCATCAATAACTAAAATGTGCTTATCTTTATTATTGCTGTCAGGTGCAATAATAAAGGGATATCCTTGAATAGATTCTGGTATATATTGCGCTTTCCAGCCATTTTCATTAAAAAATAGATTTTCACTTGGTTTCAAACCCAATAACGCAACCGCTCTAAATTTATTAGCGTCATTATCCTTTACAAAAATTATCGGATATTCCTGTGCGGCATGAGAAAACTCATGTACGACTAAAGGGACAATATGTTGCGATTTGGCATGGGCATAGCTCATATCCTCTCTCACACTGATTTTGGAGTGAATAGCGCTACTAACGGCTACAAAATTTGGCATTTAATACTCTCTGCATTTATTGATATTTAGAAAAGAGAAAGAGAATAGCAGGAAATTATTTAGATCGGAAATTATTTATATGAGCATATGGATCTTTACCAAGACTTCATCTTGTACCCTTTTATCGCATAAAATAATAAAAAAAGATAGCAAGGTAGCATCACAAGATAACTTCCTTGCTCACCAATATTAGTAGTAGAGACTAAACTCCAAACAACTGGGCCTATTGCTCCGCCAGAAATACCCATTATTAATAGAGCCGATCCAACGCTAGTCAACTTACCCATTCCTGATAAAGCTAGTGGAAAAACAGCAGGCCAGACAATTGCGTTGGCAAGTCCTAACATTGCAATCATCAATAGCATATCCGGTAACATCACACCGCCAAAAGGAATTAAAAGGAATTCTGCGATCAGAAATGATTCATTACTCCCAAAGGCAACGGCTAAAGTTAATAAGATACCTAAACACGCTGAAAACATCAGGGCATTTTGTTGCGAAATAAACTTAGGGATAAAAAGAATACCTAAGATATAACCAACCACCATGCAAACCATTGTGTAAGATGTCATCACCGCATAATTCTCTACTCCTAAAGATAACGCAAATGTTCCGATGGTATCCCCAGCAATCACTTCCACAGCAACATAAAAGAAAATGGCTATTACACCTAAAGCTAAGTTAGGATGTGATAAAGCTTGCTTCACACTCCCTTGTTTTTCATTTGACTCATCAGCTTCATTTTCTAACTCAGGTAGCGGTGATTTTTTCACAAGGATTGCTAAAACACCAATAAAAAATGCCATACCTAAATAGGGCAAAATTAATCCGTTAGCCATTTCATCAATCTGCGACTTTGAAATATCGTCTCCGACATGATTAAAGCCGCTTGAAATTAAAGCAGCAAACACCAAAGGTGCAATTACACCTGCACTTTTATTCAAAATCCCCATAATACTAATTCGAGCTGCAGCAGATTCTTCTGGGCCAATCATTACGACGTAAGGATTAACCGCTGTTTGTAATAAAGTAATTCCTGCTCCCATCACTAATTGTGCGAATAAAAACAACTCAAAAACTTGAGTTTTTGCAGCAGGAATAAATAATAAGCCAGCCACCATCATTCCAGCCATTCCGAGAACCATACCATTTTTGTACCCCGCTTTTCTGATGATTAAAGATGATGGTATGGCTGAAAAAGTCACTGCAATATAAAAGGAGAATAAGATTAGAGAAGCTTGAAAAGGTGTTAATTGTAGTATCTGTTTTAAGTAAGGCATTAAAGCGCCATTAATCCAAGTTGCAAAACCTAAAATAAAGAAAAGCCCAGCAACAATAATCATAGCTATTTTATTATTGTTTTTCATTGATTGATTACCTTATTTTATTTCCATCGATCCAACTAGATTTAATATTTCCAGATTGATCTAATAAAAGCATACTCGCTTGATAGCCCTCGTCCAAGTAACCATACTGATCATCAATTTCTAAAAATTTAGCTGGATTTTTAGAGGCTAAATTAACTGATTCAAATTTACTGATTCCAAATATTTTCTCAGCGTTTATCACCGCAGTATGCATATCTAAAACCGAGCCAGCCAAGCGGCCTTCAGAGTCGGTTAATTTGAAACCATTACGAGTGATCTTTCCATCAAAAAATTCAAAGATTTTTTCAGTGGAGCCAATAGGAGGCATTGCATCTGTGACTAACATTAAGTTTTTATTTACTTGGTAAGCTAAATTAGCAGAATCATAATGTACGTGAACACCATCTAGTATTATTCCCGAAAAACAATTTTTAGCTAAAAGAGCCGCTCCAACCATTCCTGGCTCTCTCGATTCAAAAGGTGACATCGCATTAAATAAATGTGTAAAGCCCGCAGCTCCAGCATTGATTGCTTGGTTAGTTTGTTCAAAAGTCGCATTACTATGTCCTAGACTAACGATTACTCTATTATCAACTAACTCTCTAATTTGATCTGCACTCACCGTTTCTGGCGCTAAAGTGACTAATACTTTCCCTAAATCTTTTCTTTTTAAAATAGTTAATTCTTCATCACCAATTTTTCTAATAAATGACTCTGAATGTACACCTTTTTTTTGTTTTGATAAAAAGGGGCCTTCAAAATGAATGCCTAAAACTCCTGGAAAATTATTTTTTAAAGCTTCAGCCACTGCATCGGCTGCCATTCTCATTTTCTCAACGGAGTCGGTTATAAGAGTAGGTAACCATCCAGTTGTACCAAATTGTTGATGAGCTTCGCCAATTACTTTAATTGTGCCAATGCTCGGTGATTGATTAAATAATAAACCGCCACCGCCATTCACTTGAATATCAATATAGCCAGGAATTAATAATCCTCTTTCAATTGAATTACCTGATACACAGTTTTTTATTTTTGTTATTTTTCCATCTTTAATAAAAATAGATTGATTAGACAAAACTTCTTTGCCGTTAAATAATCTTTCAACATTGAGTTGCTTAGTTGCCATATAAAACAAACCTAATTAAATTGTTTTTGTTACTTTTTTTAATCCTACAGGTTCATCGGGATTGAGCCCTTTTTCCTGCGCAATTTTTTCTATATCTAAATAGAACCTTTGTAGCACCGCAAAAGGCGCTACTCTAGGATGCAAATTATCATCACATTGATGTAAATTAGTAATGTTGGCACCTCGAGCTATCAATTCCTGAATTTGCTTTTCATGAAACTCTTTAGATTCATCATTTACTTGAATATTAATCAATTTTAACGACTGTTGTAATAAACTAACAGGACCATGTAAAAACTCGGCACTACTGAAACTTTCCGCATGAATAGCACAAACTTCTTTGATTTTTAATGCTATCTCTTTGCTGATTGCAAATCCCAACCCGCGACCTAATACGGCTAAATTATTGACGCCGTCAAGTAGCTCATTAGTCAATTGTGGTTTCGCTTCGCAAGCCATGATTAAAGCGTCAGGAATTTGCTTAGTAGCAATCATTAGCTCAGTACTATTCGCCCAGCTTGAAACCAACTGCATAATCGCAGATAACGTTAGGATAAAACTCTTAGTCGCGGCAACGGATTTTTCTTCCCCCGCATGAAGAGGAATTAAGTAATCAACAATTTCTTTTAAAGGCGAATCACTTTCATTAACCAAAGCGATACAAAATGCTCCTGCTTCTTTTGCCTGTCTTGTTTGCTCAATAATATCAGGACTTTTACCCGATTGAGATATTACGATGACTAACATACCTTCTAATTTTAATCGACGACCATAGATTGTTGAAACCGAAGGCGCAGCTGCAAAAGTTGGAATTTGAGTTTCTATTTCGATTAAATATTTTGCAAAACTGCCAGCGTGATCTGAAGAACCTCGACCTATCAGCATCACAGCTTTAGGTGCATAATCTCTAATCTGTTGACCTAAATTAAACATCATCGATTGATTATTAATTAACTGAGACTTTACCTTTACTGATGACTCTCTAGCTTCCTTAGCCATAAAAGATTGAAAAGCTAGTGGTGGAATATTGTCCTCTACTTGATTAATTATCACGAAATAGACCTAGTTAATTGAAAAAGCTCGGAATATTTTATTCTAATTTAATTTGAAAGGCTAATAAATTCTTCTTTAGTGTCGTTTATTGCAAACTTACCGCGCTCATTTCTATTTAATGTTCCTATAGCCACTTTGGCATCATGGGTAAAAAACAAACGCCCTTTTCTTTTCAGTAAATCATCTAACAGAGCCTGCTTTTCATCAATAAGTAACTCTGGAAAGCGATCATAGCCCATAGTGATAGGAACATGCACCCAAGATTCACCTGGGATTAAATCAGCGCAAAAAACGATGGGTCCATCAGGCATGGATATTTCAATTAACATCATTCCCGGCGTATGACCATCGCTAAAATGGAAGGAATAATCGCCTCCAAGTAATTCTGAATGTGAGGAGTCGATAATAATAACGCTTGAATTTTCTTTCAGTTTATCCAAAATAACGGGAATAAATGATGCTCGATCTCTAGAATGTGGTGCATAAGCTCTATCCCAAGCCTTTTTTCCGACTAGAATTTTTGCATTTGGAAATAACAATTCAGGCTCTACGCCTTCTTTCCATTCACTCAATAATCCACCAATATGGTCAAAGTGCAGATGTGATAGAACTAGAATATCTATATCTTGGTGTGTCAGTCCTACTTTTTCTAATGAATCCAATAAAACATGATTTGATTCAACAATACCAAAACGGTCTTTCATCTTTGGTTCAAAAAACGCACCGACACCTACTTCCATAAGAATATTTCTAGTACCACCATCGTCCATAAATTCTTGAACTAATAAACAGCGACAAGCTAAATCGATTCGGTTAAATTCATCAACCTCAACCCACTTTTGCCACATACCTTTAGGTGCGTTACCAAACATCGCACCGCCATCTAATTTTTGACTGTTGCCATTTAACGAAGTAAGTTTTTTCATTTTATTTTGTAATCAACATATTAAGCGGTAACTGTATCCGAATTCTCAATTTTGGCAATTTTGAAATGGGTGATTCCGTATGCGATTGCGATAAATGGACTGGCTATGTTAAAAAAGCAAAAAGGTAAATAAACTAAGGTGGGGACGCCAAGCGTAGCCGCCATATAGGCTCCACAAGTATTCCAAGGAATAAGGACTGAAGTCATAGTTGCACTGTCTTCCAAAGTTCTGGAAAGATTTTTAGCGTCAAGCCCTCGCCTGGCAAATTCCGCTCGATACATTTTACCGGGTAAAACAATTGCAATATATTGATCGCCCGCCATTAAGTTTGTACCAATACAAGTCGTGACAACAGCCGTTATTAACGATCCCGTGCCTTTCACTAAAGTAAGTACCGAGCTGACAATCCGTTGCAATAGTCCGACTGTCTCTAATACTGCGCCAAAGGTTAAGGCGGTTAAGATAAGCCAAATGGTATTCATCATGCTCCACATGCCACCGCGGGATAAAAGATCATCTACTCCGGCATCACCCGATTCAGAAACATAACCACCATACAATGCTCGCCAAACAGCATCCAAAGTATTGTGCAAGTCAGAGTGAGGCTCAAAGTTGAATTTGTAGTTTGTACCATCAACCATCGCTATCAGGCTTTGATCCAGCTTGGAGTCACTAATTTCTACAATCACACCCTTAGTCGATTTGTTTTTTAGTGTAAGCGATACACTAAGTATATTGTTAGAATCTGACTTTTTGACACTATTCACACTACATTGACTAAAGTCTTGCGTAGTAACAACCGGTGAACATTCATATCTATATGCTTCAATACTACGTTCTATTACTTGAGGCTGAAAAACTACCGCAAAAATACAGCCAAGCAAAGAACCGACTAATAAAGTTAAAAACGCCGGTACTTTTTTAAACGCTAAAATCAACACTACAAATAAAGGAATTAATGCAACAAACGAAATATTAAATTGATCGTCTAAAACCGTCAGCGTACTACCTAAACTTGCAGGCTCGTCATTATAATCTTGGGTAAAACCAATGATCGTAAATAGAATTAACGCAAGTAAAATACTAGGGCCCGTTGTCCATGCCATGTGTTTAATATGTGTAAACAAATCTGTTCCTGCTACTGCAGGTGCCAAATTAGTTGTATCAGAAAGAGGCGACATTTTATCGCCGAAATAAGCGCCAGAAATAATGGCTCCTGCAGTAATACCCATTGACATATCTAGTCCAGCCGCGATTCCAACTAACGCGACACCAACTGTTCCAGCAGTTGTCCAAGAGCTTCCAATACTAATAGAAACCATCGCACAAATTAGACAAGCCGCAACATAAAAAATACTTGGATCTAAAATCTGCAAACCAAAATATACCATTGTAGGCACAGTGCCAGAAATAATCCAACTACCAATTAAGGAGCCTACCATCATTAAAATAAGGATCGCGCCATAAGCCGTTGAAACACCTTTTTTGATCCCTGTTTCAATTTCATCCCATGTATAACCGTTTTTAAAACCAATCAAACTGGCAACAGCCGCCGCTAAAATTAAAGCGATTTGATTCGCTCCATAAGACGAATCAGGACCATAATAATAAACCGATACCGCTAATAAAATCATCAAAAAGATTATAGGGATCAGTGCATCCAACATACTTGGTTGTTTTTTTATTTTATCTGTAATGCTTGGCTGGTTATTCATATTATTTTACATACGCCTTATTTTTATTATCATTTAAATCCCAAAAACGATCTCTTAATCGAGTCGCTCTAGAAACCATTGGCTGTTTTTGTCCCTTTATAAAAACTTGTTCCGCATTAGTAGTGACTTCCATAGGGTCACCATCCCAAATAACTACGTCAGCTTCCATCCCTACTTTGATCTGTCCGTAATTTTTAATTCCAAAAACTTCAGCGGTATTAATAGTCATTGCTTTTAAAGCCTCTTCTGCAGGCAAACCATGAGAAACTGCATTTCCTGCCGACTGACGAACTAAATAACCATTATGTGTAGACTGCCAATCTTTTCCAGTAAATACTAATTTCACACCTGCATTATGTAAAATACTAGCTGCATCAATACGGCTAGATAATGAAGAAAAAGAACCGGGTAAATTAAGGATAGGATCAATAATCACTGGCACATTTGCCCGAGCAATTTCATTGGCGACCACCCATGCTTCTGATGCACCTTGTAAAACAAGTCTAATATTATGTTTTTTTGCTAAAGCCATCATTCTCAAAATATCATCACTTCGATGAACAATAATAATTAATGGGACTTCCTTTGTTAAAACAGGTTCTAAAGCATCTAAATCATCAATGGAAAGAGAAAAATGCCATTCAAATCCTGGATCATATCGACTCCTGTTATGACGTAAATAATTTGCATCTTCTAAAGCTTTATCAAGTGCTTTGTAAGCTGCAGCTCTTGAACCGCCATAGAACCCTCCACCTCCAACACCGTACATTGTATGCTGTGCTACTTTCTCCATAGTCATTCCATCCATATTAGACAGTAATGCGATAGCGGAGCTGCTCCCTGCAAATATTGAGTTACCATAACCTGGAACAACAATCGCTCGCGTTAATCCATTAATTCGGTTTTGTGGAATCAATGTTGATCTAAAATTAATCGCTGGAGCAATATTGAATGAAGCACCCATCCCCTCTTGTTTAGTAGTATGGTCAACAGTACTAGAAGCGGCATTAATCTCAACTAATCCCATTTGAGTGTTTGCATTAATTAACCCGGGCGTTAAATGTTTACCTTTTGCATCAAGGACTTCCACATTTTCACCCATCGATATATTTTTGCCTAGTTCCATAATGAAACCATCACTAATTAAAACATCTGAATTGACTAACACACCGGCTTTACTTGCGGTATGAACCGTAGCATTTTTAATTAAATAGTCTTTCGCAATTACATTAACAGCTAAAAAACCTAATAAAGGAATCGTCAATTTAAAAATCAATTTATTATTTTTCATAGTCTGACGCCTTCTGGATCGATAATTCCTAAATCAAAATCACTTACCGGTTGAACTTCG
>JQIA01000385.1_pt1 | contig 21935 bp, 18 predicted proteins | sample 811431 | NCBI WGS metagenome assembly JQIA01 (sample SAMN02998118, study PRJNA258478) | marine sediment metagenome | biome: marine; feature: seafloor; material: sediment; isolation source: oil-polluted sediment collected from 3 locations (0.5 km, 0.7 km and 0.9 km)... | place: USA: Gulf of Mexico ...
AACAGGTTAGTGTTGATAATCGTAGTAACCTCTTTTTATTTAGTGCATTTAGTTTTATAAAGCCACGTTCTGCCTTTCAATAGCCTATTCGAACTGTTGATTGTAGTTTGGATATCAAACAACTTGACACTCAAACAATATATGTGTATTTATCTGGATGCTTTTAATTATAAATAATTGTTGAGGTTTATATCATATGTTTGAATTTGATTCTGCTTTCTTAATAACAACCCAAAGCAGTCTTATACTTGGTCTTATACACGGTATTAACCCCTGCGGTCACTCGTGGCTTATCATTGCTCCATTTGTCACAGGAATAAAAGATGGTAAAAAAGCATTCATGCTTACATTTTCATTTTTGGCAGGAACTACTGTTGCCTGTCTTTTCATTGGTTTAACTTTAGGGTCAGTTTCTGCAATGATACCTGAAGCATTTTCAAAGTGGATTGATTATTTCACAGCCGGACTCATTATAGCATTGGGTCTTATACTGATAGTTAAGCCGAATTTACTTCACAGTCATGACCATGATGATTCTCATCACCACCACCATGACCATGATGATTCTCATCACCACCACCATGACCATGAGAATCATCACTCTACAAGAAATGGACATTGTGACCACACACATGAAACTCACCAATATGAACATGGCTTAAAAGGCCTGATAAATTCTTTGAAAAAAAATATATCTGTTCCTGCAATGTTTGTTATCGGGTTTGTCAATATGGTTATTCCATGTCCTACAGTTGCTGTTATGTATAAATACGCGATGGATTCAGGAAGTTATATCAAGGCAACTTCAATATTCGGTATTTATGCGGTTACTACAGCAATAGCTGTCGGGGGCGTTATTTTTGCGATTTATAAAACAACAAATGCACTTTATATGCTTCAGAAAGAATGGATTGAAAGTGCTGTAATGAGAACCGCCGGATTTATAACACTCTTTTTTGGTGTCTGGTCAATATTATAGAGAATTATTAAAATGAAAACAGAAGAATTAGCGAAAACAATTGTTGAGTTTTACGAAAAGATATCATCATGGGAGCATGCAGTTGTAAAAGAGAGCGGTTTATCACCCGCACAGATGCATACTATAGAAATAGTAGGCCATGCAAAAGAAATCCGGATGAAAGATCTTGCACAAAAAATGGGTGTGACAACAGGCACCTTAACTGTATCGGTTGATAAACTTGAAAAACTCGTGTTGCTTGAAAGAATCAGACATCATAGTGACAGGCGTTCCTATTTAATTGTTTTAACGGAGCAGGGTAAAAAGCTCTTTAAAGAACATCATAAATTACATGTGCAAATGACAGAAGAACTTGTTAACGAATTGTCAGAAAAAGAACAGAATCAATTTGGAATGACCCTGATGAAAGCAATTTCGAATATTTGAAATTACCTAAAGTATTACTTTAAGAAAAGACAAATAATAAAATAGAATAAGGGCATAAATATTGCCGGAATCATATTACCAACACGGATTTTTGTTATACCAAGCATATTCAGACCGATAGCAGCGATAAGAAGGCCTCCAACAGAGGTCATATGTTGAACGGTTTCAGGTACAAGGTAGGTTTTCATAAATGCTGCACTTAGGGTAATTGCACCTTGATATAAAAAAACAGCAAGAGAGGAAAACATCACACCAATCCCCAGGGTCGATGAGAAAATGATAGAGGTGATCCCATCTAATATCGCTTTTGCATAAAGTGTCTGGTGATTTCCGGTGAGACCGCTTTCAAGTGAACCTACAATAGCCATTGAGCCGACACAGAATACAAGGCTGGCAGTTACAAAGCCCTTTGCAAAAGTACTGTTCTCACCATTTTTTGAATTTGATGCCACTTTTTTCTCGAGAAATAAACCAAGTCGTTCAAGTTTGTTTTCAATTTTCATAAATTCGCCAATCAGTGAACCAATAACGATTGAAATGATAACTATCATCAGATTATCAGATACAAAAGCACTTTTTAAACCGATAAGAATTACAGATAAGCCAATACCGTTTAGAACAATTTCTTTATAGTTGTCGGGAATGCCTTTGCTGAATAAGAGACCTGTTAAGCTCCCGCCAATTATTGCCACTGCATTTACTATAGTTCCAAGCATGTTATGTCACCCTATGTTTCGGCTGTGAATTTGTAATTACCGATGTTTATAAAATTCCAGTATTACATTTTTTACATATCGGTAGAAAATACAAACTAATCTGGGGAAGTATCACAGGTAATATTTGATATACAAGGTTTTTCGATTTGAGTTTAGTAAAAATTTGATAAGTAGATATGAAATTCCTATTGATAATCGATCTCGTATGCTATGATTTCGAATTTAATATTTAGTGTCTCATAATGACTTGAATACCTTTTTTGTACAGATGTACTTTTATTTTTGTAATTTTTCAACAGATTATAAAAAAGATAATAACATTATATAATACAGTGATAATATAAATAATATAACCAAATAATACTCACTCAAAGAAAGTGATTTATATCTAAAATATCGATTTTTAACTTGACTATCAATTGCAGTAAATATAGTTTGTGTACGAACAATATTGAATTTGATTAAAAAATAATATTTTTAAAGGAGAACATGATGAGCGATCTGTTGTTTCAACCGATTAAAATAAATAAACTGGAAATAAAAAACCGAATATATGTTCCTGCGATGCATCTGGCCATGGCGGTTGACTTCCAGGTAACTGATCAGCTTGTAGACTTTTATGCTGAAAGAGCAAAAGGTGGCGCAGGTATGATCGTTGTTGGTAATGCTACTGTTGACGAAGTAGCTGGTAACTCTCAGTATATCGGTGCTCATCGTGATGAATTCATTCCCGGTCTTAAACGACTTGCTGATGCGATCAATAAAAACGGTGCAAGATCAGCAGTTCAGCTGAATCATGCGGGTCGTTATTCTCATTCAATGCTGATGGAGGGCAAAAGACCAGTTGCTCCGTCTGCAGTTGCATCAAATTTTACCGGTGAAGTTCCAGATGCACTTGACATTGATGGTATTAAGCAGATCGTAGCATCTTTTGCTGACTCGGCTTTACGTGTTAAAAACTGTGGTTATAATGCAGTTGAAGTATTAAGTGGTACAGGTTATCTAATCAGTGAATTCTTATCCCCACTAACAAATAAAAGAGAAGATGAATACGGCGGAAGTTTTGAGAACCGTATCAGATTCGGTCTTGAGGTTATGTCCGCAATTCGCGAAGCGGTTGGCCCTGATTACCCTGTCATCGTAAGACTTGATAATAATGACTTTATGGTAGGCGGCCAGCGTTCGGATGAACTGACAGAATACGCTAAAGCTTTGGTTGAACGATGCGGTGTTGATGCACTTTGCGTTAAAGGAAGCTGGCACGAAGCCCGTGTTCCACAATTGACACCTAATGTTCCAAGAGCAACGTATGCCTACCTTGCTCGTAATGTAAAAAATGTCGTCAATGTTCCTGTTATTGCAAGTCATAGAATCCATAATGCAGAAGTAGCACGTGAACTTCTTGAAGATGATTTTTGTGATATGGTGGCCATGGGTAGAAGTATTATCGCCGATCCTTATATGCCGTTAAAAGCACAGAAAGGGAAAGAGAACGAAGTTGTTCACTGTATCGCTTGTGCACAGGGCTGTTTTGACAGTCTGTTTAAACTCGAATCCGTAAAATGTCTATGTAACCCAAAAGCAGGTTTTGAATCAACAAAAGCGATTGAAAAATCAGCGGATGCCAAGAAAATCATGGTTGTTGGCGGTGGTGCTGCCGGTATGAGTGCAGCGCTTGCTGCAAGTGAACGTGGACACAATGTAACTCTATATGAAAAGAGCAACAAGCTCGGCGGCCAGCTTTATCTTGCTGCAACACCTCCGGGGCGTGAAGAATTTCTTGAACTTGCAGAAGATTATGCGACTCAGCTGAGCCTAAGTGATGTTGAAGTTAAACTCGGTACAACAGTAGATGAAGCACTGCTTGATTCTGAAAAACCAGATGCAGTGATTATGGCAACTGGTGCTGCTCCTATCACTCCTCCAGTACCTGGTGTTGATCTTCCACATGTTGTACAGGCCTGGGATGTTCTTTTGGGCAAAGTTTCAACCGGCCAAAAAGTGGTTGTTATCGGTGGTGGCGCTGTTGGTGTTGAAACAGCAATGTTTTTAGCTGAAAAAGGCACATTATCCGGTGAAGCAATTAAATTTCTTCTGATCCAAAAAGCTGAGACACTTGAAACACTTTATGACCTTGCAACAAAAGGTTCAAAAGACGTTGTGATGATAGAAATGGCGAGTAAAATTGGCCGTGGGATTGGAAAGAGCACCAAATGGGTTATGCGTCAGGAAATGGATACACTTCGTCTAACAACGAGAACTGATACAAAAGCTCTTGAGATTACTGATAAATACGTTAAAGTTCAAACGGGTGATGAAGTGGTAGAAATTCCAGCTGATTCAGTTGTCCTTGCAGCGGGTGCAGCTCCTGTCACTGAACTGACAGAACTTCTTGAGAAAAAAGGCATCGAGTATAAAGTAGCTGGTGATGCAAACGGTATTGCTCTCGCTTTCGATGCTGTTCATCAGGGATTTGACGCTGGAAGAAATATCTAATAAGCCTGTTTAATCAATACTGGTTTGTGTGTAAAATAAGGAGCTCTGGAAATTTTATTTCCAGAGCTTTTGTTATTCTGGGGACTGAATTACAAACCTGTATAATAGAGGGCTTTTATATCTGTTTTAAATTAGTTCAGTTTTCCTTACTTCCAAGAATACGATTTGCTTTTTTCATATATACTCAATAGTTCAATAAAATATTTTGACGTAACCATTATTACCACTTTCCAGTAGTTTAAATTTTTTCTTTAATCTTTTGAATTATGTTGATTTATTGTTAATTATTTCTGTAAAAAGATATCTATGGTTAAATAAACATCTTTATCATTCATTAATATACTGTTAATGTTGAGAAAATGATGCTACACGTGACTTCTTCTTCCTCACCTCGGGTATTACGATAAAAAGAAGTTATATGGTTGTTATGCGAGCCGGAAAAAGCAACTTCTTATCACTCTACAGCATCGAATAGAAATACCAGGTAAGAGTCCTTTTATAAAGAATGGTTAAACGACTGGTTTCAATAGTAAAAAAAATGACGCATATAATAAATCAGATAGTTAAGAAAAATAGAATCGGCATCATCGTCTACCTATCGATGTTGTTCGTATTATTGATTTCTCATGAACCTGGATACGCAAAGGAAACGATTACATGGTTAACCTGGGAACAGGTTCCGAACTTTATTTTCGAAGGTAAATATAAAGGACAGGGAATTGCTGATACTTTTACCGCGGAGCTACAAAAAAACTTACCCCAATACAATCACCAAAATTTAAAAAGCAATACCCGAAGATATTGGAGACTCATCAAAAAGGAAAAAGTTTGCGTTGCCTGGGCATGGATAGTTCCAGGTAGTACGGAATACCGAATCCATAGCAGGTCTGTCTCCTTAGTTGCTCCAATGGGTATTCAAACCTTAAAATCAAAACAGTCTATATTTGGAAAACCAGGGCAAACTCTATCTTTAGCCAGGCTTTTAGAAAACCCGGAGATTAAATTATGTATCTTGAAAGACATGGCTTATTCCAAAAAAGTTCACGATCTAACAGACCGTTATAAAAGCAAATCAAACTTGCTGCTTTCATCTACAAGTGGCGTTGAGATTCCTTTGAAAATGCTGGATAGAGGACGTGTCGACTATTTTATAGGAATGCCGTATCAAGCGATTGCCGAAGCGCTCATGAATAATGAGCCGAATAAATATCAGTTTTACAACATTGAGGAAATGAACATCTACACCAGTATGTACACTCATTGCTCAAAGACCCCTTTCGGAGAAAAATTAATGCGCCAGATCAACCAAATCATCACCGATGAGTTCCTGATGGAGCATCTTGCCGTCGTTGAGAAATGGAGCGGGGAAAACAAACAATACCGTGAAGTTTTCATGGATTATGTCATTAACCGTAAACCAAACGCTATGGTTCGTCATCCGGGGGAATGACTTTTCAAATTAAAGTTTCTTTAAACAAGTGAGACTCTGCTTTAGAGCTACTATGAATATTCTTTTGTGTAAATTGTGTTTTGCAAACACGTTAAAAAAACTATTGTCCACTGGTTTGATCCAGTAGATTTACTATCAACTTTAATAGCAGGTAATCAGTGAACTCCATTAGTTTCCCAAAAAGTCTGACGTATAAACAGGCAAGAGCAGTAGTCGCAATCGCATTTTCCCTGGGGATTTTGATCAGTACGATCCAGATCATCACGGACTATTTTGCGGCGGAGAAACAAATGGGGCAAACCATAACCTCAGCCATAAAGAGTGTTAAAAGTCCCGCGCAAAGTGCCATGTTTAATCTTGACAAAAATATCGGTAAAGATGTGCTGCAAGGGCTTTTTGAATATCCATCCGTTATCAAAGCAACCCTTTTTGAGGAAGCCGATGAATTTGTAAGCCTTCAACGTGAACCTGTAGATTTTTCGTTTCGTAAGTTCACACGTTTGATTTTTGGTGAATCGATCAATTTGTCGATATCTTTGGACACTTCAAGTTCACAGAATGAAAAAAATATACTCGGTGAAGAGTTTTATTCAGGTAAGTTAGTCGTCGTTGTTGATACCTATTATGAAGGAGTTAATTTTATAAATCGTGCGATTTTCATTCTGGTCTCCGGGATTGTTCGAAATATGTTGCTTGCTTTGTCCCTCCTTGTATTTTTTCATTTTTTTATTACAAGACCTGTTCTTGAAATAGAAAATGCTTTGCGCAATATTTCACCCAAAGAGCCTTCAATGGGTCGGATTAAACCTCCGAAAGGACATCAATGTGATGAATTTTCAAATCTGGTCTCTGGAACGAATCAACTTCTTGAGGCTATTGAAGATAATCTTGATGAAAGGATTAAAAACGCTGAAGAGGCTGCGATATTAAAAGCCGAGATGATTGAAGCCCAGAATCGGGAATCGAAGCAACTGTTTTATCAACAGCAATTAGAAGAAAAGGTTGCTGAACGTACAAATGATTTGTTAATCGCTAATCAAAAGCTTCAAAAAGAAATAAAAGGGCATGAGCAAGCTGAAGCAGCGTTGACGGAACGTGAAGAACAATACCGTGCAGTTGTTGACAATATCGGTGATTATATCATGAGATACGACAGAGAGTTTAGACATACATATGCAAACCGAATTGCACTTGAGGCAACTGGACTTCCTACAGATCAGTATATAGGAAAAACCCATCATGAAATGGGATTCCCCGAACACTTATGTGACTTATGGGAAAAAAATATTAAGCTTGTTTTTGATACGGGCAAACAGCAGAATATCGAGTTTGACGTAGAATTGACTGGTGGCACAATGAGTTTGGAATTACAACTAAATCCTGAATTTGCAATAGACGGAAGTGTTCAAGCTGTCATTGGAATCTCCCGTGACGCCAGTTTGCGTAAGCAAGCCGAGGCAGAAAAAAAGAAGTTTGAATCTCGTCTGCAACATGCACAAAAAATGGAAACCATTGGTACACTCGCCGGAGGTATTGCCCACGATTTTAATAATATCCTGTCTCCAATAGTCGGTTTTTCTGAAATGCTCCAAGATGATCTTCCTAAAAATAGCCCTGAACAAGAGAGTATCAATGAAATTCTTCAAGCAGCTTTAAGGGCAAAAGATCTGGTCCTGCAAATTCTTTCCTTTGGCCGACCTATTGCACAGGAATTTAAACCAATTAAACTTCAACCCATACTTAAAGAGGCTCTGAAATTACTTGAATCTACTATACCCAAAACGATAGATATTCAAACTGATATTGACCTGAATTGCGGTGTCGTTGTTGCTGATCCTACTCAGGTACACCAGGTAATAATGAATCTTGCCACGAACGCTTATCATGCAATGCAGGAGTCTGGAGGCAAATTAATAGTAAGTCTGACACAAACTGAAATTGAATCAAAAGCCGGCGTTTTTTTTGACCTGATTCCTGGTAAATATGCACTGCTAAAAGTTACTGATACTGGCACCGGTATTAAAAAAAATGTAATAGACAAAATATTTGATCCATATTTTTCAACAAAAGAAAAGGATAAGGGTACTGGCCTGGGACTTTCAGTAGTTCAGGGAATAGTCAAAGGTTGCAAAGGAGATATTCATATCTATAGTGAACCGGAAAAAGGGACTGAAATCAATGTATATCTGCCAATAATAAGAAAAACATCAAATAATGTGAGTCCAGATCCAGTACACCCGATTCAGGGAGGCACTGAAAGAATATTGTTGGTGGATGATGAAAAAGCAATTGCCCAAATGGTTCAACAGATGCTTGAACGATTAGGATATCAGGTAACAGCCAAGACTGAAAGCAATCAAGCTCTTGAGGTGTTCAAGGCAAATTCAGACAATTTTGATCTGATTATTACCGATATGACTATGCCTAAAATGACAGGTCTTCAACTTGCAAATGAAGTTAAAGATGTAAGATCCGATATACCTGTAATTATTTGCACAGGCTTTAGCGATCAAATAAATGAAGAAAATAGCGATGAATTAGGGATTCAGGCCTATGTATCAAAACCTGTTATAAAAAGAGAAATTGCCCATGCGATAAGAGGTGTTTTGGATGTTTCTGCAGCAAAAAAATAAAGGGTTGTATTCACACAATTACTGAAACTCTGCTACCAGCAGTAAAAAATTTCTATTTAAAACAACGGTATTTTTTTGGCATTTGATGCAGTTTATAAGGGATTTGACGCAGGTAAATACATTTAAAAGAACCAGTTTTTGATTTGTCTGTATACAAACAAAAAGGCCAGAACCCTGATGGGGCCCAATATTTTTAACCATTGATTATACCTTTTTCTGATACAAGGGCAAGCGTATGATAAATTTACTCCCTGAGCCCGGACTGGACTCAACACTCAACTTACCACTATGATTTTCGGTAATGATGAAATAGGAAACAGAGAGGCCTAATCCAGTGCCGACTCCTACAAGCTTAGTGGTAAAAAAAGGTTCGAAAATTCGTTTCCGAATAACTTCATCCATCCCCGGGCCGTTGTCTTCTATTTCTATGCGAAGCATATTGGTGTCTGTTTCTCTTAACAAGCGTATTATAAACATAGGATCGTTTTTATCTTTCGTTGTTTCCTGCATGGCCTGGGCACCATTTCTGAGGATGTTCAGCAGAACCTGCTGGATTTTTATATCCTCACAGGGTAGCATAGGCAGATTACTTTCGTATTCTTTAATGATTTTAATAGTTTTAAAATCGTATTGTTTTTTTAAATCATAATCTATTTCTGCCAGTTTCAGTATTTTATTAACGAGGGTGATAGGATTATGTAAAAAGACAGAAGCATCGCTTTTTCTCGCAAAACTTAACATATTTGCAATAATATTTACGGCCTGATCTCCAGATTTGTTGATGGTATTCAACATACGGATAATCCCCCTTTTCTCCATAAATAATTTTATGCTGTCAATAGAGATACCTGATTCTTTTGCGGCACGTTGATTGGCAGGCATATTAATATCTGTCAATCGATTAGTCATAACATTTGCAGTTTGTGTCATTCCAGCAATAGGGTTGTTGATTTCATGAGCCATACCCGCTGCAAGTCCTCCAATGGAAAGCATTTTTTCATTCTGAACCATCATTGCTTCCATTTGTACTCTGGTTGAGACATCATCTATACGTATGACCGCCCCATTGATTTTACTGTTAACAAGTGGAAAAACAGTAATGTCTTCATAACATGTAGCAACATCGGAATTATGTCGCCGTTTAAGGTAAGTTTTTTGGATTCCTGAAAGCATACTCTCAATAATTGTATCCATCTCAGAACTTAAATGTGGAAGCACCTCTGTCAAATATTTATTTTGGGCATCGTCTGCTGAAATTCCGGTCGATTTGGAGGCAGTCTTGTTCCAATGAGTAACTTTCCCGGCAATATCAATTCCTATAAGAACAGAGGGCATTGAATCTATTATATTGGCTATATAGTTGCGGGCTTCCCTGAGTGCTTCTTCAGCTTTTTTTCGCTCAGTAATATCCTGAACAAAACATTCTAAATACTTATTATCCATAGCGGTACGAATGGCTGCACTTAGAGAAATATCAATAAGTGTTCCATTCTGTCGTTTGAAACGTGTTTCAAAACCAACCACAGTCTTTTTATCTGAAAGCCTGGTTACTAATCGGTCATTTTCTTCAGGGTTAGCAAATAGCTGATTTCGAATATTTGTAATTGAAAGCAAGTGTTCCTGAGAACTATAGCCACATAGCTTTACCATTGCTTCATTGGCAACGAGAAGTCTTCCATTGAGCTTTGCCTGAAAAATACCACTCAGAGCCCCCGAGAAGATTTGCTCGTATTTGTTTTTTTCTTCTTTGAGCTCCCGGATCTTTTTCTGAAGTTCCGGATAATAGCTTTTACGTGAAGAAAACTTACCAAGCCCAATGATGCTTTCAATTTGCTCCTGATCACTTTCGCAATTTAGAGATGCGTTGTTGCCATGTTTTTTTTTATCGGGCATCCGGTTATTCCATTGATGATTAATTGATGGCGTCGTAAAAAGTCCCATCTACTTCGCTTTAGTGCCTGGCCAGACTTTTGACGTACAACATGTACTACTTCAAGCCTGGCCAATCACTAAACCTTGTACCCCAAGGGCACTTGCTTCGCAGCGTATATGGAACCTTTTCCTTAGCCATCTAAATAATTAGCTTACATAGCCTCTTCATAAAGAAATTCAATATCTCTTCTGTTCGCTTTTTGAGGATTGGTTAGTATACAGGCATCTTTAACTGCCTTCTTTGCAAGTTCTTGAGTATCCGATGTTTTAACACCTTTTTCTTTTAACTGATTGGTTATTCCCACGTTATTTTTTAATGTACCGATATGTGCTATGAGTTTTTCTTTAATCAAAGTGTTTGTGAGTCCTCGGGTATCGATCCCCAGAGTCTTTGCAATGATTTTAAATTTTTCCAAAGCTGCGTCGTAGTTATATTCGATAACATGATTCAGTAACATTGCATTACATTCTCCATGGGGCAGATCTAAAAAACCGCCCAGGCTGTGTGCCATTGCATGGACTGCCCCGAGGCTGGCATTGGAAAATGCCAGACCTGCCTTCATGCTGGCAAGAACAATACTTTCCCTGAGTTTCTTATTTCCAAAATCACTGAGCAAGACGGGTAGATCCCGGCTTACACGTTTTATAGCTTCAATTGCGTAGGCATCGGTCAAAACACCGCTCCCTGTGGAAACAAATGCCTCTATGGCATGAACAAGTGTATCCATACCAGTGCATGCTGTAAGATAAGGATCCATTGTCGTTGTTGTTTCAGGATCAATCAGAGCAATATCCGGAACAATAGCTTTGCTGATGATGGCAATTTTTACCAACTCATCTCTGTTGGAAATAATACAAAACTGAGAAACATCTGCGGAGGTGCCGGCAGTTGTCGGTATAAATATCATTGGCGGAACTGGGCTATGAATCTTGTCAACGCCTTCAAACTCGAGGATATCCATATCATTTGAGCAAACCATACCAATGCCTTTTGCACAATCCATCGGGCTCCCACCCCCAATTGAGATAATGATATCGCACCCGTTTTCTCTGTAAATATCAGCACCTTCCATGACTTCACTTGCCCGGGGATTGGGCGTAACATTTGAGAAAACATGATACGGTACCCCTGCTTCTTCGAGACTCGCTTCAACATCAGCAAGCCAACCTGCCTTAATCACACCTTTATCTGTAACCACAAGGACTTTGGATGCTAAAAACTGTTGGGCACACCTACCTGCAAGTTTTCGGGCTCCGGAACCAAAAATCAGTTCAGGCGAAACGAATTTTCGTAGACTTAATAAATCTGACATAAGCGTGCTCCTCGATTGAAAATTATAAAACCTGATGGACTGATTCTACAAAATTAATGATAATATAAACAATTAAGCAAAGAAGAGGGCGCATTGGTAAAATATTAATACAATGCAGTATACGGAAATATCAGTCCGGATCACTGTTGTAATATTTTAGTATATAAAATTTAATGAGGTAAAACAAATGAAATTAAGATAAAGTGATCAGAGTACGCTGGCAATACTCTTTACCCTCGGTCCTTATATTGGATAGGGTTCATTCTATACACTATTAGGTGTTGTGATAATTATTCCTCGCGATAAATAAAATGAATTAGTAAAAATATATTTTTGCACAAAATATCCTGTTTGTATTGTAAATCAACACATTAAGTATTGTATAGAAGCCACTGAAATAATATATTATAACAATTATACTTAGTTATATCCTTAATAATGTAAATAATATTTATATTGACAATTAAGTTAAATAATTTAAATATAAATATTATTTACATTACGATAAACAGTTTAAACTAGGAAGGGATTAAAATGAAACAGGGAGTGACAATCTATAGAGATGAAAATGGACTTCCTCATGTTGAGGCAGATAATCTATCCGATGTTTTCTGGGGACAAGGGTATGTTCATGCAAAAGATCGTGGAATGCAGATTCTTTTGATGAAAATCCTAGCTCAGGGAAGGGCATCTGAACTTCTTGATTCGAGTGATGAGACCCTTGAAATAGATAAATTTTTCCGAAAAATGAACTGGGCAGGAAATATTAAGGAACAGTTGAATAAGCTTACTTCTCAGGAAAAAGAATTTCTCGATGCCTATTGCGATGGTATCAACTCAGCATTTCAAAAAAAATATCCGTGGGAGTTTAAACTGCTTGGCTACAAACCAGAAAAGTGGAAACCGGAGGACTGTATCGTCATTTCACGTATGGTCGGCTATTTGACTCTGGCACAATCACAGACAGAAATGGAACGGTTTTTTGTTGAACTGGTTCAGGCAAATATCCCCGAAGATAAACTCGAAGAACTTTTCCCCGGACTTTTAGGTGGACTTGATATTGATCTAATAAAAACCGTTTCAATCAGTGAACGAATCGTAGAACCATCATCATTATGGAATCAGGCAATACCGAGAATGATGGCTTCAAACAACTGGGTTGTTGCGGGTGATAAAACAGCATCCGGAAAGCCGATTGTCTGCAATGACCCACACCTTGAAATTAATCGACTGCCTAATGTCTGGTGTGAAGTCGTTTTAAAATATAAATCGTCATTTATGTCGGGCGGCTCCATGCCAGGTTTACCGGGCGTGTTGGCCGGACGAACCAACGATATTGCATGGGGAGTGACTTACGCATTTATTGATGCCTGTGATTCGTGGATCGAAAAATGTAAAAACGGCTGTTATTACAGAGAAGAAGATGACTCATGGAATGCATTTGAAAAAAGACAGGAAATCATTAAACGAAAAAAGAAAGATGATTATATAGCGACCTTTTACGAAAATGACCATGGTGCTCTTGATGGTGACCCAACAATAGAAGGTAATTACCTGTCAACATTATGGGCAGCCTCAAGTTCCGGTGCAGCAACACTTTCAGCCATTTTCGGCCTGTGGGACCTTTCGGATATTGATAAAGCAATGGATTATACCGGAAAAATTGAAACTGGCTGGAGCGTTGTGATGGCCAATTCTGAAGGTGATATCGCTTTTCAGATGTCCGGGCTTGTGCCTAAGCGTAGAGAGGGTATCAGTGGCTTTATTCCGTTGCCGGGCTGGAAGAAAGAGAATGACTGGCAGGGTTTTCATAGCCACTTGGATCTGCCACGGCTTAAGAACCCGGAAAAGGGTTATTTTTCAACAGCAAATCAGGATTTAAATGAGTATGGTAATATAAAACCGATTAATATGCCGATGGGAAAGTACCGTTCTGATCGGATTGACAACCTTCTTCATGACAAAAAGAATTTAACAAAAGATGAAATGTTTGAGATGCATAAAGATGTCTACTCACTTCAGGCTGAATTGTTTATGGATATTTTAAAACCCCTTTTGCCGGATACACAGCAGGGGAAAATTCTAAGGGATTGGGATTTCTGCTATGACAAAACGTCTGAAGGTGCATTTTTATTTGAAAGAGTTTACATTCGGTTATACTCAGATGTATTTGGGCAAAACGGATTTGGTGAAACGGTAATTGACTACCTGGCAGAAGATACCGGTGTATTTATAGATTTTTATGACAGCTTTGATAGGATTCTGCTTTCTGAGTCGTCTTTATGGTTTGGTGATAAAACAAGGGATGAAATTTATAAAACTACAGCAGCAAAAGCTCTAGATGTAAAACCTGAAGAGTGGGGTACGAACCGTAAATTTACATTAACGAATATTCTTTTCGCAGGCAAATTACCTGCTTTTATAGGTTTTGACCGTGGGCCGATTACAGCCATCGGCGGCAGGGCAACAATTCATCAGGGACAGATTTACAAAAGCGCGGGAAGAGACACAACCTTTATGCCTTCCCTTAGAATGGTGAGTGACCTATCAGAAGAAGAGTGCTATACAAACATCGCTGGTGGGCCGTCTGACAGACGATTTTCAAAATGGTATTGTTCAGACCTTCAAAACTGGATTGATGGTAAATACAAAACGGTTACACCGGAGATGAAGACTAAACTTAAATTCTGATGGCGTCGTAAAAAATCCCATCTACTGCGCTTTAGTGTTTGACCAGACTTTTGACGTACAACATGTACTACTTCAAGCCTGGCCAAACACTAAATCTTATACCCCAAGAGCACTTGCTTCGCAGCGTATATGGAACTTTTTCCTTAGCCATCTCAGAGAGCATCAACAATGAGTAAAACATCAATAGCACCAAGAAAATTACCGACTCAAAAAAGATCAAAAGAGACCGTTGACCGTATTATGTCAGCAACGGTCTCTTTTTTGGAAAAGGGCGGTATTGAAAGTGTTACAGCCATCAATGTTGCTAAAAAGGCTGAGATCAACGTTGCATCTTTTTATCAGTATTTCCCAAATAAAAATGCTGTTATTTACGCTGTTTTTCAATCCTGGCTGGATTGGGTGATGACCATCTTTGATTCAGTGGAAAAAGAATACTATTTAAAAATTTCCTGGCCTGACTTTTTTTTGATACTCGGAGATGCGATTTTTAAGGGTCCATTTATAAGTGACAGGGTCGCGGCAGAACTTTTACGGATTATGGAGATATCTCCAGACTTAAAAAAGATGAATGAGAAACATGGTGAAGCCGTTGGCCTAAGGCTTGCCAGTTATTTAAAAGGGTATGGCTCCAAATGGGACGATGAGGACCTTAAGGATATCGCCATGTGTCTTTTTCATTCGAGTAATAGTCTTTTCAGGAATGCTGCTGAACAGGACGGGAAAAGGAAGCAATTGTTTATGGAATGGAGCGGTGAAATGCTCCTGAATATGACAAGCAGATGTTTTGAAGAGAAATAAATGGAAATTGAAACTAAAATTTGTAGACAGCGTTTAAAACAAAACTAAATTCAGATTCATTCGATGCCTACCCCTTAACTATACCGCCTTGATTTTTATAGAAAAAGTAGACATATTTTATCACTTAAAATTGTTGCAAAGAAATATTGAATTTGCCTTTTACTATTAATTATCATATTCTGGATTATTACACAGATTCAGTGAGTTCCAATACATCAAAATCTCTAACTGTAATTTAAAAAAATTCTAAAGACTTTTTTCAAGTATAAGTTATTTCCACGACATTAATATTAAACTTTTTTTGGTGAATATGAATAAACCTTTCACAAAAATGATTGCAAACTTAAACCTGATATCACTGACTGTTATTATTCTGGTGTTGACTGCAATTTTTACCATTGTTTATTCAATTGCCGATTCTGAACATTATGAACAACAACTGGAGACCCTCAGATCGACTGTGTATCAGTCAAAGAAAGACCTTGTCAAAAATATTGTTTACCGAACAATCAGTGATATTGAGAAAGAACGAGAGCTATGCTCCGATTATGTCAAAATGATCTCAAAAAGCGTAAAACCGGAAAATCAAAAATCACACACAGCAATATGTTCCGATGATCAGGTGAAAGAGAGGATGAAAGATCGAATCCGTTCGACAAAGCTGATAGATGACGGTTATATATGGATTAATAAGGTAATTAACTATGACGGTGGGAAAGATTATGCGATACGGCTGGTTCACCCCAATTTAGTCCAGACTGAAGGTCTGCTTCTTTCAACAGAAATGACAGATATAAAAGGGAATACACCGTATCTGACAGAGTTAGAAGGTGTTAAGAAAACCGGAGAGTTGTTCTTTGAATACTGGTTTAAGAAAAAAAACAGCTCTAAAATAAGTCATAAACTCACATTTGCAAAATTATATAAAGATTATGACTGGATTATATGCACAGGTGTTTATCTTGACGATATCAAAATGCTGATTCAAAGTGAGAAGGCAAAACTTGATGCCGTATACAAAAAACACGTTGCCAAAATTATTATTACTGGTATTTTAACCGCATTACTCACCCTTGTTGTCGCAATTGTTTTCCAAAGAAAAATCCGGAAAACAATTGATCAGTATATATTCGAAGCTGAAACGAAAGAGCAGGAAAACCTGGATATAAATCTGGAACTGGAAAATCGTGTTCAGCTAAGAACAAAAGAAATAAAAGAATCTGAAATGCGTGTTAAGAAGAGTGAGAAATATCTGAGAGATATATACGATGCTGCTGAAAACGTAGCTTTTGTAGTCACTGATCTTGCTGGTGAAGAGACAAAAATATTAGACCTTAGCCCCGGAGCAGAAAAAATCTTTGGCTATACACGTGGTGAAGCCATTGGAGAAAAGGTTTCTATTCTCCACCCTCCTGAAACTATAGATAATTTTTCAGGAATACAGCCAAAACTATTGAAAGAAAAAGTCGGTTTTTCCGGTGAAGCTGTTCTGGTTAGAAAAAATGGAGAGAAGTTTCCGGCTTTGTTTAACATTTTCCCCAAACTTAATAATGAAGGTAAAGTTGAAGGCACCATAGGTGTTTCAATTGATATTACTAAACGAAAACAGGAAGAGGAACGCTATAAACAAACCATAGAAATTTCAATTGACGGGTTTTGGGTCGTTGATATTGAAGGCAGGCTTATTGAAGTCAATGATGCTTATTGTAAAATGGTTGGTTATACAAGAGGTGAGCTTCTTGATATGACAATAGCTGATATTGACGCAATACTGACTCAGGAAGATATTAAACGTAGAATTGAGGAGGTTATTCTTAAAGGATCCGGCAGATTTGAAACAAAACAGAGACATAAAAATAACTATTTAGTCGATGTGGAAGTCAGTACCACTTACTCTAAAGATAGCGGTGGGATGTTTTTTGTTTTTCTTCGGGATATCACTGAACGTAAAAAACTTGAGACCCAGATTCAGCAAACACAAAAAATGGAAACGATCGGAACGCTTGCAGGTGGTATAGCTCACGACTTTAACAATATATTATATCCCATAATCGGACATACGGAAATGATGCTCGAAGATATACCTGAGGAGAGTCCTTTAAGGTACAATCTGGAAGAAATATTCACCAGTGCCTTGAGAGCAAAAGAGTTGGTAAAACAGATTCTCACCTTTTCAAGACAGGAAAGATGTGAATTAATACTGATGAAAATTCAGCCGATTATTCAGGAGGCGTTAAACCTGATCAGATCAACAATCCCAAGCACCATATCTATTGAAAAAGATATACAGGCCGATTGCGGTTATATTGAAGCCGACCCGACACAAATTCATCAGGTGGTTATGAATTTGTCGACCAATGCGTTTCATTCAATGGAAGTGAATGGTGGGCGTCTGACTGTCAGGCTAAAAGAAGTTGAATTAGGAAGCTCAGATTTAATCTCGCAGGGTATGGCTGCGGGCCGATATGCCTGTTTAACTGTTTCAGATCAGGGTATCGGAATGGATGATAAACTGAAAGAAAAAATTTTCAACCCGTTTTTTACGACAAAGGGAGAAGGCAAGGGTACCGGTCTGGGATTGTCCGTTGTTCATGGCATTGTAATAAGTCTGAAAGGCGGGGTACAGATATACAGCAACCCCGGTAGAGGCACGACAATGCTTGTATATATACCAATTAAAAAAAGCGAGAACGAGAGTGAACAAAAACCTGAGGATATTCCTGAAGGCGGTACAGAGCATTTACTGATTGTTGATGATGAGGACGATATTCTACGGCTACAAAAGAAAATACTGAGGCAGCTTGGATATACTGTTACCTCTTGCAATGGAAGTCTTGAAGCACTTGAAATGTTTTTTAACAGGCCCCATCTGTTTGACCTTGTCATTACTGATCTTGCAATGCCGAATATGACCGGTGATAAACTCGCCTCAGAGATGCTAAAGATTCGTCCGGATATCCCAATTATTCTGAATACCGGTTTTAGTGATCAAATTACGCCTGAAAGAGTTAATTCGATAGGTATCAAGGCATTTTTAATGAAGCCGGTTATTAAAAATGAATTTGTGAAAACAGTCAGAGATGTGTTGGGGAAACCAAAGAATAATAATGTATAATTATATTTTTTATCAGTTTAATTAATATAACACCGATAGAAGGGGAGTTGAATGGACAAAGATTTATTGCAAACGTATCGGTATTTTCTAAAAGACAGTATCAGAAAGAGAATAAATTTCAGATTTACTGACCAGAATCAGGGCGTGCCGGTTCCCCCATCAGAAAAACAGGTACCAGAAAACTCAACCCTAATCAATCTTCCAAAAAGAGAAGAATGGATCGGTATTCCTGAAAAAGATATAGAGTTTATTCGACCGAATCTCTTTCCATTGAGGAGCTGGCGTATCTTCTCTGGGCAACACAAGGGGTCAGAGGGAAAGCATCAAAGGATCATGCTTTTAGAAATGTCCCATCAGCCGGATGCAGGCACGCACTGGAGACCTATCTGGCGGTTTTGAATGTAAAAGATCTAAGCCCCGGAATTTACCGGTATTTACCTCTCTCTCATCAGCTTGTTTTCGAATTTTCTGATGATATGCTTGCAGAAAAAATGGTACATGCTTCCCTTGGTCAGTCGTATCCAGGGAAGGCCGCAGTTACTTTTATCTGGGTTGGGATCCCTTATCGGATGGAATGGCGATATGGACTTGCGGCTCATAAAGTCATTGCATTGGATGCAGGGCATGTCTGCCAGAACCTTTATCTTGCCTGTGAGACGATAAAGAGTGGCACATGTGCTATTGCTGCCTATGATCAGGAAGAGCTGGATGAATTATTAGGAATTGACGGTGAAGATGAATTCAGTATCTATCTTGCCCCCGTAGGTAAATTAAAAAGTAAAACATGATGGAATGGTTTATACTCTCTTTATTAACTGCTTTGGCGGCGGCTTCTCAGGATGCCTGGGTGAAAAAGTTTTTTTCAACTTATAACGCCTATGAAATGGCAGTGCTGCCAATGATTTTCAGTCTGCCATTATTAATCTTCGCGGTTTTTTTTATTGAAGTTCCGAAGCTTGATGCTACGTTTACTATTTGCTTTTTACTTTCACTTCCGCTAAATGCTTTGTGTCTGGTTTGTTATATGACCGCGATTAAAACATCACCTCTTTCTTTAACATTGCCTTATCTTGCTTTTTCTCCTGTTTTCATGATTCTTACCGGTTTTTTGTTTTTGGGCGAAAGACCTGAAATTTCAGGCGTGGTTGGCATAATAGCAATATGTACCGGGGCTTATATTTTAAATCTTGGCAACGACCTTAAACATTTCTTTTCTCCATTTAAAGCAATTATAAAGGAAAAAGGATCGCGATTGATGCTTGGTGTTGCATTATTATTCAGTATTCTGGCTCCCATCGGAAAAAAAGCGATTATACATTCCTCTCCAGCCTTTTTTTCTTATACTTTTTTTATTGCACTAACATTTTTTTTGACTGTTTGTTTTTTTAATAAAATTAATTATAAGAATATCTTTCAACAGCCTTTAAAGGGCGTTGTTGCAGGAGTCTTTCTTTTTTGTCATATCATTTTTCATGGCTTCGCAGTTTCAATGGTTAATGTAACTTATATGATCTCTATAAAACGGTTAAGTATTATATTTGGTATCATATACGGCAGATTGTTTTTTGGTGAAAAAAACACGATTATACGTATGATTGGTGCTTTAATAATGATTGCTGGTGCTGTCCTGATCACGCTTAGTTAATAAAAGATAAAAATTCTTTTATTGACCCAGATCAAATATCTTTTAGATAAAAAGATATAGATTAAACTTAAAACAGAAATAAATAATAATTTTTTATTAATAAAATAAAGGAGAAAAACCATGACAGAGAAAAAAGAACTGATCAAAAATATACCGTTTGGAGAAGCAGTTGAGATGAAAAGCCTTGTTGACTATGAAGAAGGCAGAGTCGTAAGCAGGACATTATCAAGTAAGCAGAGCATCAATATTACTTTGTTTGCATTTGATAAAAACGAAGAAATCAGTGCTCACACATCTCCGGGTGATGCCATGGTTCAGATACTGGATGGCGAGGCATTAATCAATATAGATGGAGAGAAAATTCAGGCTGTTGCAGGTCAAGTCGTTGTAATGCCAGCAAATGTACCGCATTCAGTAAGTGCAGTGACTCAGTTTAAAATGCTGTTAACGGTTGTAAAACAGCCTGTTGGAATTCAGGGAACTTTATAACCGGTTTTTATGATATCAGTTGACCGGTCAGATATGTACAGAGAACAGTCAGACCTTCAATATCTAAATGTTTACCGGCACTCTCCTGAAATAAATAACAGGCGTTTGCCGGCATCATTTCGTCTTCATCATTAAAGTTTAAGATAATTGGAATTCTGTTAAAGGCTTTAAACCTGCAACTTAAATCAAAAGCATTACTTGAAATGATTGTGCCGCCAAGTTTAAGGCACTTGTTTTTAAGTTCATCAAGATGCCCGCTAAATGTAGTTTCAATAATTTTTCCTGTGTTACTGGCAACGTTTGAAAAGAGAGGAGATGCACCGGATAATTCTCTTAATGTAACTAATTTTTCCGGATTATCATGTATTGAACTTTTCGACATAAGCAAATATCTGCATACTACTGTCTTTACAGCATCAGTCAAAGGCTCATCATCTTTATCTAAGATATCTTTTTCGTTGAGTATAATTCTTCTGTTATAAAAATCAATAAATATTGAATTCTCAGTTCTTTGAACACCAGGCATATAAGCTCTGTCAGTGATGTCAATCTGATTTATTTCTACAAATAACTCGTTGTATTTTTCTTCAAAATTTTGTTGTTTATTCATTAGGCTCATTTTTTTTTAAGAGTGTCCAATTCATTCTGCAAGTCATTATATTCATCTTCATAGTCAAGCAGCTCCATCATAATCGGAGGTTTAACAGAATGGGCTGGAAGTCTGTCTTTTGTCTCTTTGATTAAAACAGTCAGCTCATCCATCCTTTTTTCAATAATTTTTATTTTATTTTGCATACCAGGAATTGATGCTCCCCTAATAAGTATTTAAATGGCTAAGTAAACCGTTCCATATACGCTGCGAAGCAAGTGCCCTTGGGGTACAAGATTTAGTTAATGGCCAGGCTTGAAGTAGTACATTCGGTACATCAAAAGTTCGAACAATCACTAAAACGAAGTAGATGAGACTCTTTACGATACCATCAATAATTAATTCCAGCCGGTTTAACAAACTGTGGACTATGTGAATGACAGGGTGTTACACCAAAAACCATCCCACACGAAGGACATATTGTTTCCATGTTCTCCATTTTGAAAGATGTATCGCAATTTGTACAGTGAATATTAAATGGTGCAGCAACAGGACTGGTATTAAACCCCATCATTCTGATTTTATCAACTATCTCTTTACCTGAATCAAATGAACCTGAACAGCCGTTATGCATTTTATTACTCCTTTTTAATTTAAAATTTA
>JQIA01000386.1_pt1 | contig 21863 bp, 18 predicted proteins | sample 811431 | NCBI WGS metagenome assembly JQIA01 (sample SAMN02998118, study PRJNA258478) | marine sediment metagenome | biome: marine; feature: seafloor; material: sediment; isolation source: oil-polluted sediment collected from 3 locations (0.5 km, 0.7 km and 0.9 km)... | place: USA: Gulf of Mexico ...
TTTTCTGACGAACTTGTTTACTTACATCAAAGCGCATCGATGAAATTTTTAGTTCTTTTTGTAACTCTCCCACAAGGTCAGAAAGCTGGTCTATATCTGCGCTTTTCAACTCAATTTCTTGGGATGCTTTCCAGCCAGCTATTTGTTGATTTTGATAGATGGGGTGAGTTTGGTAATTGCCTGTTTCATAATGTATACCCTTCGTTGTTTTTAGCTTCTTTAATGCTGAGGCCATTTGTTTGTTAACTACCTTGTTAGCCTCTGAGGATTGTAGGGCTTGATGTGTGGCTAGAAGAGTGACTTTCATTATGTCATTGTCAATTTCCTCTTCTGCATCAGCTGAAAGGTGGTAAAGGTTGTAGTTAAGTTCTTCTGCGTACGATGGTAGTGAAATAGCTATTGCGAACAGTAGTGTGATAGTTATTTTAAGTACATGTTTCATAACAAATCCTTGTGTTTTTTCGGATGAGAGCGTTGATTGAATTCTGAGAGCAAGCCTAGCAGCTCTTTAAAGCCACGAGTAGTACGTATTTGTGCTGAGTTGGCTTGACGAACAAAATTAAGATGCGATCCGGCCATATTAATTTGACCTGCCTTGTACAATTATTGAGCGAATTATTTAACAGCAAAGGTTTTCTCAATGAACTTGTTTCCTAAAGTATTAATAGCCCTTCAGTCTCTCGTTTTATGGGGTGTATTTTCAATACCTGTTTACGCGATGGATATCAACGGTATAAAAATTCAGGATACTATCTATGCACATGGAGAGCAGCCAGAGTTAACGCTTAACGGGGCTAGTGTTCGAAAGGCTTATTTGTTTGTTGATGTTTATATCGGATCTTTGTATTTGGAGCAAACATACACGGATGCTAACGCTATTTTCAATGATGATGGTTATAAGCGTATGAGCTTTTATATGTTGAGAAATGTGAGGGGAAAGCGCATTGCCACAGCGCTTAAAGATGCCATGCAGGTAAACCTTACTCGCGAAGAGATAGATGGTTTTGAAAATGAATTTTCACTTTTACTTAAGTATATGGATCGCACAATAAAAGAAGGCGAGGAAGGGATTGTGGAGTACGCCCCTGGAAAGGGTTCTAAAATTATAATTGGCAATGAAGAAAAAGGGGTGATACCCGGAAAAGCATTTTTTAATGCAATACTCACCTCCTGGATTGGAAGCCAGCCTGTCAGTAATGTAATGAAGCAAGAGCTACTGGGTAATGCAAACAATCAATGATTGTAGGTTGAATGATTTGGTTAACCACCGCAGGGCTTCGTTGCTTTAGTCGCTGAAACCCCGTGGTGTTTTAGTTTAAGACTTAAAGGCATTTTGAAGCCGTGACCATTGAATAGCTTCAGATATTTCATCTGAGAACTTTTTGCTACTGAGTTTCTCAAGTAATGTGAGGGCCGCTTGGTAGCTTACAACACTGCCGTTAGAAGTAATGATATTTTTATCTATCACTACATTTTGATCAAACTGAACATCTACTGCAGGGTAATCTGATTTCAGGTCTTTTTCGCCGCCTGCCCATGTTGTTGCTTTAACCCCGTTAAGTAAGCCTGCCTCCGCCAACAGAAACGCACCGCTGCAGTTACTGGCCATCCATTTCGTTTTTGTTGACTGGTCTTTAATAAAGGCAATCAACTTTTTATTTGAGAGCAAAGGCCCCATGTTGTAGCTACTGGGGACTAAAAGCACATCAAGTTTTAAATTATCTGCGATGGAATGATCAACGCTAATACGCAAGCCTTCTTCTGTGGTAATAGACGCTTGTTTATTTACCGAAATTAAAACCACCTTGTAATCAGAGAACCAAGCCTTTTTGCTTGCCGCACCAAATACTTCAATAGGCGCGGTTATGTCGGAGGTTAGTACACCATCATAAACCAAAATTCCTATCGTGTTTTTTGCCGCTTGAACTGAACTTGAACAGATCAATATTAAGAGTATTGCATACATTTTTTTATGAAAAGACATCGTCATCTCCGGGGTAAAAGTTAGGTTGCATAAATATTAAGTGAATATTGTTAGTGAATAAACTACACTTCGAGCATTATATAAGTGAAAAATATTCACTAAATGGCGTGTTTTTATTATGGATAAACTAAGGCTTTTACAGTTGTTTGTTGCAGCCTCTGATTTGGGGAGTTTTGCTGCTGTCGCAAAACAATTAGGCACCTCTCCATCAACGGTGAGTAAGGCTATTAGTCGATTGGAGGAGGATTTAGGGCTTCAGCTCTTTTATAGAAATACCCGTAATCTAACGCTAACTCAAAGCGGTGAGTCATATGCTGCAACGGTTAGAAATGTAACGAGTGAGTTGAGTGCCTGCGAAAACGAGTTATTACAATTAAATGACCAGCCAAAGGGTGTATTAAAAATAAATGTGCCTGTTTCTTATGGTCGTTTATACATTAGTCCCTGGCTGAAAATATTTCATCAGCGTTACTCTGATATTACTTTAGATGTTTCATATAGTGATCATTATGTGGATATGATCGAGCAAGGGGTGGATGTTTGTATCCGAAGCGGTACAGTGCAAGATAGCCGGTTAGTAGCACGTCGGTTGAGCCCAATAGACTTCTTGATTTGTGGTTCACCAGATTATATTTCAGCCCATGGATACCCTAAAACACCAGAACAATTTGTTAACCATAAGTGGATTAGGTTTCGCTTTGGTCAAACCGGTAAGCTAATGCCCATCAGGTATTTGCATAACAATGTAGTAACGGATTACGAGTCTGATAACAGTTTTATGGTGGATGATGGTGAAGCCTTGGCTGAACTGTGTGCAGATGGATTGGGTCTCACTCAAATACCACACTTTATTGCCCGAAACTGGCTGAAATCAACAGCGATTGTTTCGTTGTTTCCGCCACTTCAGCTTGAGGGTTTTGGGGTTTATGTTTTATACCCTAAGCGAGATTATTTGCCATTGAGAGTAAGAGTGTTTATTGATTTTCTAGTGGAGCAACTAGCACTGATTGGAGAGCGGTCTGACCAGACTTGGGCGACTAAGCTATTTGATAAATAATGAAAATTATTGTCCAGGGTCGGTAACCAGTTCATTGGGGTTCTGATTAATAACAAAATCCATAAAAACCTCTCGGTACTGTTTATTTTCACCGTACCATCTTTCAACAACAGTAAGGTGCTCCTCTAATACCTCATCGGTGAGCACTTTCTTTAAATCTGCCATCACCTTTTTACCAAAAGGTGTTTTTGAACAATGGGTGTACATGCCAGTGTACATGTCTATTTCTTCAATATTATAAAACTGATAGTTATTAGGAATGCCTTTTACTTCAGCATCAAAAACGGCCTGTGCGGGAAACCCAAAAAAATAACCAACGCGGTTTCTGTCTAGCATTTGTAGGTTGAACTCAACCGCATTTCTTGAAGAAAAGAGGATGTTATTTTTGCCTCTATATTGCTCGATTAAGTCGTGAACTTTTTTTGAATAGCTCATTTCTTCTAGGTACCCTAAGGTAATATTTGGGTTGCTTAGAAGTTTTGCTAAGGACAGCGTTTCACCTGGTTTCCCGAACAGATGCTGTTTTGATTTTAATGTTTGAATCCCTGTTCTAGGGGCTAGGGAGACCGGCCTGCTATGTATTCGAAAGTCTTTGCTACTTGGAATGATCCACGCCCACGCAACACAGACGTTCTCTTCACGAATAAGTCGGTTATATCTTCGGGTGTTACTGACCACATTTACATGGTTATACTGAGGTAATTTAAGCTGTAACGTTTTAGTAAGGGAATCACCAATGCCTTGGCCTGCATAGTCACCTTTAGTAATGAAGTTAGGCACTTGCTCCCAGGCTAACCAGCGAATAGTTTCTTTTTGCTCCGCAAAGGCAAACCCTTGAAATAGAGTTACGCTTAATACCATATACAGTATGGTATGCCTTATTAATTTCATTATGTGCCTTTATATATTCCCTTAATTATTGAAATAATAGCTTAAAAGCACTTCAATAATTAATATTTTTTCGACGGGTTGTTGATCTGAGGGTAGCATGACCTTATATCATAACTGCTACCCTTAAAATAATATTCAGGGTTAATTAAATAAGACGGGTGAGTCAATGTCGAGTGCAGGTATTGCTGCTGTATTAAGTTTGGTTGTTCCTGGTGTAGGGCAAATTTATAACGGATATTTTTTGCGAGGTATTTTCTGGTTAATTATTACACCTGGTTTTTGGATAGGCTCAGGCGGTATGTTAGGTTGGGTTTGTCATCTTATTGCTGCTTATACAGCGTATAAAAAAGCAGAAGAAATTGCTTTGATTGGAGCGAGTGAGGAGGTGAATAATGATTAAAGTAAAGCGTGTGACATTTAGAACGGCGTTTGCCTGTTTGATGTTGTTGCTTGTAGGGTGTGCTAATAATGGTCAGTCTGGCTACAGTGCTCGTAGCTCTTTAAAAGCGCTAACGGGAGAGCCCGTACAAGAAGCTACAGCTTACGGTTTTGTTACTCGGATCTCTGTAGAAGAAAGAATAATTACTATAAAACATGCACCCATTCCAGAAATGAACTGGGCTCCCATGATTATGCCATTTAATGTGGCTGATGATATTGATTTGTCTCCGTTCCAGCGGGGAGACAAGGTCGATTTTGTCTTGGAGATAGATAAAGAGAAAAATTACCGTATTAAGAGAATGTCTGTTGCTCTATAAGAGCCCTCTGCGGAAGAGGACTTGATTTAGCTGCTGTTATTTAGAGCAACGCTGCTGCGCTTGAAGGCGCGCTTCTTGTTTAGCCTCTTTTCGTTTGGTAATAACCTTAGCTGCTTCTCCTCCTACATGCTCCTCACCGCGTAACTTAGATAACATAATCTGACGTTCGCGTTCAGCATATCGTGCTTTTTGCTCGGGGGTACTCTTTTCATAACAATGAGGGCAACTAACACCTTCTGCATAATACTCGCTCTGCTTTTCTTGCTCAGTAATAGGGTAGCGGCATGCATTACACTGGTCGTACTGACCTTTTTCAAGTTTGTGATCCACTGCAACACGGCTGTCAAAAACAAAGCACTCGCCCTCCCACATAGAACCTTCTGAAGGCATTTCTTCGAGATATTTAAGAATGCCTCCTTCAAGGTGATAAACTTCATCGAACCCCTGTTCTTTTAAGTAGGCTGTGGACTTCTCACAACGAATGCCTCCGGTGCAAAACATAGCTACCTTTTTATGCTTTTCAGGGTCGAGGTTTTTATTAACGTAGTCTGGAAATTCTCTAAATGTCTCTGTTTTTGGGTTAACTGCGTTTTTAAATGTGCCAATATTAACTTCGTAGTCGTTGCGGGTATCTACCAGAACAACATCAGGGTCAGAGATCAGCGCATTCCAGTCTTTTGGCTTAACATAGGTGCCAACAATATGTTTCGGGTCTATGCCCTCCACCCCCATAGTAACGATCTCTTTTTTGAGTTTTACCTTAGTTCGGTTAAAGGGGTTTTGCTTATCAAAGGAGAGCTTGTAAACAATATTGGCAAAGCGTACATCTGATTTAAACCACTCTAACAGTGACTCAATACCTTGCTGGCTACCTGCTACCGTGCCATTAATACCCTCTTTGGCGAGCAGTAGCGTACCTCTTATGTCATTACTAAGCATGACATCTAACAGTGGCTGGCGAATTTCTTCAAAGTTTTCAAGTGTTACAAATTTATAAAGTGCACATACAACAGTGTGAGACATACTTATACCTATCATGCGTTCTGGAACGTAAAACCAGAGCAGTATTTTTGGGAAAAACAGAGGCGAGATTGTAAACAATTATAGGCTGTTTATCAGTAATGATTTGTGAATATGATTGCTTTTTGATCGATTTTGTTATTAACTGTGTACGACTGTACACTGAAAAAACATCGTGTAGGTTTTATTCTGAGGAGAGATAAGCAATGGAAGAAACAAATAGCATGGATAACATTGATGGCGCCGATAATGATAAGCCCGAGCAATTAAACTTTGATACCAAGCGCTGGGGGAATATCGGCCGGGCAGTACTCAATGGTGTTATTGGTGACTATCTTGTTCAGCAAAATAACCCCTTAGCGATCAATATGGGATTTTACCATAAAGGTGTTCTGCTGAGCTCTTTTGAGCCTCTCTCGAAGAAAGAGATGACGGCTGATAGCATGGGTTTGAGCAACAAAATTGTGGTGCTACTGCATGGTTTGACCAACCTTGAAACTATCTGGGATATTGAAACAGCAGATGAATCGGGTTCTGAGTTAGAGTCTGTTGCAAATTATGGTTTTCACCTACAAAAAGATTTTGGTTATACCCCCTTCTTTCTGCGTTATAACACCGGCTTATCCATTGAAGAGAATGGACGTCAGTTTGCGCAATTAATGAATAAACTTGTGTCTGCCTATCCTAAACCCATTGATGAAGTCGTTTTTGTAGGTTTCAGTATGGGTGGCTTGTTAATGCGTTATGCTCAAAATGAAGCGAGCGAGTCTGAATCTCCTTGGCTCAATAAACTCAGCCATTGTTTTTATTTGGGAACCCCTCATGAAGGGTCCTATTTCGAAAAATTTGGACATTTAGCCAGTTCTGTTGTGCGTTCGATTCCGAAAGATTATATCAGTCATTGGGCTGACTGGATTGATGTGCGTAGTGAGGGAATTCAGGACCTCAAGCACGGTTTAACGCACTTAAGAAATGCAGAAACAGATGAGGAAGAAAATTACGGGCCTTGTGGTAGCTTTCATAAAGAGGCGCTTCATTACTTTATCAGCGGTTCTCTTTCAGAAGAAAGTAATAGCTTGTTAAATAAAGTGTTTGGTGATGCACTAGTAACGCATGGCAGTGCTAATCCTGATTCGGCCCCGGAAAACAGCAAGTTTGCCCACTTTGAAGGTATTCCTCATATCCCTCTTGCTCATACCGAGCGGGTTTATCAGCAAATGAAGCAGTGGATTGAAGAGGCGGGAGAATCTCTTGAATTAATCACTTATGATGATAAGGATATTGATTTTAGTGCTCAAAGCGTAGTTTTGTCACTAGAGGAAAGTGATGCGCATCCAGATACCCCATCGCCCTCAAAGCAAGAAATGATTGCAGGCGCTCTGGATCTAATGGCCGTAGGTTTTGAAAAAACTGTTGATGCGGTTGAAAAAGTACACATGTCTATTGCTAAAGAGCCTCATGCCATACTTAAACAAATCCCCGTGGTAGAGTCTGTTTCAAGTGTGGTTGATAAGACTCATATTGGTATAACAGAAACTGTTTACTATTCTGTAAGGCAGGGTGGTAAGTTAATTCAGGTAGCTGCAGATTTGATGAAAAAACGTTGATCAAATAGCCTTTGTTAAATAACTAAGGGCCCAAATGCAACCAAGATTAAAGTGGTACTCATTACGAGTAAGGGCAATATAAAACGCTCATGCCGATAGTAAAAGCTGTTGCCTCCTTCTAGAGAGGCTAATTCAATTTCTTCAGCCCCTACAGCCTGACGTGTGAGCAAATGATTTAGAGATACCGGAGGACTAAGGTAACCTAATTCAAAAGCGACCAGACAGGTCATCCAGAAGTGAATGGGGTTGATGCCATTATTATAGGCCAAAGGTGCGGCGGTACTGGTTACCAGAATTAAGGCCCCAAAAGGGTCCATAATCATGCCGATAAACACAAGAAACACAACCAGAAAAATCATTGTTGTTATGGGGGATGAGAATGATCCAGGTGAGTCAAACCCTGTGCCTCCCTGTTCAAGAATACCGCCTACAGCAAAGGAACAAGCCATCACCATAAGTAATGCCCCGATGTGAACGGATGACCCGTTTATTGACTCGTGAATAGCGCCTTTAACGGTAGCACCTTTAGGACTATCGGATGAGCTATTAGGTTTATTCAAGACGCGCTCGTAAATAATGAGTGCGATAACAAGAACCGGTAATATGATAGGTGCAGAAAACTCATCAAGATGGGCATTTAGCAGCATAGAATAAGCTGCAATGATGATAGTAATTACTCCCGCATAGGGGGCAAGTGGTATAAAGTTTCTAAGGCTTGGGCCTAAGGCTTCTCTGATTGGCGTCATGCGTATAGGGTCTTTCTTGGTGAGAATGGCATAGAATAGAAATACCAGCAGCGTTAGCATAAATACCCTGCCTCCCCAATGAAATAGGTCGTCTGTAACCACTTCCTTGTTCAGCATGGCAATCCCCACAACCAGCAAGCAAGGACGTAATACAACCCCCGAACTCCCTGTCATCGCGGTGACTGCAAGTGCCAGCTGACGACGTGTACCCACTCGTCGCAACTCGCTATAAACAACCACTCCCATAGCAATAATGATAATTCCCGATGCCCCGGTGTAGGCCGTGGGTACGGCCATTACAACGATAGCCACAAAAGCTAGAATTTCAGGCGGTAATCGCCAGGGCTTGAATATATCGAAAATCCGTTCACCCAGCCGGGTTTGCTTTAGAAGCATGCCTACCCAAATATAGAGAGCAATATGCAAGTAAAGCCCTGTTAACTGGAATAGCTGGGTGAAATAAATCGCAATGCCGGGGATATGGCCCTCTGAAATAAAAAAGTGATTAATGGCTGCGAGTAACATGAAGGTATAAATAGGTATTGATAATATTGCTTTCAGTGGGCTACCACCAGGCTCAAGATTTTTGGGTGGAGTGACTAATTGATAGAGATTTATTAACGCAAGCATGGCCGTGCCAACGATTAATAGCTGGTTTACGTCCGCATTAGTTACCTCAATGCCAGCGTTAATAGAGCCCTGATGGAAAGACCAGGCTGAGATACAAAGGCCGCTATTAGCAATCAGTTGGCTGATGGTAGATATTCTATGGTCTGACTGAGTAGTTATAGACCTAAAGGATATATGATGCCGCTGTATTGTAGCTATACCGGCTGAGAGCAGTAATAACAATACGAGTACGACATGCTGTTGATTAATCGCAAACAAGCTGACCGCAGCAAAGGAGCGTTCAAAGGCTCTAAAAGTGATGACGTATAGGTCTGTATTATCTATGTTTGTTTGATAGGCTGCATGCTGTTCTATGCAGATAGATTGCTGGTTTTTCAGAGAGCGTCTAGATGCTTCACGGTCAAAGGTTTCTTCAAACAAGTCGAAATCATCATCATTGGAATTAAAGGCTCTTTCCAATTCCTGAAGTCGGTTATCAATGTTAATGCTAGGGTTACAACTAGGCAGTACAGCGTCTGTCCTAAGGATTGTGTAGTCATCCCAAATGTTCGTGCCCAAACTTAATAGTCGAGAATGTATGCTCTCACCTGTACCCGCTATTACTGTATAAAGCAGCAATGCGAGTACAATTATGGAGGTAGAGAGATGGCTTATTGTTTTTATTTGGTTTATTGCTTTATTCACGGTTTTTGGCCGTGCACTCAGCAAGCTCTGGGTCTACTTTGCATCTCACTTTCCGAAATAGTTTTAATGCTTTTCCGTTGTATATTCCCTTATCTCGTAGTGCTATTCGGTTATGTCTGAATGTTTCGTTCCATGTGTTTTTATCTTCATTAGAAATGGCAATCCAGTATTTTTTGGGAATATTTTCTTCAGTTTTTTCAACCAAGGTAATTAGGTCATCTACGCCATTGTGGGAATACTCACGAGATTTTTGGCCAAAGCCCTCTGGCAACTTCTCCCAGCGGCCGATAATTTGTAGTGTCGTCTGCAAAAATGGCCAACTAATAATACCTCCATTGGGCTCAAGACCTTTGTACATCTCCATCGGTTCATAAGCTAAAGCCGGTGCACCGGTAATATCAACGGCGTGGTTGTTAAACTTCTGCAAGGCATTGGAAATAGTGGATGAAACAGGGGTCATGCCGACTTGAGAAACCAGTTGTTGAGATTCAGGCGCATTATCAAGCACCGCTATTTTTTTGCCTGCCATTTTTTTAGGTGAATTGATTGATCGGTCAGTTACAAACCCAAATAGTGCACCTGTAGGGGCAATAGACATTATCTCGTATTCACCTTCTCGCATATACTTAGCCGCTTTGGGGCTGCTTAGCGTTGCCAGGATAATTTTCATATGCTTATAAGTCGGAATGGCACCAATTGATCCCACAGAGCCTGTGAACTGATTGTAACTTCTAGCTCTTATACCGGGTACGATAACGAGGTCGCACACACCGTTATTGAACTCTTCCGATGTTATTCGGTCATCGGTGTAGGATCTTAATGAAAGATTAACGCCCCATTTCATCGCGGCTGTTTTATATGACCGCATTGCTTGATGTACCGGTCCGCTCTTGCCTATTAAATCAAATACACACATGGTTATAGGAGTTAACTGAGCAGACTGAACACTCATAGAAAGGCTAAGTAACGCGGTGAGGATGCTGCCTTTTAAAATAAAAGAGTGGGTTAATAAACTAAGTCTTTTTTCCATGACATTGCTTTCCATTTTCAATTTTTATTTTTTTAACGTAAGTTATCTTGTAATTATTGCATATGGGCATTGATAGAACTGAGTGCTCCTGCTCGATTTTGTATAACCAGCTACCATTTTTTAAAGGTGCCGCTTTTGTCTCTCGAAATTGCTTTCCTATACGGCCTGCTAGCGCTCACTGTTTTGCTATTTGCCAGTGAGTGGCTACGTTTAGATATCACCGCATTAGGCGTCATTCTAGCGTTAATGTTAAGTGGCATTCTTACCCCCTCTGAAGCCTTATTCGGTTTTGGTGACCCCTTGGTTATTCTGATTGCAGGTTTGTTTGTAGTAGGCGAAGCCTTATTTAAAACAGGGCTTGCAGGTCTGGCCGGTGAAAAAATTGTACAGTTAGCCCAAGGCAATAAAATGCTGGCCTTGGTGTTGGTTATGTTAGTGGTCGCTTTCCTTTCTGCTTTTATGAGTTCCACGGGGGCGGTGGCTATTTTGATTCCCGTTGTTCTCAATATGTGTAAACGTCTCGGTTTAGCCCCCTCGGTGATTATGATGCCTTTAGCATTTGGTGCCCTGATGGGCGGAATGCTAACGCTTATCGGCACACCACCCAACTTGGTAGTTTCTCAAGCTTTGGAACGATCAACAGGGCAGGGCTTTGGCTTTTTTGATTTTGCCCCTTTTGGTGCTGTGACTTTGCTTTTGGGTGTTGTTTATCTGTTATTGGTTAATATGGGGAAACTCAAGCAGGAAACGGAGCGATCAACAGACGAATCCAGGCTGACCCTGGAGCACCTGATAGATGAGTATAATCTTAACGGACTAATTCATCGTATCCGGGTGCCAGAACGTTCTCCTTTAAATGGCATGACCATTTCTGAAGCGCGTCTTCGAAGCCAGTATCGAGTCGTTGTCCTCGCCTATCGTAGCCAGGGGGGCGCTCAACGAGAAGTAAAAGATGTTTTGGCTAACACTCGAATTATTGCAGGGGACGAACTCTTTGTAATGGCTAGCTCAGATGACATAAATTTGCTTGCAGATCCCGGTGGTGTTGAGTTACTGAGCTGGCAACCTGATGATAGACGTCACCTTGGTCGTGAGGTAGGTGTCGCTGAAGTGATGCTGTCTCCTGACTCCCGGTTAATAGGGAAAACCATCAAAGATATGGGGTTTCGCAGCAGGAGCGGTTTGAGTGTGGCCGCACTGAAACGAAAAGGGACAATATTATCGGGTGATATTTTTGATGAAAAGCTTGAAGTGGGTGATATCTTGCTTGCTGCGGGCGGCTGGGACTCCATAGCAAAGTTAAAAGGCGGCAGTGGTGATTTTTTGGTACTGCATGTACCAGAGGAGTTTGAAGGTGTCGCGCCTAATCGCAATAAGTCGCCCCGTGCATTACTTATTATGATGAGCATGGTGATATTGCTTACATTTTCTTCTCTGCCTGCTGTGCTTGTAATTATTATGGCTGCCTTAGCTATGGTATTAAGTGGTTGTTTAACAATGCCACAGGCTTATGCATCAGTGAGCTGGCCCAGTGTGGTGGTTATTGCTGGTATGCTGCCTATGGCTTTAGCGCTCGATAAAACCGGAGGTATGTTATTAGCCACTGATTATTTGACGGGTTTACTGCAAGGGCAGTCTCTATTGATTGTGCTAACGGGTCTGTTTGTTGTGACGAGTTTGTTTAGCCAGTTTATATCTAATACAGCCACTACGGTATTAATGGCCCCTGTAGCTATTGGAATGGCTCATAATCTGGGTTTGTCAGAAATGGGGTTGTTAATGACGGTAGCCATTGCTGCCTCAACGGCCTTTGCAACCCCCGTTGCTTCGCCTGTAAATATGTTAGTAATGGCACCTGGTGGCTATCGGTTTATTGATTTTATTAAGCTCGGGGCTCCGTTAATTGCAATCGCACTGGCTGTTGTATTGGTGATGATACCGATGTTTTTCCCCGTGTAATATTTACCTCTAAACACTTACTATAAAAAGGCAATTAATGAGCCGGACTACCTCACGTCTCATGTTTACCCTGGGGATGCGGGTGTGACTTTTTGCTCTTCATTAACCATTTAATCCTCAACAATTAAAAGAAAGCATACCGCGGTTAACCTTGATTACGACTGAATGAAGTATTGGTACATATGAGTATGACAGAGAGTAAATTTGATCTCTGTCATACTTTTTAAACATACTCATTAAGTGCGACATTTTGTCACTGTTTGGTGATGGTAATAGTTGATATTATGCTCTGTCATAATTCGCGAATAATTATAACTCATTGAAACGGCTGTAAAAATATCTGTTAGTTGATTCTCGTCAAACGATATTTCGCACATAAACTATACAATCTCCCTAATTCAACCATTCAGTTAAGGATCATCCATGTTCAAATTAAAAGCACTTTCTCAAGTGATTGCAGCCACTGTGGCGACTTCTTTTCTCGTGGGTTGTGGGAGCGGTTCAAGCTCTGGCTCTGATACTACCTCTTCAGGCACCACTGAAGTTTCGGGTAGTGTGTTTGCTTCTTATGTTGAAGGGGCAAAAGTATCAGTCACTGATGGCCGAAATGTTATTGCAGGCCCAGTGAAAACAGATGCAATGGGGGGGTTTAAAATTTCTATTGCCAATGCACAGTTAGAAAATAATCTGTTTTTTGTTGCAGAAGGTGGTTCTTATACAGATGAAGCAACGGGAACCGCAGGCGTTAATTCAGAGCGTTTGGCTGTGTATGCAGGGGCTAATACATTAGGTAGTAAATCTTCAATTAATGCTACGCCTGCTTCTACTTTGATTGAACGGCTAATTGATAACGGCAATGGCCTTGAAGAAGCAAAGGCTAAAGAACATTTTGAGAAAGCATTTGGCTATTTACCTGATACGTCAGTAGTTCCTGTTGATGCCACTAAAGACAATGCTGGTGCAAGTGATGCAGCTAAATTGGCTGGCGTAAGAGCGGCGGCGTTTAGCCAACTACTGGAAAATCTTGATTTAGAGGCGGAGGATCATAAAGCCTTACTTGATGCCTTGGCGGAAGATTTGCTTGATGGTGACGTGGATGGAATGAATGGTGCTGCTTCAGTTCAACTGAAGGGTGGAGATGTGCGCCATGATATGGCGAGTCAGTTTGCAGTGGCGTTGATGGATTTTTCGAATGATGCTGATAAAAATAAATCAGGTTTAAGCTTAGGTCAGCTTGGTTCAGTTCCGTTTATCTCTAAAGCTGAAAGTGATAATTATAGCTTTGAGTTAACACCGAAAGGGATGGTTAAAGAAGGCAAGGTGACATTTGACGTCACTATAAAGAACCCTGACTCACCTGTTCAAGGTGTGATGCCTATGATGATGCCTATGATGTATATGGCAAGCGGGCATATGCACAGTACACCTAGCAAGGCATGTTCAATGACCAATGCTATGGGTGTGGCTGAATGTACCGTTTACTTTTTAATGCCTTCTGCTATGGGCAATGGCGATGTGATGGGCAATTGGGATCTCATGTTTTCTGTTGGGATGAATGAGAGCAAAGAAAGTGTTCATTTCTTTCCAGAAGTTATGATGAATATGAGTGATGATACCACTAGCCTAACGTTTAAGGGCGAGGGAGATGACACTTATAAAAATATGATGGGTATGGCAACGCCTAGACCTTACTTTGTGTTTGAAGATAGCTTGATGAAATCGGGTGATAAGCACACGCTTAAACTCTTTGTAGGTACAAGATATAGCATGACGTCTCATCCTGAATTAACTGATGAAGGAACTACAGAAGACGGTGCATTAAAATCTGCTCCAGTTCAATTATTCGTTGGTTCTTCTGCCTCCGACGTGACTACAGAAGCTGTATATACTGATGGCTTATGGGTTGTTACGGATATAGATTGGTTAGCGGATGGTGAGCAAGGCAGCATTTTTGTTAGCCTGAATGTTGATGGTATTCCTAAGGCGCTAAATGATGCAGAGGTAGGAGAGCTTAAATTAACTCCTGCTGCTCCAATGCCCATGAACGGATCAATGTAAACAGGTGACCCATGCGTAAAAGAAGCCTATGGGTCAATAGCGCGCTATCATTCAGCGCGCTATTGCTATCCTCCTCAACAGTATACGCAGCCTCTTGCTGTGGCGGTGGTAATGCTAGTTCTTTAGTCTTACCTAAATTCGGCAACCAGATGATCGATGTCTCTGTAGATATTGAAGATTACAATGGATACTGGAACCAAGATGGGGATCATGTAAAAGATCCTGAAGGTTCTGATTTAAACCAGTACAGACTAAATATGGGGTACGCCTACCGTATTGCTGACAACTGGCAAGCCAATGTAGTTGTGCCTTATGTTTGGAATGATAATACCTACCCCGGTGTTACCTCAAAAGAAAATGGTTTAGGTGATGGCAGCGTTAGTTTTTGGTACGAAACCTTTGACCAGGTAACCTGTGTTTATCAGGTGAACAGTATAGCGGACTTAAGACCAGCCATTTATATAGGCGGGACGTTAACCTTACCTACAGGTAAATCCGCATACGGTGATGATGCGAAAAGTAGTTTCGATATTACTGGGCGAGGCCTTTATCGATTTGATGCTAACTTGCTGATTGAGAAAACAGTTTATCCTTTCACTGTGACACTACAGGGATCATATGGAAAGTATCTTGAGCGTGACGTGAATCAGGAGTATGGCAAAGCGGTTGAGCCTTACAAAAAGAATTTGGGTGATCGTACGTTTGTTTCGGCCTCTTTAGGTTACACCTATTTTCTTGAAGAGTTAGATACCTTAACGTTTACGGCTGCAGTGTCTGACTTGAGAGAAGATGAAGGTGAAATTGATGGCGTTTCTGACCCGCTTACTGAATTTAAAAAACAGTCTACAGCGCTAACCGCTGCTTATGCGACTTCAGACCTAAGATGGGTATTTAAGGGCACTTGGAGCCATGCTTTGAATGATGACGGCAAAGGTCAGAACTTCCCGACAACCGATATATTTACTGTGGGAGCAAGTTATGCGTTTTATTAAAGCTCAGTCATTATCAAAAGTTATTTTGGTTATGCTAGCTCTCTTCACACTAACGGGCTGTCTGGAAGATCTCAACCCAGATAGTGACGACAAACGAACTGACACATCAACCGGAGGTGAGAACTCGCCATTAGCGGCTGATTTTATAGCGCTATCTACAGAGAGTGAGACTATTCAGCTTAGCTCAGAGTTAATGAACTATGATGCGGTCGTGCTTTATTACACCATGTGGTGCCCGATTTGCGATAGCCACATGAGCCATATGCGCAGCAATGTAATGGACAATTACCGTAATGTAAGGTTTCTAACGGTTGATTATGTATCAGGTTCGATTTCCCGGTCACGTAATTCACAGGTTTCTAATGGGTATGCTTCATTCACTGTTATCGCGGATGTTGATCAATCTTTAGTTGATCAATTTACTGCAACCATGGGTACAACCGTTGTTATTGATGATCAGAATAATATTCTGATGAATGAAGATTACAAAAACGGAGCACGTTTAATTGGCGTTCTGGAGGCTTTATAATGATTAGAACTAAACAATTTTTCAGTGCTATTTCAGTGATCGTATTTAGCCTTATTGCATTTTCGGTAGCAGCAAACCCTGCCTTTGAAGCTATGAAAGTTAAAGTGCCGGAGCAAAGCTTACCTGCTCCTGAGTTTTCATTATCGACACTTGATCAACAGCCTATAAAGCTGTCTGATTATAAAGGCAAAGTGGTAGTGTTGAACTTCTGGGCGACGTATTGCATTCCATGCCGTATAGAAATGCCGTCCTTAGAAAAATTATCTCAGAAATATAAAGATAATGACGTATCAGTGGTGGCGATTTCTCTTGATGAAGGCAAAGAAAAAGCCATTAAAATGTTGGTTAATAAAATGAACCTAACCTTCCCTATTGCTATGGAAGGCCAAACCTCAGGGGATGACTATCAGGTGTCTGTGCTTCCAGTTACTTATATTATTGGTAAAGATGGTTTATTGCTAGGCCGGGTTGTAGGTGATAGAGATTGGGCCAGTGAAGAGGCCGACGAACTGATGAATGCTGTTTTAGCTGAATAGGCTAAATTGTTTAACTTTATCGCGCCACTTTGGCGCGATAAATATCAAATATCCCCGCCTAGCTATAGAGCAATTACACTAATTTCTTTCTTAATAAATTGACCTAAGATAATTCCTTATCGCTTACTTAATCGCTATATTGTCCTTTGTAAATACCATCTTATAAGAATATAAATACCGGAGGGATTATGAAAACGGTTGTAAGCATTAGCCTAGGACGAGATGCGCTTGATTATGATTTTAAAACTGAGTTTTTAGGTCAACAATTCAGAGTAATCAGAATCGGTACCAATAAGGATGTGAAAAGGGCAGAGGCCTTGCTCAAAGAATGGGAATCTAAAGCGGATGTAATCGGCTTGGGCCGTGTTCGTGATCATTACAGTGTAGGAACTCGAAATTTTATTCAAAAACCCACCCGCAACCTTGAAAATAAAGTAAGTAGGGTGCCTGTTACTACAGGTGCGACGCTTCGTGGTATTTTGCATGAGTGGGCTATTCGTCATACGCAAATAGAGCAGGGCAATTTCTTTAATAATTCCAGGGTATTGTTTTTTAGTGGCGTAACTAATTATAAAGCCGCCACTGTATTAGGCGAGTATACAGACAATCTTCAATTTGCTGATTCTGTATTTCAGTTAGGTGTACCCAAGCTTATTACTTCACTTAGTGCATTAGAGTTGTACGCCGCCGGTACTCATGCTTTAAATAAATGGTCGCCACCGCATGTATTGTCTCCAACGGTAGTGCCCATTAAAGAATGGAATCAATTTATTGTTAAAAAAGCAGCGCAGAAAGCGGATGTTATTGCTGCAACCTATGAAGAAATAGAAAGTTTTTCATTAGAAGAGCTGGGTGGTAAAACACTTCTTACATCAACTATTTCTGAAGAACGCCTAGAAAGCCTGAAGAAAAAAGGCGTCAACATGGTTGTGGATATGAGTCCGCAATTGTTTGATGTAAGCGTGGGGATTAATGTTATCGAAGCTATGATTCTGGCTGCGTTAAACAAGAAACCAGGTGAATTAACACAAGATGACTACCTAGAAATATTAAGCACCTTAGACGCAGAGCCGCGAATTTTATTCCCGGCTGGTTATAAGCGACTTAACCGCTTTGCATTTGTTATTCACCCGCTATCACAGCAATATTTCCGTAATGCAAAGCCGCTTGATATGGTGGCGAAATTTTCTCCCCCTGTTGTAATGAACTCTATCGAAAAAGCGATGGCCTATGCGCCGCCGTTTGTTTACTCAAAAATATCGGGTGTTAAGTCGCCTACAGGCGATGAAGCTGAAGGCTGGCTGATTACGGTAGGAGGAACACCAAAAGAAATTATGGCTCATAGTCCTGAGTTTACCTACCGTCGTTTATTGTCTGCGGCAAGAATGGCTAAAAGGCTTGGTGCACAAATAATGGGGCTTGGCGCGTTTACTAAGGTGGTGGGTGATGCGGGTATTACGGTAGCCAAAAGAGCGCCTTTACCTATTACAACAGGAAACAGCTACAGTGCATCAGGCGCTTTGTGGGCGGCTAACGAGGCTACAAAGCGTTTAGGGCTTGTTGAGGTTAACAAGAAAGGTAAGGTGCAGGGTAAGGCTATGGTTGTGGGTGCTACAGGGGCTATTGGGTCTGTTTGTGCGCGGCTATTGGCCAAAGCCATTTCAGAGGTGCATATGGTCGCACCAGAAACGGCGAAGCTCTTAGCGCTTAAAGAGACCATTCTTAAAGAAACGCCTGATGCAAAAGTTCATCTCGCCACCTCTGCTGATGCCGATAAAGAATTGGGCGATATGGATATAATCGTTACGGCGACTTCAGGCGCCGGTAAGAAAATTCTGGATATTATGAAGGTTAAACCTGGCTGCGTTATTACCGACGTAGCAAGGCCGCTGGATATTCCTGCCTGTGATGTGGCAAAACGGCCTGATGTATTGGTTATTGAGTCTGGCGAGATTGATTTACCCGGCGATGTGAAAATGAAAGATATAGGTCTTCCTAAAGGTGTCGCGTATGCCTGTTTGGCGGAAACAATTGTGCTTACCTTGGAAGGGCAGTTTGAGAACTTTACGGTAGGCCGTAATATCGAATGGGAAAAGGTAAAAGAGATTTATACCCTTGGCCTTAAACACGGTATGAAACTAGCGGCCATATCGGGTGTAAATGGCGTTTATTCTGATGAAGATATCAATAAAGTCAGAGAGCTTGCTGTTAGAAAACGTGCTGAGATGAAAAGAATTGACGAGACTAAAGTAGTCGATTTGAAGAAGCGTCGCTCGGCTAAAAAGAAAGCAGTTTCTAAGGCTTAATAAGTAATTGCTTCGCGCCAAAGTGACGCGAAGCATTCTCACAGCCTTACTGCTTCAAGTTCTGTTTCCTGTACTCGGTAGGCAAACTTCCTGTCCATTGTTTAAATACTCGCGCAAAATAAGACGGATCACTGAAATTCAGTTCCGATGATATTTGAATAATTGATAACTTAGGGTTAAGAAGATATTTTTTGGCTAGCTCTAAGCGTTTCTCGTTCACTATTTTTTGGTAACTTGTGCCTTCTGCTTGCAGTTTTCTGCGAATGGTTCGGGAGCACATATTCAGCTTCTTAGAAAGCATTTCTATATTGGGTAGCTCACCTTCCACTCTGTTTAGCATGTCTCTGATTTTATGCTTCATCAATAAATGTGCACGTTGGCTGAAAAGTGTCTTGTTGCAGTTTTTCAAGGCCATTTTCAGCGTTACTTCGTCGTAGAAGGGTAATGCTTGTTCTGCAAAGGTCGCGGGGACTGTGATGCTATTGACTGGCTCATTAAAAGAGACATTGTCCCCAAGGGCCTTTGTATATTGTGCATGATAAGCGGGTTTGGGATATGCAAACTGATAGCTAAAATCCTTACAAGACTGTTGTGACGCCAGCTTAGCGACAGATCGTATACTTGATGAGATTGTTTCGACAGCAAATTGGATAGATGTATCAACAGCCACTTGGTTGTCAGCATTTGAATTAATAGGGGAGTCTTGCTTGATTGTAATAATTAGTTTGTTATTCGTGATCTCACAAGTGGCTGATAAAATGGCAAATCGGGTTTTTATATACTTACATACAATTTTTAACGCATCCCCCCAGTTTTTGCTGCTCATGATGGCTATTCCCATCATGCCGTGGGCTGTAACATTCAGGTTTGGGCCAAAAATTAAGCCTAAGTGAGGGGTATTGGTTAGTGCGATAGCATTATTGATGAGTCGTATATTTTGATTAACTGACATGACTAGTTCAGAACTATAAAGCTCATCAGGCGTAATGTCTGTTTTTTTAAGTATTGCCTTCTCTGATACTCCGTAACTGTCGGCTAACCTGACAATGGCTGCAGAGTAGTTGGCAGCCATTACTTTTTCATCGAGATCTATTGCCATTATATTTTGAGCCTAAAAAAGCCCGACACCTCTGTCAATATATTCTGTTCTGGCTCTGGGGATTCCGTCAAGAGATTCCTTAAGGTTTAATGTAAGGCCGTTGGGAATGTTCAGGTAACTCCCCTGAGTTGCTTTAATAAACTGGCTGGCATTCGGGTTAGTATTCTTAACATCTTTTAACCATTTAAGATCTTGTGACTGAAAAGATAAAAAAGAACCTGTTTCGGAACCTGATAAATAGCGCTTGCCATCTGATCCTTCCGTAATTTTACCTATTGAAAGGGTTTGGAACTGTTCAAGATCAAAGCATGTATTAATACCAATAACGGCGCAATCTTGTACCGTCATTATAACATCTTTGCCGTCAATCTCTACATCGCTTGAAAGGGTTGGCCCTAAAGCCCATATAGCAAACCGGGTGAGAGCACTGGTATCTTTAATAATAAATTTCTCACCGTTAGGTACACCCGCCATGGTTGCCCGGATGGGGTCTGGATTTCCCTGAGCATCCAACAGAACGGCCTTACTTTCTAAAGGGTCTCCTGATGTTAGGTAAGGTGCGAGTAAAACAACCAGCTTGTCAAAAAAGTTACCGTTTGAAGAGGCTTCTTTAAGCCCTTCTCCTTGGTCAAGAATATCTATATTCAGGTTTCCGGTTAATGATTTAATAAGCCCTGACAGCTGCCCCTCTGCTTCACCCAAACCAATACGAACGCCTACAGGCTCGCCTGTTGTTTTATCTAAAGCAAACTCAATAAAAGGGTCTGAAATTTTAAAAGGTACGATTTCCCCATCTGAATACCTGGAACCATCACTTTTTAATGGAATGGCCATTTTTGGGTTTTCGTTAAAGTAACTCGAATCATAAATGGTGCCGAGAGCGAAATCTTCAATGATAATATCCGCGCCTCTTACTTCCCCGTTAGGATCATCGCGTTCGTATTTACCTAATTCAAGAATGTCTGCATTTAGTTGTGTTTCTATATCCATCCCTAAATTAATACGCATATATTTAATATTGCTGTCTGCTGCTGCGTAGCTATTTTCATCTATTGATATAGATGCCTGGCCTGTTATTTCAGATAACTCGCTATCATTTATTGCTTTTAATTCAGCCATGGTCGTAGACGTAAGCATCAGAGTCGATATGGTAAAGAGAAAGCGCGGAGCGACGTTACGAAAAAATAATTCTACAGACATATGCCGGTTCCTTTTTTATTAAAGTAGATACACATTAATTGATATGAGTACATGTGTTCCTACTTATAATATTGAGGATGCCGTCAACCTTCTAGTACATTTAGGCCATAAAATAGGACTTTTAGGACGTCACAGTAATAATGAGAGCCAATCGACATCGGTGCAGAAATCATTTTTATGGTTCACGTGTTAGCTAGGTCTAGTTTTCTTATGGTGGTCCGGAATCTATCCTTATGTGTCCATATAAGTCGCTTTGTTTGCCTGTATTTTTCATAGTCTGTTGTTGGTTTGCGCGGGTGCATTGTTTGCGCAGGTACATTGTTTGCGGAAAATTTAAAACTAAGGAATAAACAGTGATGAAGAAAGGTCTGACACCGCTTGGCTTTGATTTTCTTGTAAGTTTTATAGTGCTACTTCCGTTAACTGCAATGGCAGACCCTATGGTGCTTACATCGGCTGATCAGGGGTGGTCGACCATTATTGATGCGCCCGAACTGCATAACAAAAATAGTTCCTCTTCTGAATTAGCTTATTCTTTTTCGGGTTCTAGTGATGACGGTGTGTTTTTGTCTTTGCATGTGGGTCCGCTTAGTCAACAAAACACAACAAAAACAGAATGCCGAGCCCACTATCAGTCTGTTACTTCTGATATTTTGATGATTGACCGTCAAACCATAAAACTAGAAGAGTTCGCGACATTAGACTCTATAAGCTACGATGCAAAAATTGAATATAAAAATAAGGTGTATGACATGCCCAATACACATTTTTATTTTA
>JQIA01000387.1_pt1 | contig 21806 bp, 17 predicted proteins | sample 811431 | NCBI WGS metagenome assembly JQIA01 (sample SAMN02998118, study PRJNA258478) | marine sediment metagenome | biome: marine; feature: seafloor; material: sediment; isolation source: oil-polluted sediment collected from 3 locations (0.5 km, 0.7 km and 0.9 km)... | place: USA: Gulf of Mexico ...
ATTGGCAGATGCTTGTTCTCATTCCCCAGTGCCTCCCTAAATAGAGGTGTTTATGAAAAACACCTCAAATTGTCAACTGTTTAGCCCAGCACTGAATGATATTCAAACAAATGCCGCCCATGACAAACTGTACTAAAGGTCTGTATCTTCCAGCTTTTTAAGTTCAGCTTTCCTCACCTTCATTGTCGCAGTCATCGGCAGCTCGTCTAACACGCCTATATGCAAAGGAAATTTATATCTGCTCACCTTATTTTCCAAAAAGGCATGAACCTCCTCTAGCGTAATCGTCTCATTCGGTTCCAGAACAAGAAATGCTTTCCCGGTTTCTCCCCAATTTTCATCGACCACTCCAATAATAGCCACATTGATGATCGCCGGGTGGCCCAAAAGGATCTTCTCCACTTGAGCAGGATAAACATTCTCACCGCCACTGCGATACATATCTTTTGCTCGGTCGACAATATAGAAAAAACCGTCCTCATCTATATAGCCAAGATCACCCGTATGAAGAACACCATCAACGATTGTTTCAGCTGTTTTTTCCGGAAGCCCCCAGTAACCACTCATTACAGTCGGCCCTGATGCGACAATTTCACCAGTTTCATTAGGCCCCAGCCTGTTCCCCTCTTCATCAGCAATCCATACATCAGTAAAAGACCCAGGCTTGCCAATAGAACCGGGTTTTCTTTGTATATCCTCCTGAGGCATAAGCATCATAAAAGAGTTTTCAGTTTGGCCAAAACCTTGTTGCATATACAGACCCTTTTCAGCTAGCCCGTCCATCAGGGTTTGTGGCGTTCTTTCTCCACCGCCCATCACTCGCCGCACACTGCTGACATCGATATGATCAAGCATTTTTGATGAAAGTATCATCCTCCACATAGTAGTCAGCCCGAAAACAACGGTGCCTTTATATTTCTCAATATCCTTAGCAAAAACCTCAGGATCAAAATTTCTGCGTAAAATCAGCGTTGCTCCGGTATTCAGTGTCGGAGTAGCAACAACAAAGAGTCCACCAGAATGAAACATAGGCATTTGAGCAACAACTACATCTTCCATTCTGGAGTCAAAATACATCGCCACCTGATTGGATTTGTAAAAAGTTTGCTCATGCGATACTACCGCCCCTTTGGGGTTGCCGGTAGTTCCTGACGTGTAAATGATTGCCAGGGGCTCGGTAATAGACACCGGCTCATCCAATACCGGCTCATCTTTACTCTGATCATTCATAAGCTCAAGGTAATCTTGACCCCACTCAGGACGATCCGCTGAATCATGCAGGAGAATGTAATCATCGTCAGCAATAGTCAATTCGCTGCGAATACCATCGATTGTTGCTGCAAATGAATCATGCAGGAACATCATCCGAGCACCGCTATCGTTCAACTGGTATACAAACTCCGGTCCCACCAGGCGTGTATTAAGAGGAACAAAAATCGCCCCGATTTTGGCGGCTGCAAAATATATTTCAAAGAACTCAGTGGAGTTCTCTAGCAGAGCAGCAACTCGGTCACCTCTTTTAACCCCTGCATTCAGCATCAGGTGCGCGCAACGATTACTGCCCTCATCAAGCTCTTTAAAAGTAACCGGAGTATCTTCAAAAACGATCGCTGTTTTATTTGGATAGGTTTGCGCTTTTTTACGGATGATACAACCAATATTCCACATTACTGCCATTTGTTACACTCTCCACTTATAAGTTAATATTCAAGAACATCTACCTAACATGTATCTGCTCTTCCAACAAAAGTTTGCAGGCGACCTCCCTACAGAAGGTATCCCTAATTTGGGTTCGATATTTAAGGTACCCACCAAAGAATTATATCCATTTTACACAGCATCTGTGTTGGCTGGCATATACTGCCAGAGAAGGATTGTTGGCGGATTCAATATTATCAATAACCCAGAAACTTCGGCTTGCGTTTTTCTAAAAAAGCAAGCTGCCCCTCTTTAAGATCTTGGCTGTTGAACCCTTGATCAAGAAGCTTATCGGCGATACTCATCTCCTCTTCATCAAGCAAAGATCTATCCCCAATCATATTAATGATCTTTTTTATCCCTTTGAGGGATAATGGTGCATTCTCGGAAATTTCTTCGGCCATAGCGAAGGTTGTTGATACCAGCTTATCCCTGGCAACCAATCTATTCACAAGCCCCATGGTGATAATCTCGGACTCTGCATAAACTCGTCCGGTAAAGAAAACCTCTTTGGCACGAGCCATCCCTAAAATCTCAACAAACTGTTTTATGCCATCAGCATGATAAACAGCCCCCAGTTTAACCGGTGGCATACAAACCTTAATATCATCAGCACCGATACGAATATCACAACAGAGCGCAAGGTTCAACGCAAGACCAAATGTATCGCCATTGAGCATTGCAATCGTTGGGTATGGAAACTGTCTCAGTGCTTCCAACGCCTGCATTGGTGAATCAATATTTTTCAGGGCCTCCAGTAGCCTTGGATCAGCACTGACCGGAATGGCCTGGAGGTCGAATCCAGCTGAAAATGCCTGTTCGCCGGAACCGGTAATTATTACCGCTCGAACCGAGTCATTTTTGACCCACTCTTCGAGCGTTAACTGAAGCTTTGCCAGCATCTCCAATGAGAGTGCATTTCTCTTTTCTGGGCGGTTAAATGTTAATATTCCAATCCTGTTTTTTATATCACATAAAACCAAATCAGTTGACACCGCCTCTAACCTCTTTTCCGACAACTTCGCCATAATGAGTCAAGCCTACAACTGAAATGTAATACTAAACAGATCAGGTTGTAGGCTTGACCATAAAGAGTCTATCTTCTTGCGTTATTCTACACGGTGCAGAGCTTAACCGACTGCTTGGGTATTTTCAATACCGGCGGACTTACCCCATGGATCCTGCCCATCCTCCAATTTACCCAGGACAGCCTGACTTAACTCGTCCACTTGCAACCGCCTGTGACAACCAGGACACTGCCGCAAGCTAATGGATGAATCAATTCGGGGATTATACAGGTAGCGAAAATCCTCTAACTCCGCCTCATGGGCACATTCAGTACATTTCATTAGAAATTATCCTTATCTTTATATTGGGCGGAGCTATTACCTTCCGCCCACTGTAGTTGATCTATTTAAGTCAGGTTTTCGTCAGGCCTAGCCTAACCCCTGAACCGTTCGTTGAATGATGTTATCTTGCGTCTTGCGGCTAATATCAACGAAGTGAGCACTGTAACCTGCCACCCGGACAATAACCTCCTGATAATCTTCCGGCTCGCGCTGTGCAGCACGCAAAATCTTATCAGACACCATATTAAACTGAACATGGCTAATGCCCAGGTCAGCCCAGGTTTTCATGTAGGAACTCCATAGACGAAAACCTTGCTCACCCGCAAGCTGGGTAGGCGAAAGCCGCTGATTAAGCAGTGCAGTTCTAACGTCAGTGATATGGTCGATCTTGCCTACAGATTTGAGTACAGCCGTAGGACCGGCCTTGTCCAGCCCTGGCCCTGGTGATACGCCACCATCATAGAGCGCATCTCCGCGACGACGGCCATTAGGCAACGCGCCTACAATATTCGCGTAATGGATGTTGGCAGAAACGTTCTGTGGCAAAATTGGCCAGGTGTTACCGCTAGGATCTCTGATCGTTTTGGAGTGCTTGGCAGCATCGCGCAAACAACGCAGCATCAGGTCATCAGCATAATCATCATCATTACCCCATTTAGGCGCATTTTTAACGAAGTCCAGGCGCATCTCTTCATAACCATTCCACTCAGCCTCAAGCGCATCCACCAGCTGGCTCATGCTGTATTTTTTGTCTTCAAAAATAAACTTTTTGATCGCTGCCAGGCTGTCAATATTTTCAACCCAGGTAAAGGCTGTTATCCATGCATTACCACGCTCTCCCACGGGGCTGACAGCATCAAGCCCTGACTCAACAGAACGCTCACTAAGGGCAGAGAGCATGGGACGACCAAAAAATTCGGGATCCTTGAACCGGCCCAGATTCACCGTACGAACCAGAATATTCATCAACCATTGAAGCTGGGTTTTCCAGGCCGTATACACCTGCTCGAAGTCGGTAAAATTCCGCGCATCACCGGTTTTCGGCCCCATCTGCATATTAACCACATGGTCATAACCATCATGCATCACATACTCGATGATTTTGGCAGAATTCATGGTCGCAGAGGCCATACGGAAGGGGGAAAAGCCATGCTTAGTGGTTGGATTAGGTGACATACAGGCCATATGCACCCAGGTTCGCGCTTCCTCAATCGGGTGGCCATACCAATGCATGCTGTTCGCAATCAGCACTGGATCGTTGCGGAAGGTGGGGTAACCCAGCCCCTGGCGAACACACTCAAAGCATTCACGCATCACCTCTGTTGAAACCTTGGGGTGCCACCTGAAGCCAAAGGTTGGGTTCGCCAGACGAACCAGCCTGGATGCCTTCAACAGCGCAATGGTCATACCGTTACAGGCATCAGAACCATCCTGATTGACGCCACCCAAAGTCCAGACAAAGGTGCCGGCAACACCCTGTATCCCTTCTCGAGCCCAGCGCGGGCTAAAACCACCGATCTCTCCAGCTCGACACATGAACTCTGCGATAAGATCCTGCGCTTCATCTTCCGTAATGTTCTTCTCAATCTCTACATCTTTCGCATACAAGGCACCATGGTAGTAATCAGGGCGTGATGCCCAGGAACCTTCATTGGTTTCATAGCGAAAAAACACCTGGCAGAAATGATCATACTGCAGGGATTCATGCAGTGTGCGCGGTGGATGCGCTGGCACACGCTCACAGACCTCTGCAAGCTTATACAACTCCTCTTTACGTGTTTCATCTGTTTCGAAATGCTCAGCCAGAGTCCTGGCAAACCGTGCGAAACGCGCGGCATAACGGATGCCCGCTTCCAGAACAATTACCATAGCCTCCCAATTATTCAACTTGTCGTAAAGATCAAGAATATCTGGGCCAGGCACACCGATGGACCTTTCCTCTGCCTCATCCATTTTATCTTCAATTTCAGCAATAATTTCTGTAAAAGCCCTCTTGCCAGTCATGAAGTACTCATAGTTCTTACCAGAGTAGCCAAACGCAGAGGAGGGCATACCCCAACCAATGGCTCCCGACTGAAACTTAACCGCGTCCTCCGGATCAAGTAGACGTGAAATTTTGTCCAGCGAGGTCTGCCCCGCCCAGTAATCATTAAGCTCGGCTACCTTTTTCAGAGTTTCAGCTTCAGGTTCAGCATGGACTCCAGGTTCGTTATACACCTCGGTATTCAAGTTTGACGCACCGTCGATACGCCAGCTAAGGTTGTGTGGCGCACCACCGGTATACCCAACGATCTGCGCATTATCTGTAATAAAAATAGGGATGTTATCCAGCTGGTGAGCAATCGCCTTGGCCCTGCGCAGGATGGAGCAATCGTTGGGGTTGCTTTTCCAGCTTTCTGTAAACAACGTCACAAAATCCATATCGATTTTAACACCTTCAGGATAATTGCCTCCCTGCGCTCCCTTTCTCCAAACACCCTTTCGAAGGGAATCAATTCGCGGTGAACGCTCCTTTTCTGCAAGCCACCACCACTGCTCTTTCTCTCTGAGCTCATCCGCACTCTTTAACGCAAGAATACTACTGACTTTTACTGATTTAGTTTCCGTTGCACTTAATATATTCACTGTAAAGTCCTCAGATTTTTGTTATCTGCCTTTGCCCTCTTATCATCAAGGCATTCGTGTTATTTTTTTTGAATCAATACAAGGAGCTACTTCTTCACGAAATGCTCACAGGCACCATTATCAGTCGTTGGTTTGGCCGTGTGATACATCTGTTTGGCATCTAACTCACGACGCACACAATCCCCTTTCGGAGACTTTTCATTCAGTGGAAAATAACTTTTACACTCTTTACAACTTGACATTTTATACACCCCCAGAGGTTATCTACTTTGATTCTGTTTTTGTTGCCATCTGCCGCTGAGCTCTCTGGAATGATGGATCAGAACATTCATGGCCATCCGTATCCACCATCTCCATTTTGCTAAATTCAGTGCAGTTCGCCGCGTCTGTATTAAAAAATGTAATCAGTCCATTCTCCCCCTCTGTTAGAACGACCGCAGGATTAGCAGCCAGATCCGAACCCGTTTTTAGAATACTGCACGAACCACGCCCATCTGAACCATAGGCCGTTTCTTTAAAATTGCCGCACAAACCGCAGGCTATATCAGGAATATTATCCAGCTCCTCTGTTTTTTTGCTTTGAGCACTGCTCATCTCTTCCTGCATTTTTTTCCAGTTATCACGCCTTCCCATTTAAAAACCCCTCAAACGATTATTGGATTATTGGCAAGGAGGAAAAATATCACCCCCCTACACGGCATTAAAGCAAAAAAAGTGCCACACAAGCACAAACATTAAATCAACTTACCTCAATGACCCTGCTTATTGGGATTATTTAACTATTTATTGAGATAAATTAACTGGTTATTGTTTATTGTTGAAAATAGCAAATACTTGATACCAAGCGCAGCACCCAGCAAAAAACAAAAAAACGCCGCACGACGACACGGGTCATAAATGCCCCATGGCACGCCAAAAGAATAGTATATGATATTGAATATAAAAGTGTTTTTATAATAATGGGCACATAGCGGCCAACTGAGCGCTTTTGACCCAAAAACCAGCCTAGCATTATCAATGGTTATCTACATGGAATTAGAGGCTTCCGATACTGGGGGAGAGGGGGGCGCAGATAACCCGTTAGCGACTACCTATTAAGTGAGGCCTTTGCACGAGAGATAATTTTGATTCCAGGCAAGGCAAAAAAGCGTGCAAAGCGGGGCGATTGCATGGATGCAAGAGATAGAGCGATGCAGAATGCCGTAGCCGAGTTTATAGTTGCAAATGACAGATTAGGCTGAGTGAGTACTTTGGGCAGATTTTCTGCACAGCATAGGAGCAAAACAGCTCTCTCGCAAAGGTATCTAAATAACCACTTAGCAGCAAAAGCCCGCTGCCCTTAGAAGCTGTCGGCGCTGAATAGTCACTTGACTACCGACGGGCTTGATAGAGCCAAACTCCCGCCTCTGCAGGTATTGCTTACGCAACAAGTCAAAGTCAAGTGCAACTGTGCCCCTTATTTTTGCTTCCAGCATTGTGTTCCTAAAATTCTGATCATCTCCGCAAATATCGTAGGCCCGGGGAAGCAGGCAGCCCAAAAGACCCATAATGGAATCAAAGTCATTACCTGAAAGCGGCAACTCCAGAGGAGCTGGCATCGACGCTCCCAGGGCGCTGCGCACAGGCACTCCAAAATAATCGCAAACAGACCGGTATACCATGAGCGCACCACGGATCTTCCCCTCCTGGCTATACCCGGCAATATGGGGTGTCGCCAACGCCAAAAGAGGCAACAGGTCAGTGTTGATACTCGGTTCATTTTCCCAGACGTCCAACACACATCTGATATCACTACGCTTGAGCAGTAGCCTCAATAGTGCCAAGTTATCAACCACCGCACCCCGGGAAGTATTGATCAGCACAGCACCGGTTTTAAGTTTATTCAAACGCTCATCATCCAGCAGGTGCAGGGTTTTATTCTGGGCTGTTAGCGTGAGGGGTGTATGCAACGTCAGGATATCGGCTTCTTCAAGCAGCTGTTCAATAGTGACCAGCCCTACCTCGCCCCGGTTTGCTAATGGCGGGTCACAGCAGATCGTTTGAATGCCTAGCGCTTTAAGGCGGGTCGCTAATCGCCCACCAACATTACCGCATCCGACAATACCAACCTGCTTGCCTAGCAAGCTAGCGAGGTTATCCCTAAACAGAGTCGCCATCACACAGAGCACATAATCTACAACAGCTTCGGCATTGCACCCTGGAGCACTGCAAAACCCTATCCCGGCGCTAGCCAGAAAATCGGTATCGATATGGTCTGTACCTATGGTAGTGCTGCCCACAAAACGCAGCGATGAACCCTGCAACAGCTTCTGGTCCACTCGGGTAACCGATCGAACCAGCAACAGATCGGCATCTTGAACTGAGCGGGAATCTATCTTGCGCCCCGGCAGCAACAGCAGCTCACCAACGCCCGCATATAACTCTTCAAGCAGCGGGATATTCTCATCAGCAACAATTTTCATCTACAATCAAACTTCCATAATTCTAAAACCGAGAATTGAGCAGGGTATAGTGTGTTTTTGTGCTGGGCATAACACAAGGCGTAACTGAAGCAAGGACGGGGAGCTCACTACAAAATGTCCAGAGAGCCGGTTTTTTCTCAACTCTGCTGATGCTACTCCAGTTTATCCAGTCTAATCGAGGGGTCATGAGTTCTTTCAGAGTTCCAGCGACGGAACAGATCATGCTCGACTCCAACCTGATCCAGTGCCTTGCCAATACTTTGATGGATAATATCGCGGATCGTTTTCGGGCCATGGTAAAAGGAGGGGATCGGCGGCAAAATAATACCGCCTATATCTGCCACCCTGGACATCAATTCAAGGTGGCCCTTATGCAACGGTGTTTCCCTGACCATCAGCACTAATGGGCGTCGCTCTTTGAGCATAACATCACAGGCCCGAACTATCAGATTATGGTTAAAGGAGTTCGCCACTGCAGAGAGTGTTTTGATTGAGCAAGGCACCACAATCATGCCTCGGGAGAGAAACGAGCCACTGGCAATCGAGGCACCAATATTCTTATTGTTATACACCACCTCGGCCAACCCCTTGACCTCATCTAACCCGTATTGCGTTTCAGTATGAATATTACGAATCGCGGACTCGCTCAGAACAAGGTGCGCTGGCTGATCAAGCGCCTTCAGAGCACGCAGCAACTCAATACCATAGATCACACCGGAAGCACCGGTAATTGCTACAACAAGGGGCAAACCCATACAGATTCCTCTCTACTCAACATACTAGATATTCGATTATTAATTGCTCAGAGCAGCAATTCACAGGCGCCAAAAATCCATATAATCCCGCACACTCAATGTGTATTTTCAGGTTAAATCAGCCGCCGACTCTGACCGCTAATACATCGCAGGTTGAACCATGTAAAACACTGTTGGGTGTAGAGCCAAATAGTAGAGAGAGACCATGGCGACCGTGGCTGCCTAAAATCACAAGATCAACCGATTGCTCTTTGGTAATTCGATGAATTTCGCTCTGCGGCATACCCACTAGCACCAGCAAATTCTCTTCATGGATCTCAAAAGTTTTAGCCAATTCCGCCAGCTTGGTCTGGGCGCGAGCATAAAGCTGATCCTGGATCGCTGTAAGATCCATGGGAATATCACCACCATAGGCAAAATTGATAGGCTCTATAATATGGCAAACACTGAGTTTGGCATCAGACAGTTTAGCCAAATCTGCAGCCCTTTCTATAACAAGACCGGACTCATCTGATAGATCAACCGCTGCAAGAATATGTTTGTAACTGATCATTGTTACTGACTCCTTTAAATTGTCTTGTAGACTGCCTCTTTATACCTGAATAGAAAATAGTATAGAGCAATCGATCAGGGTATGATAACTGGCATTTTAATGGGTGTACCCGAATTTTCTTTAATTAAAAGGTTATCTGCGTGTCATTACTGATTATTGTGTTGGCCATCACATTGATTATTGGCTCCATGATGTGGATCCTTCCCTCTGCGCGGGAGAAACGACAGATGTATTTACGCAAGGCTGCACTGGCCAGTGGTCTGCGAGTCCAGCTGGTAAAACTGGACTTTAAGGGTATTCTCGAGCCCATCAGCTGTACCGCCTACAGTTTGTCCAGGCATCGCGGCGAAAAAGCCAACGATCTCTGGAAATACTATAACAAAAATACCGATCACACTGAGCAACAGTCAGCTTGGCAAAGCAGCACTGACACTGTAACCCGCCCACTGCTTGAACCACTCAACGATCCTGAACTAGAGCAGCTGGAAGCGATAGTCGCCCAGTTGCCCAATGACTGGTTAGCCGTGGAACAGCGTTCTGATGCTACTGTGCTTTACTGGCTTGAAAGAGGCGAAGAGGAATCGGTAACACAGATCGCCAGAGTGCTAAAAACCCTACAAGAGCTTTGAAACTACAACCCTCAGCTGAATCATAAAAGATCGCACCGGCTTTTGATGAGTTTTTTTCGCTCAACAGCTTTATCCAGATTGAAGCCGGATTGACATAAGCCCCAAGATCGAACAAAGTGCGGTGCTTTGATTCGATTCAAAACGCCCATAACACGGCAGCACACAAGGCCGACTTGATCGATACAGGGCCAGCAGTTATCAGATAATGACAAAATAGAGCAGAAGGTGGAGTAGCCCATGATATTTCAAGGTAATTTTTTCAAAGTCGAACAACTCAAAACAGGGTTCCTCGAGTTGATTTTCGATGTCAAGAACAGCAAGGTCAACATATTAAGTCAAGCAATTATTGCCGAGCTTGGCGAGGCCGTTGAAGCCATTGCAGGAAGTGGGATTGAAACCGGATTGGTCATTAGCAGTGGTAAAAAAGGGTTTGCTGCAGGAGCAGACATTACCGAATTTAACACCCTGTTCGACGCCCCAGAAGCGCAGGTTTTGGAAAAGATGGCACAGAGCAACAGGGTATTCAATGCGCTTGAAGATCTGCCCATGCCAACAGTAGCGGCCATCAATGGCGATGCATTTGGGGGTGGCCTTGAGTTAGCCCTGGCGGCAGATTTCCGAGTGGCTGCCGAAAATTCCAGAGTAGGGCTTCCCGAGGTCACTCTGGGCATTATGCCAGGTTTTGGTGGCACAGTAAGACTACCCAGAGTTATCGGCATCGAAAATGCCTTGCAGTGGATAACCACCGGTGCGCCCAGGCGCGGAGATGCCGCGCTCAGCGAGGGTGCGGTGGACAGCCTGGTGAACGCTCAGGTATTAAATGAAGCTGCCCAGGAGATACTGAGCCAGTGCAACGCAGGCAAGCTCGATTATCAGGCTCGCAGGGCAGAAAAGAAAAGTGCGCTACCGCTGTCTCCAGAAGCGCTAACCACTTTTTTTAAAACAGCCAAAACAGCAGTTGCAACCAAGGCCGGGGCCCATTATCCAGCACCGGTAGCGGTAGCTGCGGCACTTGAAGAGGCTGCAGGCATGGCCCGTGATCAGGCATTGGCAGTGGAAGGCAAATTTTTTGCCAAAATTGTAAGAACAGATGTCAGGGCAAGCCTGGTCGGCCTGTTTTTTAATGGTCAGGCGTTAAAGAAAATCGCCGTCAATGCTGCCAAGGTCGCACAGCCGGTAAAACAGGGGGCCGTTTTAGGGGCCGGAATCATGGGCGGAGGCATATCCTATCAGTCAGCGCTTAAAGGCGTACCCGTGGTGATGCGAGATATTGCAGATGACGCACTCGAACTAGGTATTAACGAGGCCACCAAGCAGCTCAACAAAAAAGTTAAGCGCGGACAATTAGATACCACCGGCAAGGAAAAAATTCTTTCCAACATAAAGCCTACACTCAACCTGGCAGATATTAGCGAGGTTGATATAGTTGTTGAAGCGGTGGTGGAAAACCCAAACATCAAGCAAGCGGTGCTGGCAGAGGTGGAAACCATTGTGCGTGACAACACCATCATTACCTCCAACACCTCCACTATCTCAATTAATCACCTGGCCACGGCGTTGGAAAAACCGGAGCGTTTTTGCGGTATGCACTTTTTTAACCCGGTACCAGTTATGCAGCTGGTAGAGGTCATTCGGGGTGAAAAAACCAGCGATGAAACCATTGCAACCGTAGTCTCCTACGCAACCACAATGGGTAAAACACCCATCGTGGTCAATGATTGCCCAGGTTTTCTGGTTAACCGGGTACTGTTTCCCTATCTACTTGGGTTTAACCTGCTGATACGTGATGGGGCAGATTTTCGTCAGGTCGACAAGGTGATGGAAGCCTTCGGCTGGCCAATGGGCCCTGCATATCTGCAGGACGTGGTAGGGATCGATACCTGCCATCACTGTGTTGATGTGATGGCACAAGGTTTTCCCGACCGATTCCTGTTTGAGGAACAATCCATTCTGGATCTGCTCTACGAAGATTCACGTTTTGGCCAGAAAAATGGCAAAGGTTATTTTCATTATGAGGCGGATGAGAAGGGTCGGCCAACACGCAGCTACAATGAGGAGATCGAGAGCCACATTGGCCAGGTGAGCAAGGTTCGCAAGGAGTTTTCTGATGATGAAATTATCGCCAGAATGATGATCCCCATGTGCCTGGAAACAGCACGCTGTATTGAGGATGGTATTGTGGCCAGCGCAGCCGAAGCTGATATGGCTCAAATTCTGGGGATCGGCTTTCCAAAATTCCGCGGCGGAGCACTGCGCTATATAGACAGCATCGGGGCAGATAAATTTTGCCAGATGGCCGATCAGTATGCGCATCTGGGTGGGCTTTACAAAGTGCCAGAGGGGCTTCGCAAGATGGCGGAAACCGGCCAGTCATTTTTTTAAAGAAACCCACTCAACCTTTAGGGCCTGCTAAAAGCAGTGGCTGATTGATTCAGCGGGGCTTTCATTGGGAGCCCCGCCGGATACGAGCTGACTGACAGTGTTATCGAGACAGGATGGTGAGTGTTGTCGCGGCAGTATCATCCACCAGCCAACCGCCACCATTTTGTGCCAAACCCACCTTTGCATCTTCCACCTGACGCTTACCAGCCCGACCACGCAGCTGCTCCACAAGCTCAATAATCTGGGCACACCCGGTCGCCCCAACCGGATGCCCCTTGGCGACCAGCCCGCCACTGGTATTGCAAGGGATGCGCCCTCCCAGATCTGTCTGCCCGGTACGAATCATCTGAGGCCCCTCCCCTACGCCACAGAGCCCAAGCTCTTCAATGTAGAACATCTCAGCAGGAGCCGCGGCATCATGCAACTCAGCCACACTGATCTCCCCTGGGCCAATACCGGCTGCCTCGTAAGCAATTTCCGTTGCTCGCTGATTACAACTGGCCCCTCCGGGAACTCCGGACACCAGGGTGATAGTACGTACCTGTACCGCGTCACAACCCTTGCGTTTGGCATACTCTTCAGAGCAAAAAACTAAGGCTGCGGAGCCGTCACCAATCGGTGAGCACATCGCAATGGTCAAGGGGTCAACAATTTTTTTACTGTTAAGCACCTCCTCTACAGTCAGCTCTCGCTGAAACTGTGCTTTGGAATTCATTGAAGCAAATCGAGAGTCCTTGACGGCCACCTGAGCAAAATCTTCCACGGTAGCACCCGATGCTGCCATGTATCTTCGCGCTTTGGCTGCATAAATATCCATGAAACCAGATCGGCCCGGAGCCATCCCTTCGGTCAAGGGGTCATCGGTGCCGGTTTCCTCTCTTATCTGTTCAAGATCCATAGCAGATATAAGTGCTCGAAAAGGTGCCATCTTTTCTTGATGAGACATCTTTTCAGCACCGATCGCAATGGCCACTTCGGTTTGACCTGACGCCACAGATAACCACGCCAAGTGGGCTGCGGTAGAGGCTGAAGCACAGGCATTTTCAACATTAATAATGGGTTTGCCCATTAACAGGGTATTACGCAGAGCCACCTGGCCGCAAATCATCTCCTGACCCGTTAACAGACCGGCGGCAGCATTGGCAAAGAAAATGATACCCACCTCCTTCGGCTCAACCCCTGCATCCTTCATCGCCTCATTGACTGCCTGGGTAGCCATGTTTCGAATGGAGGTATCAAGATGTTTTCCAAATTGGGTCATACCAACCCCAGCAATCATCACTTGGCGCATAGTTCTGTTTTCTCCTGATTAGTTTAACCTGGCAGGCGTCTATCTATGTAGCCACTTTGGCGTTAAAACAGGCTCAAAATACCCATTTATCATATAGAGACCTCTGCATAACGTATGCGAGCGCAGACAAGACAAGGCGAAAGCTGGCGAAAAAGCGCAGTTTACATGTGTAAATAAGCATTTTGAGCCGGTTTTTAACGCTGTATTGTCAAGTGCAGTAGTTATGCTAATGTCTCATATAAGAACCTCGTGTCATCACCTGTTTTTACCTTGAATCGCCTGCCTCGCTTATGTTTTACAACAGCCTGCTAGAAAACACACACCTGTGTTTTCACAAATAGATAATTTATGGATTATCCGGGCTAAACAACCCAATGAGGTTACAAGCAAATAGCCACACCATCAAATACTATTATCCTGTGCATCATAACTATTTGGATTGGAGCCAGGGGAAGTCCGGTCTAACTTACCCCCTGCACTGGAACGTTCCCGCCTTGACAAGTAATAAAGAGATGATGCAGCATGTGCCAGCTTCAATATCTGGGCTGTCCATAATGATGGGCAACTCCGGCTCAGACGCGAAATCTCTTACATAAAAAGCATCTTAGTTAAATGTCAAAAAGGCCGCAGAGATATACCCGGCCTTTTCATTTTGGCGTGACCCTCACAGATCCACCAGGAAAGTTTCATGCTCACTGCAGTTAAACAGATAAAAACAAAACCCACGATATTGGGTGTGTTATTCGTTTTACTCGCAACTGTGGGGTTGTCTCTCAAAGCGATCTTAATCAAGCTTATCTATCTGACTGCACCCGGTATTGACGCAATCAGTATTCTTGCTTTGCGATTCGTTTTCGCCCTGCCTTTTTTCCTGCTTCTGCTTTATGCCACCCAGAAGCACAATAAAAAAACCAAATTTGTGCGCCAGGATCTGTTCACTTTTATCATTCTGGGTATGGCGGGCTTTTATGTATCCGCGATACTGGATTTTTCAGCGCTAGCCTACATCCCCGCGGGTTTGGAGCGCTTAATTCTTTTCCTGTATCCAACCTTTGTGGTGCTGTTAAGTTTTTATTTTCGGCCCGAAGAGATTAGCCGCCAAGTCATTATGGCCTTAATTATTTGCTACCTAGGTGTCATGGTGGTGTTCTTTGATCAAGTCCCCAATATGACCCCGGATATGATGTACGGCTCAGGATTAGTCCTGGCTGCTGCGGTTGTTTTTGCGATCTATACCGTGGCCAGCGTAAAACCGATTCAGCGTCATGGTTCAATTCGCTTTACCGCATATGCGATGATAGGCTCAACGCTAATCACCTTTTTACATGTTTTTTATGCACATGGTTTGAGCTTTTTTGTGCAATCACTGACGGTCTATGGATTGATCCTGGTGATGGCGATTTTTTCAACATTTTTACCCCTGATATTTATGGCTGAGGGGGTTAACCGTCTTGGTGCATCAAGGGTCTCAATCATAAGCACCAGCGGCCCAATCATCACGATCACTCTTGCAGTAATACTTTTGGACGAAATTTTTGGTTTTTATCAGGCTATCGGTGGAATCATGATTGTTTCAGGTGTGATTTTTGTTGCCAGGGGCAAAAGACGTTAGACACTAGCCCAGTGAAAGCCGTCTTGGTTTGTGAGGCACAACTTTCCGCCTTTGCAGTTTAAACACTCTGGCAGCAAAACTGACAGCCAGATAACAAAAATAATCTATTCATATTTACTACGATATCGAAAAAACCAGATGCCTAAATATTCTGGGTAGTTTGTCAGTATTTTTTACACTGCGAGTATAGAACATAAAGGATTCAACAGGTTGCAAGCGGCATAGTTTTTGCATCCCTATCATAAAAAGAACCCAACTTCGTTTGGAGAAAATTATGGTACATTCCGATACGGACAAAATCACGCTCGCACAAAAGGACGTTGTTCAGAAAAAATATTTCAGACAGGAAAAGTTGTGGGCAATACTGCTCCTTGCCTTTCTTGCACCGACCGCTTCGGCAGGTTTCATCGTAAGGCTCGACAGCATCACCGCATCCATCGTATTTCCGGGGGACTACGAGTGGACTTACTCCGCATTAGTCGACCCAACCGACGGACTTACCGACAACGGAAACGTCTATTTCACAATCTACGACTTACCCGGGAACATAACTACTGTCGAAGCCGCCTCCGACTGGCAGGCCTTTAGTGCCAAACTTGGGCGAACCCCCTACTGGGTTGATACCAACAGATAACAGCAACCTTTGGAACGTCACTTTTGAACTAGATTGCAGCCCGTCCGCTTGCAACTATCCGGGTTCTAACACGCCGCTAATCGGCGGCTTCCGCATCATATTAGAGACAGGAGTCGCAGAGTTCGGCCAGTACTCATGGCAGGATTATGACAGCTATCCGCTAGTAGACCCCGACACAGGGGCTCTCGCTGCACTTCAAAGTGGTCTGGGAACCGTCACAGATGGGCGAAATGGGACCGTACCAGAACCCGCCATGCTAATACTCATCGGTTTCGGATTAGTAGGCTTGGGTTACTCGCGCAGAAGAACACACTAACAAAATTATCGCTGAAAGGAAGCCCTCCTTATGCGGATTTCTTTCTTCCGGCGATAACCGGTAACCGTTCCCGCACCTTCTTGTCAGTGGTCATCCGTCCATTTTAAACGGTGAATAGAACCTCATGGGTGTGAATACTCCACCTGCTAAAGCCAGTGGCTTCGAATTACGGCTGAAAGCCGAATTGATCGACCGTGCGGCCGATTGTTCCCTCTCCCAAAACTGGGAGAGGGTGAGGGTTCAAGATTCAACCTCGGTGTGGCTCACCCCTCATCCCAACCTTCTCCCCTCAAGGGGAGAAGGTGTAAAAATAAATATGCCGCCTAAAGGCGTGGGATGTTAAATCCCCTATCTAAAGACTTTAAATGTTACAGAGCACTCAATAAAACCTTAGTTTCATTCTTATATTAGGGCAGAATTTTTTGGCATACCGTGGGATCAAAGAGTTGTGCTATACACCGTAACTTCAACATATGGATTTTCGCAATCTGCCACTATCGCCATTCAGAAACCTTTTCGTTATACTGGAGGTGTGTTGGGCTCAGGTGATCATAATGAGGAAAAACCTGGTCGAGTTGGTCTTTTCCACAGTAGGTTAACCCCATGTCCAACACTCTCCTACACCTATTCTCACCCGTCCTAATCACACAGTTCAAAGGAAAAATTTATGGGTTTTCTCTCTGGTAAAAAAATCCTCATTGTTGGAGTTGCAAGCAAACTTTCAATTGCCTACGGTATTGCTGAATCCTGTTTTCGCGAAGGTGCCGAACTTGCCTTTACCTACCAGAATGACAAATTAAAACCCAGGGTTGAGCGTTTTGCCGAAAACTGGGGTTCTCAACTGATTTTTCCCTGTGATGTGGCTGATGATGAGCAGATAGAAGCAGCATTTTCATCTCTGGCCCAGCACTGGGACGGTATAGACGGTATTGTGCATGCTGTGGGTTTCGCGCCAAGCCATGAGCTTGACGGCAATTATGTCGATGTGACTACCCGTGAAGGGTTCCAGATTGCACACGACATCAGCTCTTTCAGTTTTGTAGCTCTGGCCAAGGGCGCTCGCAAGTTAATGGAGGGAAGAGACACAGCCCTGTTAACTCTATCCTACCTCGGTGCCGAACGCACCATGCCAAACTATAATGTTATGGGGCTTGCAAAGGCCAGCCTAGAGGCAAACGTACGCTATATGGCTCGTAGCCTAGGGCCGGAAGGCATACGAGTTAACGGGATCTCCGCTGGACCTATACGCACGCTGGCAGCCTCGGGAATCAAAAGTTTCCGTAAGATGCTCGATTACAATCAACAGCAAACCCCACTGCGTCACAACACCACCATTGGCGAGGTGGGCGATGCATCAGCCTTCCTGCTATCTGATCTGGCACGGGGTATTAGCGGAGAAATTCTCTATGTAGACGGGGGGTTCAATACTACCGCTATGGGCGACCTGGCATAAACTCCAGCTTAACTCTTTGAGTTTCAGCCTAACGGGGAAGTATTCAGGGCAAACTATCAGCCATTACTTCCCCTTAACCTTAACACTTCAGCTGAACCATGGCATTTCATACTAAAGCCGAATTCTGGCTAAACTAATCATATGAATCAATGGGCACTAATAGTGGGTCTTTAGCGGCTCAATACAGTCATACTCTTCATCATCTGGCATCAGTATTTTAAATTTACCCTCCGGTAACTCTTTTCGCATAGGCAAGATTCTTGCAATATCCTTAAACTGGGCAGATGCTGCCAAAAGCTCATCACTGGAGCTGTGTTCAGCGAGCGCCATCAGGTGTTTCATCGTTGGAAAGAAGATGGAGAGTGCACCCTCTTTGGAGCGTTTAAGCGCCTGGTCCGGCCTGATCCAGATCTGACTAACTGCCTCATGATTATCAATGAGTGGCTCTTGAGCTTTAGGTGCTTTGCAGACAAAAAATCGGGTATCAAAACGCCGAGGCAGAGGCACTGGCGTAACCCAATGGCTAAAATAATTGAGTAGATCTGTCGCTAAAGTGATCTTCTCTTCCTGGCAGATATCAAGCAGTGTTTTTTTCCCGCTGTTTAGTGCTTCACGGTGCGCAGCATAGCGAGCTTTTGTTTCGCTATCATGAAAATCAAGCATATTACCATCACTGTCATAGGCGATGAGAATGCCAGCCTCCTCAAAACACTCCCTGATCGCCCCGGTCCAATAGGACAAACCATATTTAGGCACATTCAGTATACGGCTAGCTTCTTCGTCATCACGTCCTGCATAGATATCGGAAAATCCCTCGTGGGCATCATCAAGATCTACCTTCCCACCTGGGAAAACGAAAGCACCACTAAAGGATTCTGACTTACCACTTCGCTCCAGCATCAAGACCTCCATGCCCTCCTCGCCATCCCTGACAAGCATTATTGTGGCTGCATAGAATAACTTCTTATCCGTCATAGCTTCTCCAAAAATCTGATCTAATGTTTGATGCTTAGCTGAAAATTCATCTGCGTGCCCTTATCTTAAGAAGGGACAACCAAGACTATGAAAATGTACACAATGAGATCTTTGCACGTCAAAAAAACCTGAAATATCTTAAACTCAGCCAATATTCAGGCCACTGTTTTACCAAATCCTGCCTGCAAATACAGCCGCCAACCATCTCATAATAACCTACACCTGTGGTATTTTATCATAACCGAATATTCATTTAATGTAACGAAAAGTGACCTCTACCACTGTGATCCTAACCCTTAACTAGCGGGTAAGCTGGGCATAGAGTAACGGCAGTTTGTGGGGTAGTTCCGCAGGATTTTTGATCAACGCATAGGCGTTACTGCCAAAAATATACGGCAAATAGTCATGCGCACGTTCGTCAATGGTGACACAGAAGGGTTGCAGGCCAGCCTGGCGTGCCTCAAGGATAGCTTTGCGGGTATCCTCCACACCGTAGCGCCCTTCATAAATATCTAAATCGTTGGGTTTACCATCGGTTAAGATCAGTAACAGACGGCGCTCAGCAGTTTCTCGGCCAAGCTGCAGAGTTGCCTGACGAATCGCTGCGCCCATCCGCGTATAGTAACCGGGTTTAATGGCCAGAAGGCGCCCTCTGGCTTTGTTTCCATAGGTTTCTGAAAACTCTTTGAGGGTATGATAGCGCACGTGATTACGTCGTCTGGAGGAAAAGCCATAGATGGAAAACCTATCTCGGGTCGCATGTAAGCTTTCGGCGAAAAGCAGCAACGAATCACGAATAACATCGATTATCCGTACCCGATCATTAAGCCAGGCATCCGTGGAAAGGGAAAGATCTGCCAGCAACAGGGTTGCAAGTTCACGACCATCACGGCGCATAGCGCGGTAAACCGGCGGATAACTATCGATCGTACCACGCAAGGCATCAGCACGGTGGCGCAAGCAGGCATCCAGATCCAGCTCTTGGCCATCGTACTCCCCTCTCCGCCAATGCGGGGCGGCAGCAAGAAGCTCAAAGCGTCTGCGAAGTCGTGCCGACGGAGCTCGAAGCTCAACAGGTAATACTGAGTCCACCGCATCTCTTGCCACCATAGGCAGCAACAGACAGTGGTCGGGTTTCAGCTGACAATTTCGATAGTCCCATTCGGGCAGACGCAAACCTGGCCCTAATATCAAGTCATCATTATCAGCAGCGGGCAGGTCAAGATCAAACCGCAGCTTTGCCCCGGAGGTTACCCCACCGCGAGAAACACTGATCACATTCAGGTCTTCGGCTGCACGCTCTGCAGAGTCATCGTCAGAATCGTCAGTGGAGCGGTCCACCTTCACATATTCCGCCCAACTCATTATGGTTTCGAAACGACTGAATATTAAGCCGCGATTCTCATCCGGATCATCTACCCGTTCGGCACGTCGACGGCGGTTGTCCGCACTGTTTTGACTTTGGCTTCCACCCCCATCTGGGCTCTCATCATCAACAGCTCGATCTGTAGTACTGGCTAACGCACTGTAGAGCCAAAGTGGTACCGGCGCAGGCGGACAACTGGCGGATGGCATAGAGTCAACACTACCAGGCTTGATCAACGCCTGACAGATGGCCACCTCCACCGCTGCTTCAGCAGCTGGTAACCTGGCCGGGTCTGGCCGTACCGCCAGATGCGCCTGAACCAGGCGATTGTAGCGCGAGGCCAGACCTGGCAGGTCGGTGATCAACTTACTTGTCAGGGTCTGATTCACTAGCAGCCAGTCACGATGCGCAACCGGGGATGCACGGGCAGCCAGAGCAGCCAACCACAGATAAAGGTCCCTGTTAAGCGATGAATCTGAAAATAACGCCAGACTTGCAGGCAGTTGCAGGGTTTCACCGTCACGACACGCAACCTCAGTCCGTTCACCGCTCCCGGCCAGGCGCTGTAGCCAGCTACGCCGAGCTCCATGGGAACGGGCTGTGCCAGCCACCACGCGTAGTCCTCCATCACCTCCCAAGGCGCGAAATAATATGCCAACTTCACGTTGCACATCGTTGAACTGCACGACCGCATCAGGAAAATCATGCCGTGAAGCTCGTGTCACCAATCGGTGCCAAATTTCGCCTATACGCTCTTCCAAGAATTACTACTTAGTCCGCGCAGGGCGGTCACTGAGAAAACATTCAGGGGAGGCGCAAGTATGACGATGGCCAAAATCACGAGTTGACACGTCCAGCGCGCACTCTCCGCTCACCCACTGTAGCAAGCTGCCCCCGGGCGTATTATCTTGTACTTTGGAACAGGCCTGCAGGCAGAGACCACAATTGGTGCAAGCAAACATATGACGTTTACTCTGGCGTGGTTTAAGGCGCATCGGACAAATATCATCGCAAGCGCCACCGCAAGGTACACACGCTTGTGCCCGGGGGCGATCAAAGCCCACCACCAGAGCACGCTTGTTCGCCATCCAGACATAGCTCTGAAACAGCCCTAAAGCGCAACCATAGCGGCAAAAGAGGTGCCGTGCCAAAGTAAATTCGATAACAAACACAAGGGTAGCTATACCTAAAAAAAGAGCCTGATTTAATGTTAGATTCAGTGTTACCAAGTTCCCATAAATCTCCCTTGGAGGCAACAGGTAGGTCAGCAACACCAACGCCCAAAGAAAAGCAAAACTCACCACTGCCACACCGACCACAAGCCACCAAAGAGGATGACGGCGTTCCGTTTTTCCGCCGGGACGGTGCGCAGACAGCACCTCGGGCTCCCACAAAGTAGGTTTGCCACTAGCTCGACGCATCAATCCATTGATTACTTCTACCACTGAAAAATGGGGACAGAGCCAGCCACAATAAACTCGCCCCAAGCGCCAGGCAGCCAAAAAGAGACCGCCCACCAACAGCACGACAGGCAGCAGTACCCGCAGCACAAGATTAACCACCGCTTCAGCAGGCTCCATGGTTCCACGCTGCAGGGCATCCAGACCCAGACTCCAATCGAAACCAAAAACGATGAAATGCCCCAGGTTAAGATCCAAACGAAACAAGTTCAGGGGCGGAGCAAGCACAAACAGAATAAAAAAAGC
>JQIA01000388.1_pt1 | contig 21772 bp, 39 predicted proteins | sample 811431 | NCBI WGS metagenome assembly JQIA01 (sample SAMN02998118, study PRJNA258478) | marine sediment metagenome | biome: marine; feature: seafloor; material: sediment; isolation source: oil-polluted sediment collected from 3 locations (0.5 km, 0.7 km and 0.9 km)... | place: USA: Gulf of Mexico ...
ATCTAATGTCAACAACTTTCTTTAATATGATGAAAATAGTTGTATTCAGAAAAAAATGAACATGACCTGTCAGATTATTTTTGGTGATTTTGACGTATTTTAGGCAATATTGAGGTATGAACAGAATAGGGTGGATATTATTATTCTGATTAGGTGACACAATGAGTTTTAATTATTCTGAAGTCTTCTTATGTATTATATAATGCTGATATATAAAATATGTACTGCCTGGTGAGCTGATTTAATTCTTTTGATTGTTATTGTATGTATTATATATGATCATTGGTATATGAAGAGAATAGGTGGTTTATATGTACAGTATGAGATATGGATTGATCTTATGATTAGGTGAGTGGATGAATTTGAATTTGTATTGATAGGCTTTCTATTTCTTTTTCCAATATTCTGTTACGCTATTTCAGGTCTATATAAGCCGTATATGAACTATCAATCTATTGTATGGTATATGTACCGATATGATATATAGATATAGTGGGTATAGTACATAGAACGCTGTGTATACTGGTTGTATTGAAGTTGTTTATTGTTATTATTTTTATGGATTTCTTTTTTAATAGAGCGGGTTGATTGATTTATTTTGACTTATTGTTGAAAGATTCTTTTGAACTAATCTTAGAAAAAGAAAAAACCGGTTTTATCCTTATTAAAGAATATTGCCGGTTTATTGTAGAATAGGGATGTGAAAAGTTATTTATTATTCTTTTGCATAAGTTCAATTATTTGTAATGCAAGATTATGTCTACCGTAAAAACAATTATCACAATAACAAGGCTCTTTCTTTTCTGGTATTTCATCCGGTTCAAACAAATCACTATAATCGGGATTTCTTTTATCGTAACTGCAAAGATTACTGAAGGCTTCATTTAATTCTGTTTTGTTATTTTCTTTTTGATTGGCATTAAATGAATTTTGTACAGTTCTTTTAATTGCTTTTCTATTTGTTTTTGCTACATCTGATAAAATACCCAAATGTCTTCTTAATAGATGCCGACTATTAAGATTGTCAGGTTGCATATTTGACAACACACTAACCGAATATTCCAACATTTCATTACTTTTCATTATTATATCAAAATCTGTTTTTAGCATTTTATTCTCCTTTTTTAATAAGCGAATATTTCATAGTCTTCAGTATAAGCTGAATAAACAATATAAACTTCATTGTCAAAGTCTTCAAAGCAAACAATTTTGTTTTGATCAAAGATAAAACTATATTGACTCCCGGAAAAAACTATTTCAATGGAAATACAATTTGAAATAAGTTGATGTTCAAAACTGAAGAATTTGACTTGCTCGACATTGGTAATTTGGTAATCTGTTGAATTCATGTAATCGGATATTACATCAACATAATTTAGATTTGGTAAATTATTTGTTTGATTTTGTTCTTCAGTGCAGCCAATAAGACAGAATACTACGATTATTAAGATTGATTTTTTCATTTTAACTCCTTTATTCTTTTTTTGTTAAGCTGAAGGTGATTCTATCATTTCAATTGTTTCAACAAATACCTGCAAATTTTCGTCTAATGAAAAGCAATCGTCAATGGTGTGTTCATATTGTGGTATCATGCCTGTGTTACAACCTGTGCCAGCTATTAATTTACCATCATGTTTCTCAATGTAAATAACAGATTCATTTATTTCTACCATACCGATATACTCTGATTTTGTTTTGTTTTCATCCATGATTAACTCCTTTTTCCGAATGTTATTTTTATTTGTGTTATCTGTTTGATTTTCTCAATTACAACTTTTTTTCTTTTATTAGCAAAAACAATCAAAATAGTATTGTCTTGAAATATTGTTGCGGTGTAACTGTATTCCTGATTTTTAATATTCCTTGTAACTTTGATAGAATAATCGTTCATGGAATACAGTTTATTTATTTTGATTGTTCTGGTTAACATAAGATTATTGTTTATCCAATTGTTTGATAAATTCATTTATTCTTAACTGAGCTTCACAAGTTGATTCTGTTTCCCATAGTGAAGTACTTTCGTTATTTTCGTCATAAATAGAAAATGCATATCTGGTGTCATTTCTTCATAACATGTTGTATTCATGATATTATTCCTTTTTTATAAGAACTCAACTATTGACGGGTTAATCCAAAATTGTTTTTGATCATAATCACTGATAAATAGAAAGTAATTGTCTGATAATCTGCTTGCTATAATGACACCCTCGTCTATAATATCTATTGTCTCAATTAATACTTTCATCATATACCGCCTTTTAAATGTAAAGCACGTGGTTGAATTCAATTGCTTTTCTTATTAATTTCCAACCTACATTTTTTATTTTTAGCAGGTCGCACAATGAAATATACTCTCTGTATTCATTACCATTCAATACGATTTGATGAATATTAATATTTCTATCCTGAAAACATCTTAAAAGAGTGCATTTAGTACTGACTTTATATAAACCCGGATTTTTTTGAAGTGTCTGAATATCCATCATATACCGCCTTTTTATTTGATAAGGTCTAATTGAGCTGTTCTAACTGAACTGATTTGATTCATTGAAGAGAAACTTGATTTAGCGGCATTTAAACCAGTGAAAAGAACAAGTGCGGTTAAAACGATTATTGTAGTTGTTTTTACTTTTGAATTTTTCATTTTGTTTTCCTTTTTGAGTTAATTTCTAATTGCTTATGATTAGAAACTATCAGCATTAGAAAACAATGTCAAGTATAAAATTATCATTTATTGATTTATTTTATTATTATTCGTAATAACCTGAAATATACATTGAATGAAGCATTAATCGAATCAATTGCTGCAGAGTCTGACCCGCCTTAATTGTCAATTGTACATTCTTTTCACGATATATATATAAATTTTGAGTATCAGGGCAGGGCACAAACCCGAATTTTTTTAAAAACTCAGTTACCTGGTTGGCCGACATTTTGACATTTAAGTCTATCAAATCCGCATTATCATGGTCTTTTAAAGCAACTTGCTTGTCAAAGTATTTAAAAGAGTCTGATAGCTTTAAATTGGCCGGTATGGTGATAGACTTATATTTGTTTGATAGTTCGGTTTGTTTTTTATTCATTGTTATTCTCTTCAGTTTCGGAGTAACACCAGAAAAAGATTTTTTGTAGCGCGGTTTCATCTGATAACATTGTGGCCTTACCAGCTCCCCTGTTGTCGTCATCCATTGCCTTTGATATTTCATAGCCATTGATAGTCAGAATAAAATTACCATCGGTATTATCTTTGATATAATCAGCGATACAGTATTTGCTTTGAATGTATTTATACCATCCGATTTCGCCTGAAGTCATTTGGTATTTAATTGACATTCCAGAACTGCTGACCATGTCCTGTATTATATAAAGGTCTTCAGCTTTTAATATTTCATCCGATTGATATATTCTTTCTGTACCGATTGACAGATTATTAAATTGAAATATCGATATTTCAATAAACCCAGAATCATAGCAGAAGAACATTTTTTTAAAATCCGTTGATTGCCTCAATTCCCCGGGTGTCAATTCTTGATTTACGTAGCCGTTTGAATAGTCAATTTTCTGTATCAATGTTGTATTTTCTGGGGTGTGTACTCTATGCATGATTTATCCTTTTGGAGCTTTAAAAGTTATTGCCATCAATCGCGGTTGATTTTTTGAACTCACATAACCGCCGATTAAATCCGCTATTTCGTGAACAGCTTCAATCTGTTTTGTTCTGTTGTATTTCAATTTAACTTTTTGATTAACTTTGAGAAAAAGATCCTGTTTATTATACTTTCGTTTTGTCCATTTCAATTTCGTGTTGTACAGCTCCAAAATCATGTATTTGGCGTGGTCAGACAACAAAAGCAGGTCAATGGTATTAACAGAACCTTTTATGCTGCAGAACTCATGATTTTGACGGTTACTACCGGGAGCTTTTGAAGTCTCGTCTAAGTTAATTGTTTTTGTGCCATGTTCCAAGGTTCTTTTTTGGCGTTGGGCTCGCACGTTTATTTGCTCGATTGCACGCCATTTAAAATTGTATAGAAAGTATGTAATAAATTTTGTGTTCAATTCCGGGTTGAAACTTGTTAAACAATTAGTCCAGACTAAACCGGCAAGCGATAAGTATTCGTCTCTATCAATCTGGGATGTAACTTCGTAACTCTTTGATATTCTCAATATCAGGCCGTAATAGTCTGAGAACAGCGGTATTTCATTCCGACTCATAATATCACCTCATTTTTATCGGTGTATTTTTCTTTACAAATAGCGGATTATATTCGACTCCGACACCTGTTTCAAGTAGTTCCTCTGTTTTCTCTATTTGTTCCCATACTGTCTTAAATTCCTGCCAGAATTTTGTTTTTATACACAGCTCATGACTGTAGTGATTTGTTTCAATTATTTTGTCAGAATCAATTATTCTACGCCTCCCGTAAACACCCATAAAAAAGTTGGTGCCAATTCCGGTACAATACATGACATTATATTTTTGACAGAACGGAATAATAATATAATTCATCAAAGTGTCTTCAATCTGCTTTTCATGATATTCTTTTGATTTTTGGTATGCTTCAATCTTGCCTTGCAATAAAATTAAATTTGATTCGCTTGTTTTCATTTGAGTTAATTTCCTTTATATCTGGCATGGATAATGTTTGATTTAAAAGATAAAACCAAGTTCTTCAACGTCTGATTTAAATTCTTTTATCAATTCAGGTAGTCTGGCCTCTAAATTTTCCTTAGTAAAGTCTGAAAGTTCGGCGTCTGGCCAGATAGCAGAATTACGGGCATATTCTAAATCTGGTTCTTTGTTCATTCCGTCTGGATGAATCTTTGAAGTTATTTCAACAAGGTCAATATTGTTGTATTTATTTTCAATCTGTTGGGTTTCAAGGTCAGAATATAACCCCAATAATTGCTTTATTTTGAATTGCTTATCATTGAGATACACAAAGTTTTTATGTTTATTAATTCTTTCTGCATGATAAAGGCTATTTGCAACATAATGCATAGGGCCGTCACTTGACATTAAATGCCACTTTGTATATTTTGCGAGTTCTGGAAAATACTTTTTAATGCTATCGGTGTCAGCTCCGCCCCATCCATTACGACCACCAGCCCAAACAGTCATGCCAAAAGTGTTGTGACCGTTCCCGCACTCGTCATCATATCGAACAGTACAGATTATTGTTTCATCTTTTCCGGCCGCGCCAGTACCGTCTGTTTGTGCAGAAAACTTTTTCTTTTGATTTTTTGTGAGTACACTTTTCATTTGAGTTAATTCCCTTCATTTAAAAGATTTAATTAATATTGTTTATTCAAATCAACAAGTTTATAAACACCAGCTTCAATTTTTTTACGAGTTTCGGCGATACCTTCATTTAAAAAATCATTTCTAAATCTGCCGGTAGTTACTGAATAATCCCATTTATCCTTGTCAAGATAAATTTTGCCGGTTTTTGTATCTTTAAAAGCAATTACTGTTGAATAAGATTGAAAATACACACCGTCATTTGTAAATATTTCAAATTGATTTACAGCGTTATTGCCGTTAGAATTCTGCATGTTTTGTACTTTTACGTTGAATTTTTTCATGATATTTTCCTTTATTTAAAAGATTAGATTAATACTGATTAATTAAAATTTAATTGTGTCTGTTCCGCTTCAATTGTGGCAAGCTCAAAATCGGTCGGGTAAGTATCTATTTGAGTGATATTTTCAAGTAATTCAAAATCTGAAATAATTGTATTAAAATCTGTGATTGTCGCGGCTGAACGTGTGTCAATTGGGTTTAATGAGTTCATAATTTTTCCTTTGAGTTAATTTTTTAATTACTTATGATTAAGAAACTATCAGCACTTCAGAACAATGTCAAGCTAATAATTATCATTTTATTCATACTTTCTAACATATAAAGAATATTGAACCATGAAAGGGTTTGAACCTTCTATAACAAAAATATAATCATATTCATTTTCAATATGGTCTAAATCATTGTTTTCGCAAAAAGAATCAATAGTATTTTGAGGTGTATCGTTCATACCTGTATGCATACCGGCCATTTTTCCTTCACAATGTTCACAGCATTTAAAACCTGCATTGATTAAATCTGTAGTATCCATAAATTCTGGAAAGGCTTTATCATTTTGATTCATTAAGTTTTCAATAACGTCTGAAGAGTCTTTTTTTGCGCATTCCCCACAAATAATAGTGCAATCACTCGACCATACAAAGTCGTCTGAAGGGTAACTAACATGATTCAAATACTTATAGCATTCATCACACATTATAAATTCATCATCAAAACCGATAACAATATTGTGAGAATTCTCAAATTGATTGATAAAACTGCCTAAATCGCTGTATTCATTCCAGTCACCTATTACCAATATTTGATCATCAATATTAACTACAACGTCAAAACGGTGTTCATCCCTATCAGCTGATAAATAAGCAATTAATCTTTTAAACTGCTGGTCGTCTGTAATTGTTTTATTGTACTTTTTCATTTTAGATGCTCCTTTATTAATGTGAGTGAATTTTAAATACTTATAGCTACAAACTACAGACACTAAATAATAATGTCAACAATAAAATTATCTTTTATTTTTCGAGCTAAAAACCTGGAAATCGTTATTTTTTCGTAAACAACAAACCTGGTTGCGAACGCCGTTAACGTAAACAGTGTTTATTTACACACTCGTATAAAAAAATTAAAAACCGCCCTACCGCCCTATTCCGAATATTTTCGCCCTACCCTACCCTAAACCGGAAAATCGAGCTCGACATCTGTGAAATCCTGTGTGATATGCATTCGCCTGGTCTTCAAAAAAATCCCTCGACAGCATCAGCATTTCGACGGCAAAAAAATAGACGAACTTGTATAAATGAGATATACTCTTTTCCATACTTGAACAGAGTAATTCGACAGGGGGTCGTAATGGAAACTTTAAAAATAATAGCAATAGTGGTTTCGCTGATTGGCAGTGTGATTTCTCTTGCTGCGGTATTTGTAAAGATGGGGTCAATGATGGAAGGCTTGAACGAGCTTAAAAAGACTGTTAAAGGACTTAAGAAAACAGTTGAAACCGAAGTCACAGAAATAAACAATACCATTGAAAAGAACAGGCTGTCTGCCCGAAAAGCAATTTACGACGACTCAGGCGCTGAAAAGTTCGCGCGGGAGGAGAAATTCGATAAATTTCGAGAAGATGTCTCAGAATTTCAAAAGGAGATGAGAGGGTTCAAAACAGAAACCCTCTTAGGCCTGCAAAGTGTTACAGATGCACTGAAGAACATGAACAATACAATCACAAATCATTATAAATAATTATTTTAATATCTGTATCTGTGATTTGCCATCAATTGTCAAGACTTTGATTACCCGGTCGGCACCCTTCTCAATTTCTTCAAAGCCGACCCTTTCGTCTGATACCATGATGATCTGTATTCCGAGCTGTTCTGATAATTTCTTGACTGCCTGTATTGCTGCAATATTCGCTGTGCTGCCCTTCAGGTGTTTAAATGGCTCATCCAAGATTAAGACCGGCCTTGCTTTATTCGCAGGCAATGACCACAATGCAACTCTTAAACCAAATCCTGCGATGTCTGCAGCGCCTTGCCCTGATTCGTCCGACGGGGAGTATTTCTCGCCTTTTTTTACAAAACTGATAACGCATTCAGTTTGATTCCTTTTAATACCGAAATCAACCGCTATTTCCATCTCATTATCGAAGATAGATTGCAGTGCAAGTGTGCCGGCTTCAGTGATCTGATACTTGACCTGCTCCTGTGTAGCCATGGCAGCATTTTTTATTATCTCTGAAGACTCTTCTAATTCTGTTTGGAAGTATTCAAGTTTTATTACTTCACTTGATAGAATTGCGGCGCGGGACGATAAATCCCTTTGTCTGAAGTCCTGTTCTGCTATCCATGATTGTATTTCAGGAATTGTTTGCATTTTCACTCCCTCTTTTTTCGAACAAATACCATCGAATTAAATTACCTGTTTTTATAACATTTTCGCCCTGATAATTCTTATGTGGGCTCGGATCATGAACAACAACTCCATTCATATCGATGATAACAGCATGAGTTGTATCTTCAAAGTTTCTACTCGGAACGCATGCATCAAAGTATCCGTTAATACTATCTTCCTGTTTTAATATGTTTGGTTCGGTTTTAGAATAATTCATAACACCACAGTAATCCCAACCACAACAGCGCATGAATTCAACATAAACTATTTGCCATAAATGTTTGCCAGGCAGCAGAGTGAAGTGTGGAACAGCTTCAAGTTCGAATTCAAGGAGGCTTGCGATAACTGCTCTCATGCAGTCGCCTCTGCCTTTATCTGATATTTTTTGGTCAACAGGTATCATTTGTTCTCCAGTAAAATCTTTTCTATTCCGTCTGTTATTTCGTTGTTTATTCTTCCGAATAAGTCGCAGATAGCATTTTCATAGCTGCCCCACTGATCGGGAGGATCAGTGAATAATTTACTTCCATTCTCGTCGCTCAATTCATGCACGTTGGTAAGGCAAAGCCCGCTGGAAATAACTCTCCCTATGTCTGACATAATTTTTTTATTTATTGTTACTCTACGTGCCTTCATTTTATTCTCCATTAAAAAACCCGGCCAGATTATTAGCCGACCGGGTTTAACGATTGAGTTCTTTGAGTTACAGTTCGTGCTCTATACTGTCGAAGGCAATCGCTGCTTAGGCTCCGGGATAATATTTTTTTGTGCAATATATGTGTCATCAATTGGAGTGCCAGTAACTGCGTATGCGTTATGCCAGCCAGGGTCCAAAAGTTCCGGCCTGCAGCCTTTATCAGTGAAAATTGAAACCATAGCATAGTTGTCAAAATTGATTAAGCTATATCCAATAAGAATATTCACTCGCCCAGGGTCCATTACAGCAGAAGTATAAAAAAGATCAATACCGGTATCATCAGCCTGTAATACTACATGTTCGGGTGGCCATTCGATAGTGCCATCTCTCGAAGCACTCACTGTTGAGGTGAAAAGTAGAGCGATTACCAGAAACAGCCAAAAACAATTTAAAAATTTACTCATCATGGTCTCCTTTGAGGTTATTAATATCGGGCCAACCCAGATATCTATTCAGTTATTTCAACAACTTCAACAGTATCCATAACAATTCTGTTATGTTCTGTAATAACTTCTGATTTTAATGTTTTGATTTTAGATTCTGATTCATCAAGCTGCGGCTCAGTATCATCAAGCCATTTTTCTGCTTCACCGACCGGATCGTTTGAAGTAAATCCCAATTCTTTAAGCTTATTTATTTCTGAATCAATTGTTGCTCTGTTGTATGTTATTTTGTCGCTGGCCTGTTTAATTGCCGATTTGGTTTTTTCGAAATCTGTTTGATCCATGCTGTCTCCCGAATTATTTTTATATAACAATTATTCTTTGTAGATCTGATGCTTTTAAGATCTTATAATCTGAAATAAGGCCTACCCTATCTTTCCGATAAAAATGTATGATCACACAACGCTCTTGGTTTTTATCGGTAAACAACGCCATTATGGTAATTTTGCCTCTATGCTCAGATGTTCTGTATTTGTCGCGTGGCCTGAATTTCATTAAATTTCTTTTGTCCGTGAAGTCTCCTGATTTCATTTTATGCCTTTTTTATCTGCGAAGGTTGCGTTGTTTCAGCAGCGAAGAAATCAAGGTCTGAATCATCTCCTCTGGTGCTGCAAGCAGTGCATAATATTTGTTCTTTTTCGATAGGTTTGTATCCACATCTTATACATACGTTATTATCAGCTATTTTAAAATGTTTTGTTTTATCAAATCTTTTTATAACTCCAATTGGAAGCCCAATTTCCTTTGATATTCTTTCATGGCTTAAGCCGTTTTTTATTAAAAATTTTATTCTTTTATTCTGGTCCGGAGTCGTAAAAATTCGTTTTCTATTCCTGAAGTGGCTGCTCATGGTTTAAAAATCTCTCCGTTACGCTCCTTATACGCACAGTTACGCCAGCTTCTTCCATAAGAATATTAACGTTATCTGGAAAAGATTTCAAGTCGCTAAAATCAGCTGTTTCGACAGCATGAGAGTATTTTCCCATTCTTTCGGTTCTTATTTTTTTCTTTTCAACATGAACGCGAGAGATAACATTTTCAGGACAATCGAAATTATATAGTACTTTTTCGACAGTGTGAGACTCTGGGTAATAAAGAAAGAAGCATGGTTCATGGTTGAATTGACTTGTTGTAGTTCTCATCATGGAACCTGGATTGACAAGGATTCGATTTTCATGCTCAGAGACAAATGTATTATGGTTGTCTCCGGAAACAATTAAATCGAATTCAGGGTATTTTTTTAAAATTTCTTTTGCTTTTGGCGCTTCCTGCCCTGGCCACAATGGAAGACCGTTGATAATCATTTTATGGATGACAAGGATATTTTTGTAAAGGCCGCCCTCTTCAAATAAAGGCTTTGGCGGCTCTTCTCCCCATGAGCACCCATGAACAAGCATTCCTTGATTTATTTCCTTTTCTTCGCCAAGAAGTTTTATGACTCCAGACTCGACCAAGCTTCCGAGAGCAGATGACATTAGATTTTCGATATCATGACCTGGAAGATCATGGTTGCCGGCGACACAATGTGTTTGGATATTTGGATATGACTCTCTTTGATAAATAAATCTACCAAAAACTCCAGCTGTCCAACCTTTTCCTTCTTTAACAAAATAATTTTTATCACCGACATCCCCGGCCTGAAGAATATGCTGAATCCCGAGTTTTGCAGCTGTTTCATACCTGAATTCAAGTTTTTTGAAGATAGCTTCGACATAATCATCGGTTCTGCATTCAGGAGCACCATTTCTCACATGGTCATCAGCGCAAAGTATGAAAGCTGGTTTGCCCTTATGCTCTCCACTGACTGCCGCGCGGGAGGGTGTATCCGGTTTTTCTTTTGGAGTGACTTTTCTTCGTCGTGCCATTATTAAACCTCTTTAAATATTGCACCATTAAATTCAATAATAGATTTGCAATTATTGCACTTTACAGATTCATTTATCCATAGGTCTGAGATATCTACCCATAAATCACAGCATGGACATTTTGCTGTTGGACTGTGACCATGCATCCGCCTCGCTATTCCACCTGTTACAATGTTTTCTTTTCCAATTTTTTCTGGCATATTCCCCCTTAATATGAAAAGCTTTTCTGTGGTCGTTTTACCCGGAATTTCCACAACCTTGATCTGGGTGCCGGGCGAAAAGGTAATTTGGTGTTATTATTTTTTGAAAAATTATGACTCTGTCGTGATAAATTTATTGCATCCCTGGCAAGCTTATCGTCAACAATTCTTTTTTCATCATTTTCTGGAAGCCACCAGTAATCGTTATGATCAATCGGTTCCCTACATTCTATTAAGAATTCAAGTTCTTGTCTGAGCTCTTTGGCTCTCTTTTCGTCTTCAATCATAATCAGCTGGATCTCACGAACCTTTTCAAGAAATTTATCAGCCGCATCTCTATCTACAGTGCATGACAGATTACCGCCACATACGACTATGATATCGCAGCCTTTTTTTTAAGGTGCTCCCATGTAGCCCAATTCTCAAAAACTCCAACACCACCGATAGTTATTACTGCGCCAGTGCCCTTCATTATGAAAATTCTCCTGACTTGAGACGAATATAAAGCTTTTTGATTTTTTCTACATAATAGTCAGCGATCTTAAGTTCGTTATTAGGGATAATGTCTGTCATGCAATGATTTACATTTTGTCTCAAGATCATCGCAGACTCAATGTTTTTTACACCTATCAGCAAATAACCTTGAGAGGATATAGAATCTGCCAATAAAACAAGATTATATTTTTTTAAATTTCTTTTGAAAACGATTTCTCTTATTGTTTCTATTTCATGAAAAGCAAAATATTGTTGAAGAAGAATTCTGACATCTGAAATTTCTTCACAGAGTTCTTCAAGGTGCTCTTCTGTTGGCTGCAAATCATACGCAATAAGAGCAGCTGAAAGCTCAAGACACTCTGCGTATAGCCATTTCTGGAGCTTTTCTTTGCCATTTATTTTCAAATTTAATTGAAATATTTTTGCTTTATTCATCTGTTTCAACAATCCTTTGACCACAAGTCGGACAGACCATGTTTTTGAGTTCAAATTTCAATTTCTGAATTTTATTTTCAAGATCTCTGTTTTCTTTTTTCTTAAGATGGAAACTTTTGACACATGCTTCAACATTATTGCGTTTATTTCTGAGAGCTCCAAGCTGTTCGATTTTAGAGTTTATTTCTTCAAGCCTGGGTGCAAGCTCGGTAAGTTGTTCATTACGTCTGCCATGGCGTGTTAAGCTATCTATTTTAGCCAAAATATCTACAGTACTTGAAAATCGATTGTCTTTTTCGGAAAATTCTGATTCAAGCTGTTCGATCTGTGATATTCTTTCAGATAAATCAGCGATTTTTGATATGTCATTTTTTTGCTTTTCAAGTTCTCTAACGTTGAAGACAATTTGATCTGTTGTTTCAAACTTTGAATTTACCCGGTCAAACTTGGCCTGAAGAGAAATAAGATTATCGACCATTGCTTTAAAATTTTGAACATAATCAAGTGATTTAAGCTGTTCATTCATTGATTCAAGCTGCTCTGTTTTTGTCTTAACAAGCTTTTTATTATCCCTGACGTACTGAGAAGAAAACGATACAGTTAATTCAATCTCCTGCAGGTCAATAACTTCTGCAAGCTGCCTGGCAACAACGCTCGGAAGATCACTTAAAAGAAATGGTGGCTCTGATTGCTTATGGTAATTAACTGATCTCATATTGATTATCTTTTCAATATGAGCAGGAATGGTTCTGTTATTAGCTTTTTGAGGCTCATCGTCATTGAGTTGATACTCGTTTACCGATTTACCTTTTCGTCTCGCTATTTCATGCTCTTTGGAGTCCGAAACAAGTTTTAAGATACATTCCCCGATTTTGCCTCTTTCCTGCGGTCGAGTAATAAAACCGAGAGCTCCTTCTGCAGACTTTGGAGTTTTATCATCAATTACAAAATTCAGGCCTTTCAGGATCGCGGACTTGCCGGTATCAGATTCGCCGACAAGGACAGTGACTCCGGGATGGAATTCTATTATCTGGTCGTTCCATGGCCCGAAGTTTTTTAAGTGCAGCGATTTGAAAATGTCGTTCATTGTTTGCCCTTTTGAAAAAGAATAAAACTATTAAGATCCTTGACAACTTTTTTGATCTCCCCTTTAATATGATCTTCAAGGGATTTGTATTCGTCATCAATCTCCGGCTCAAAAAGTTCGTCATCGATCTCGTACATGCTGTGATTCTCGCTATCCCACAATGGGATTCCCGCAAACTCGACACAAACCATATCAAAGCTCTGGCCTGCCATTGTTCTGCAGTATACTGACCAGAACATGTTTTCTTCGGATTCTGTGATCTCACTCTCCCCTCCGGGAGACATAAGAACAGAATTAACTTTTTCACAGACCTTGTGAACACCCAAAAGCATTTTATGGCCAAATGTTAATTTATCAGTCGTTTCCATAATATTCCTCGTAGATACCGAATACCTGAAATTTATCAGGACGTTTGCATTTAGCGACAACTCTATCCAGCATTGCATGTCTTTCTTCATGCAACAAAAAGTCGTCATCCATAATTTCTTTACGCTTATTTGTCAGTGCGGATTTTTCATCCTTATAGGCCTTCATGTAAGCCGCGCCTTTCTTCATGGTGTCAGCTTTCAGCCTGCTTCTTTTTCTTTCAAACTTTTTTGTTTCTTCCCGGAAAAGTTGAAGCCAGATGTTTATGGCACCGGTTGGAATAACATAAAATTTAAATGGAGTCTGCTGTTTGGTATAGCCTTTAAACATTTTTGATTGTTTATCATATTTGACAGCGGGAAACTGCATAGGTGTCTGCATTTTGCCGGTAAAATTTTGAGCAGAATCCCTAAGAATTGCAGCAACAGAATTCTTTGGACCTTTTACAATGAAACTTCTTAGATCATCCCGGATTGCATCGTTCATGACCAAGTTGATATTGCAGTCACCATCAAATTCATATTTTACAAAGTCGTTGTCTTTATCGTCATTAGGAATACCGCCTAACAAATCGATAATTGAAGATCTGATACCGTCAATGCAGCCGACTTCCCTTGCTTCTTCGATGATTTCAGTGAATCTTCTGCTGAATTCTTCTGCTTTTACCGCTTTTGCAGGACTCGTAATGTGGAATTCCTGAACTTCTCCATGTGTCCCATAGATAAGTTTCATCGAGTCAACTGTGGAATAGTCATAAAGCGGAATTTTGTTTTTGCAGTATGCCTGAATTTGTTCTTTTGTTGCATCCAACTCGTTTGCTCCAACAAAATGGTCCGAAGCATGCCAGCCTTCATTTGAACCGAAGAAGTGGAGCCGATCGGGTGTCATGCCCTTGATCCTTAGAGTAGTGCCTTTTACCCCTAAATTTGGGATATCACGCATAGAAATGACAAGGTCCCCGACTTTTAATTTTGGAATGAAATTACGGGATCCATCGCAAGGAACTTTGGGGAGCCTCATAACACTCGCTCTTTTATCCCTGCAATGCATGTTACCCATTTTAAATCTGCACTGTTCACATTTAAGCATTTATAAATCTCCTTTTTTTCTTAAAAGTTATATTATTTCTTTTGCAAAAATGACTTACCGCCTGGCGACTTTTGAAGCCCAGAATTTTCTGAAGCTCCGCTTGAGTTTTAGAAGCAGTATCGACTCCGCTTAATTTCTTTAAAAGATCAAATGTAAAATCCCTTTGCGGATGTTTTTTCTTTTTATTTGTCAACTTAAGAATTCTCTTTGCCCGATGATACTGAGCCGGACTTACATCAAATTTTTTACAAATTTCCTCTGGGACCATACTTTTAATTTCTTCAGCATTTTCCTTAAGAAGTTGAAGCTTTGTTTGTTTTTTTGGCATCTCTTCTTTCCTTGGACTTTCTCAAATTCTTTGTTCTTTTATCGTGGCAGGTTTTATGGTCAGGGTGCAGGACACAAGAAGGGTTGTCTTCATTTTCCTTCCAATATTTCACCATATTGGCAACATATTGTTCAAATTCAATACCAATATTTGAAAGAAATCTGGAAATGGTATTCTTAATCTTGCCTTCTGCCCTGTTACACCCTGCACATAAAGTCCCTCTCACCATCCCTGTCTTATGATCATGGTCTAAATGAATTTTTTTATTCGGCAAACATGCCAGATCTGAACCGCACAATGAACAACGATAATCTTGCTGTTCTGCTATTTCATGTTTATATGATGAAATGTCTTTGCGCTTTAAAATTCTTAGCGGCTTTGAATCTGGATGCTTTCTTCTTTTCATTTTTACCTTATATTTTACCGGGAAGCAGAATTCGAACCTACAACAGTATTGTTAGCCGGATTTAACGCGAGTAACCGATTCACACTGCGCAGGGTAGCCTCTATGGTACATTCGCGTATACCGGTCGTTTAGCTACCCATGTTTTCCAATTGCATCATTCCCAGAGCGTTTTGGTCAGAGACCGGTGGATTTGAGCCTGCAAACTTGCTATTCCTCTCTGCCCGATTTTCCCATTAATCTAATATTATGATTAGTAAGGCGCAAACCGTTCGGGCCAAGCGACGGTGCTTACTCTATTCCACCAGTCCTGAGTTTTGTATTTTGAATAGAAGGACAGGACTCGAACCTGCGACACCGGGCGCGACCCGGAACTCTACCAACTGAGATTACCTTCTAAAATTTTAAAGATCAAAAGAGTGTTCTGCAATTAATGGCTACCATACTCTTAAATGCAACCGTTTGGAGGGGGAGAGCTTCCACATGATAAGCTCTCCCGGTACATCACAGAAAATACCTAAGTAAACCACTTCTACTATATCATTCACACCTTCACTCTTACTATACGTTCTTGGATCATTTTTTAAAACATTTTGATTCATTTTTTTAAAAAATTCTTTTTCTGCCGGTATAAAGACTTGCTTCTCTATTCTGCCATACTGTTTCAACTATCTGTTTTAGTTCTGTATACATCTTATTGTCGTTCCAAATATCATCTACCAGGTCATAGTAATTTATGTTATCACCAAATTCACATGTAATAATTTTTGTGCCCGGCCCAATATCTTTTGCAGACATTTCCCAATAATTCTTTGCGAGGAAATCACAAATTGATTCAATATCATCAATACCGTATTCTTCATATATAGGAAATTGGACATCACGTTTCTTACCGGTAAGATGATTCTTCTTGCATGAGATACGGGCCCAATGGCCAACCTGAAGCTTCTGGCCATTTTCTGTGGTCTTTGTTATCGGAGGCCCATGAAGAATTCGTGAAGAATGAGTTGACGAAGAAAATGGTGTCTTGCCTCCATTTGTCCTGTAAGGGTCATCATACTTATTCTGTTTATCAGTGTTTGCAATTAACTGCTGGACTATGATCAGGACACTTCCAGTATCTTTGATCTGGTCATTGACTTCGCCAAGAACTTTTTTAATGACCTTAGCTTTTTCCATTCCAAATGTTTTCTGGATATCTTTAATAGCTGTCTTGTTGCCGGCAGCTGCCTTCAGAGCAAATTTTAAAGACTTCTCATGGTCAGCGTCGCCTTTAAGAAAATCAAGACTGTCAAGAACCATTATGAAAGACGGTTGGCCTTTTTTACATAAAGTTGTTATTGATCCGCCAAACTGTTGAATAGATTGAGAGTTGCCGCCCGGAGGCTCCTGTAATCGTTTTACCAATGGCGGAAACATCTGCTTTAAATCAAAGCTACCTTTTGATTCCGGATTGTTCATGATGATAATATAATCTTTGAGGCTTTTATCTGCAGCGCAAGATGCCAACGCTGACATTGCCAAGACAGTTTTACCGGCATCTGATTCACCAGGCACTGTAACAATACTTCCTTTTCTCCAACCTCCTGTAGCATAGTCAGAACATGCCAAATTATACATTGTGGAACCGGTCGGAATTAAATCCTTTCTTTTATACGGCTGTGCATTGAATTCTTTCTGAATGCTCTCTTTTGTAACTTCGCCTGCTATTGCTTTCTCCTTCGTGGGTGTCTCCGCTCCTGCGTCCTTGCTGATTCCTGCTCCTGTACAGGTTGATCTTTTTCGTCTGGACATTCAATCACCTCGTGTTGTTTTACAAGTTCTACATTAAATTTAATTGATAATTCTTTTTTAATACCGACAAGAAGAATTTTAATATCTTCCAGAGTTTTACATTCAGACCTTAATGTCCGGTTTCTGATATACCCGTTAAAAAGGCCTTCAAGAGTTGTATACTCTCCAAGCTTAGACAACTTTTCCTCCCCGGGGTTTCTGGCTTTTTCACCTGATTCTTTTTTTAGCCATAATGTAAAACAGGTGTTGTCAGACAGAGCCAGCATATCTTCTTCTAAATCAATATTAATGCCCATTTATTCTACCTCTCTTTAAATGAACAAACTATTTCTAAATATTCTGTCCATTTCTTTTTTGAATGATGAAAATTTTCGCCAATTTTAACACCAAGATTATATTTTCTTGCAAGATTTCTGACTGTATTACCGTCAGGTTTTCTCCGAGTGCCATAAACAGAAACAAATAATTCTGAAACTTCTTTTGTTGAAATACCTTCGTCATCAAGTTCAAAATATTTTGAAAAGCTTAGAATATCTCTTTTGATAAGTATTTCAATTAAAGCCTGGAACCCGGAAATTTTTCTATGCTTAAGTATGGCGTTAATTTCATCCGCAACAGCATTGTATACCTGGCGCTGTTGCGGATTCAATTTGACAGCTTCCTGAACAAATATTTTTTCCTGTTTTTGTCCAGATAGATTCATTATCTTCTGCTACCTCTACGACCACCGCGTCGACCTGTTGAAGCTGCTTCGGTTTCAGCCTGTTTAGCATTTTCGATTTCTGTTGGAGTCTGGGCAGGTTGGCCACCTCTGCCACCTCTTCTTCCGGATGATCTGCCGGACACTGCAGCTTCCTGCGTTTCGGCCTTTTCCGGTGTTGATTCCGTTTTAGCTGTTCCACGACCTCTCCTGCCAGCTGTTCTTGTGGTCACTGCAGCATCAGTATTGCTAATGATCGGCTCGTCATCCACGCCAGCTGTGTTATCATTTTCAGGATCTGGCATATCTGCAGGTCGATCATCGGTTCCAGCGGTATTCTGTTCCAGCTGACCGGTTTTCTCAACGCTGCTGTCTCCCATTTTCATTCTGAGCATGTCAACCATTTCGCTTTCTGTATAAATAAGCTTATCAACAAGTTCGTCAAAACGGACACTCTTTTCAATATCCTCTGTATAGTCAACATCAATAGGATCCCTGTCAACAAATTTAATGATAGGAAATTCAAAATGCCCTTTTTTATATTTTGCTGAAGTCGGCTTGTTCCATACACTGTCGAAATTTAATGTCAAACCCTGAGACGGATGGGACCAGTTGTATGCATATCCGTTTCCAGTACCGGCATTTTGAGCACATGCATAAATATGGCTTAAAAAAGCTCCTCTTCCAAAGTCATCAATAATTTCATAACCTTCATGGTCTGCAGGGGCTTCCGGAGTGCTGCCAAATTCATAATTATAACAATTCGCCCATGTTCTCCATTTTGATTTTAAGCTTTCGGCTCTTGCCTGCGCTTCAGGATCACCTTCGGCTCTTTTTTTGTATTCTTCAAACATTCTGTCACAATGAGGACACGGTTTGTTGAAAGCTTCTCTAAGACAAACAGCGTCACCTGACTGACCATTTGCAAAACGATGAAACGGAATTTCAAGGAAGTAATCAATCGCTCCACCGACCTTTCCAAATTTAATACCTCTTTTTGTTGCATACTGCTGCCCACGATCACGTTGTTCTTTTGTTGGCGGAAATGTCATCAAATCCTCATACCATGGCATTGTTGCAATGAAAGGTATGATATCCATTCTGTTCAACTGAGCATGCGGTAAAGGCGTCCAGATCACAGGCTGTTCTTCAAGGTCTGAGTAATCTAATCCTTTTTGCATTGAAGATTCTGCTGAAGCATTATTTTCTGTGGCAAATGATTCTGTAATCGCTGCCATCTGGTCAACTCCGGCATTAATAATTGCTAATGTATCAAGTGTCATAATATTTTCCTTTTTTAAAATTTAAATTGTTGAAATAGTGGACTATTTTTTAGGTTCTTCTTCGACCCCTCTTCCTAATGGATCCATTAGGTTTTTCCACCGCCGGGCCTGGCGGTTTCTTTTCTTCTGGCTGTTTCTTTTCTTCATTCTTTTCTGCGGACAAGGCCTGTTCAACCACTGACTGCAACGACTGATCTTCAACTACATCCAGAGCCTGCTGCTGAGACATGACAACTCTTGTCTGATTTGTTTCAACCGATTCAAAATACTCAGACATGGCCAGCGCCACAGCGTCCTTTATAAGCCACTTTCTGTCTTCAAAGGCCTTCTGCATACCTTCCCAACATACAAGCTCATATTCTGCAGCCATGAGAGCGTTAATGATCTCAATATACTCAGACTGCTGGCGATAATAAGCTTCGCCTTTATCCTTTGTATATTTTTTACCTTCAGGATCGCACAAAGACGGATCTTTAATACATGCTTCGCGTAATTTTGATCTGGTTTGCTTTTTAAGTTCTTCAATCTGAGACACAACATTCGCCAATTTGCCTTTTCTCTTATAAGCCTGGAAAACATATTCAGAATTCATCTGAATCTCAGCATGAAGATTATTGATGTCAATGATTCTCGTGTTTGGAAATTCAAATGACTTTTCCAATGCATCAGCCTTTTTATAAATTTCCTTAATTGCATCGCTCATAATTATTTTTCTGAACTCCCTCTTCCGATCTGGCATACATACCTGACCGATGTTGTGAAAGCATAAATTCCGCCATCATAAGTTAAAGTTTTTAAAAGCTCTATGCATGCATAAGCTCTCTGGTTTTTTACTGTATTTGTCAAGTTTTCATCACCAAGCAAAACAGACTGCATATAACCCATTATAGGCCATTTTAAAGCTTCATGTCCTATTCTCGCTTTTTTAAAGCCTTTTATCAAACGACAGCATTCTTTCCAGTTTCCTTCAAGAATAGCCCGGGACATTTCCATAATTTCAGGGTCAACCGCTTCGGCACCATCACCAGCAGACTTAAGGTGGTCGAGCATCTTTGCTTCATTGTCAAGATCAATGATGGTTTCAAGATTTTTATACATATTTGAAGGAACGCCAGCTGAAATCTTAAGAATAGCTTCGATCACGCTTTCTGATATTTTCTCTTCCGGGATATCAAGTTCGCCAAGACATTCATCAATCAGGTCAAAACCTTCATTATCAGTGACCGGTCCGACTTTAAGTTCTGTACATCTTCTGAAGAAAGCTTTTCTTTCTTTTTCTGTAAATTTTTTGAGAAATGCATTTACATCAGAAGTGCAAAAAATAAAATAATTAAAATCAGGGGAATCTTCAAGAATCTTTAAAAAACCTGACAGCGTATCTTTTGTCGATCCATGGGCCTCATCCATCAACCATCCGTTAATTTTTCCGAAGCCTGGTTTAAATTGGCAATCATCTTCAATTTCCCGGACAGTTCCTTTCAGGCCTTCGGTAACCATGTTGTACTCTCGAATACATTCATCTTCTGCTCCGAGTATATCAAAAATAATTCTTGCCAAAGTTGTCTTGCCACAGCCAGGATCTCCTGAAATGATGAAAGCTTTGGGCAAAGTTTCCGGCGATTTTGATTTAATAAATTCTACAGCTGCAGCGTTGCCTATGACCTGATCTATGTTAACAGGCCTCATGTACAAACCGATGTTTTTGATAATTTCTTTTTCTGGTTCTGCCATAATTTTTTATTCCTTTTTTAGAACGCTATGTCTTCATCAGACGGGATAAAAGGGTTATCCGAAACGAATGAATCTTTTATCTCTTCCGGAAATGCTATTTGCTTCAACATATCCACAAATTCAGATGAGCAAAAATGCCTCGGATAATAAGAGCAATATTTTTTCATTACATGGGTCAATGCTTGCGCAGAAATCTGGCGTCTTTCCGGAGCAAGATGCAATTCCCCTGTATCAAAATATTCAGTGAAAATAAACCCATTAATTCCATATGCTAAATGCTGCATGGTCAAAGGAAATCCGTTTATAATTTCGAAAATGCTGTTCTCTTTTACTACATGCATTACGTCAATGTCCGCTGTATCTTTTTTCCCTTTAACAATGCCTTGCCAGTTAAAATCGATTGAGTCCGCACTTGACATCATCTGATTTGTTTCAAAATTTTCATATCTAAGGGCGTTTCCAACTTTCCATAAACATTCCTTGTCTTTTGACACAACCATGAAGTCAACATCTTTTGAGTTATTGCAGATAAGAGATCTTCCAATAATATATGTCGGCGCAATCAAGTTGAGTATTTTCAACAAACGAATCATTTCCGGAGACGGATCTACCGGCATCGGATAAGGCTCTTTTCGTCGCTTCATTATTTTCCTTTTGCCGCCTGTGTTTTTGTTTTGTAGTGATTAAGAACTCTTTCTACTGCAGAACGATGGATTGGATTCTGCAGTACATTTCTACCATAGAGAAGATCAATAACAATTCCTTCTGCATAATGAACATCTTGTTTAATTTTCTCAAGTGTCCCGATTGCCGCCGATCTCAGCTGTTCAATTTCCGCCTGATCATCCTGCTCTTTCTGGCGCTTTAATTTTAGATTTCTGCGCTTT
>JQIA01000389.1_pt1 | contig 21771 bp, 14 predicted proteins | sample 811431 | NCBI WGS metagenome assembly JQIA01 (sample SAMN02998118, study PRJNA258478) | marine sediment metagenome | biome: marine; feature: seafloor; material: sediment; isolation source: oil-polluted sediment collected from 3 locations (0.5 km, 0.7 km and 0.9 km)... | place: USA: Gulf of Mexico ...
TAAATACTGCTTTGAAATCACTGCGTTGAATTGGCAATAATTTACTCAATGCTACTTCTCGAGCTTCCTTATTATTGGCTAAAATCATTTCTACTACAATAGGCAAACGATCTACATCATTAAACATCCGTTCAGTTCGACATAAACCGATACCCATTGCTCCATATTCAATAGCTTTTTCAGCAGCTTCTGGAGTATCTGCATTAGCCATAACTTTTAAACGAGCAACCTCGTCAGCCCAACCTAATAATACTTTTAATTCTTCTGAGAATTCTGGTTCAATAGTATCGAGTTCGCCCAGATATACATTACCAGTGCTACCATCAATAGTGATAATATCACCTTCCAATAAAACTCGTTCCCCAATCATAGCTCGGCGTTCTTTGGTATCGACCCGAATTCCTTCAGCCCCAGCTACACAAGCTTTACCCATACCACGTGCAACTACTGCGGCATGTGAAGTTTTACCACCTCGACTGGTCAATATACCTTGAGATTTGAAAAATCCATGAATATCTTCCGGTTTAGTTTCTTCTCGTACCAGAATTACTTTCTCACCAGCTTGGCCTAATAATTCAGCTTTATCGGCATCAAAGATACATTTACCACTGGCAGCTCCTGGGGAAGCGGATAAACCTTGAGCTAACGGTATAGCTCGATTGTTTGGGTTTAAACGTGGATGAAGTAATTGTTCTAAATCATTTGGATTTACTCGCAATAAAGCTTGATTTTTATCGATTAAACCTTCTGTAACCATTTCTATCGAGGTTCGCACCATTCCAACAGCATTCATTTTACCATTACGGGTTTGCAAACAGTATAAAATACCTTTTTCAATAGTATATTCATAATCTTGCACTTCATGATAATGATTTTCTAACTTATTCCGCAATTCTACCAATTCTTGATACAACCGTGGCATTTCATCTTGCATTTTATGTACTGGTTTTGGAGTACGAATACCGGCTACCACATCTTCGCCTTGAGCATTGATCAGGTATTCACCATACATTTCATTTTCGCCAGTACCAGGATTGCGAGTAAAACCAACTCCAGTTGCACAGTCATTACCCATATTGCCGAATACCATCGACACCACATTTACCGCCGTGCCATCAGCCATTTCTTTGGTAATATTAAATTCTCGCCGATAATCTACCGCTCGCTTACCAGACCAAGAATTAAATACAGCTTGAATGGCAATTTCTAACTGCTCATAAACATCTTCTGGGAAAGGTTTACCAGTTTGTTCATGCACAACTTGCAGGAATAAAGTACTAATTTCTTTTAGTTCAGCAACTCCTAAATCAACATCAGCTTTAACATGAGCATTCTTCTTAATAGCTGCAAAATGTTCGTCAAAATGTTCGTCATTAATATTTAATGCAACCTTACCAAATAATTGAATAAAACGTCGATACGCATCGTAAGCAAATCGTTCGTCATTAGTTTGTTTAATTAAACCGCTTAAAGTTTTAGAATTCAGACCTAAATTTAAAATAGTGTCCATCATTCCTGGCATCGACATAGCAGAACCAGAACGTACAGAAACTAACAATGGATTATCTATTCCACCAAATTGCTTTCCACTATCAGTTTCAACTTCTTGCATATGTTGCTTTACGCTATCCATAACTCCAGCTGGTAAAGAACCTTGTTTAAGATACTGCAAACAGGTCTCGGTAGTAATTACAAAACCTGGCGGTACATTAAGCCCAATCTGAGTCATTTCGCATAAGTTAGCCCCTTTACCACCTAATAGAAGTTTGTTTTTGCCATCCCCTTCTTTATAAGAATAAATATGTTTATCTGTCATGAAAAACTCCTGTGAAAATTATATAATGTTTATCTTTCTAAGCATGATTAGCTTGTTATTTAATAATAACATAATCAATAAATCTATTTTATATATATAGTCTGTGCAACTTCAAAATTATGCAATATTTCTCAATTGGAATAATATTAAACAAATGATTTATTTCTTCAGCATATCCACAGAATTGCAGGTTACAAGTTAGATTAAGGAACGTCATAACAACTAAAACTTTTTGTATCAATAATCTGTTTTTCTTTATCATAAGAAAATGATAAAATTCTGCTATAACCTTCAGGATGTTTGTCTAATCCAAATATAAAATCATATTTATCATCATCATGGTAATTAAAATAAGCAAATGAATTTTTACCTTGATAATATGAAAATGATAAATAATCCGTTAGATAATCTGCAACCAATGGTTTTTCAATCAAACTATTATTGTCATATAACTCACAATGAATATTGTTAATAGGTTTATTTGATAATTTAATCAATTGTTTAAGAATATATTTTTCTTCTAAAGAAAATAATCTATTATCCTTATCATCATATTTAACACCTATTAGAAAACCTAATATCAAAATAGCTAAAGTTTTAACAAATTTCACTTTTCTCCACAGTCCTAAAATTATATTTCTGTTAATAATTATTTATTTACTATAACAAAGCTAATGAAGGTTCACCATCCCTTGTTCCACTCCTAGATTAGGAGGGAATAGGAGAGATATACAAACTGAAAATTCTATATCAACAAATATTTAAGTATATTTAATTTTTGCTTTACGAATTTCAGTTTTTCCAACTTTAATTAAATGTACGATTGGAATTCCAGATGGACAAGAAAAAGTACAAGCTCCACATTCAACACAATCCATTGCATTATGTTTTGCCATTTGCTCATACCATCTAACTTTTGCCAACTTCGCTAAATGAGAAGGATTTAAAAAATGTGGGCATGCTTCTACGCAACGACCACAACGGATACAAGGATATTCTTCTGGTTTACCTGTTTCAGTTGTAGTAAAAGCTAATATCCCAGAGCTACCTTTTAAAATAGGCACATCTAAACTAGAAAGTGGCATTCCCATCATCGGACCACCCATAATTACTTCACGAGTAGTTTCTTTCAAACCTCCACAAAAACGTAATACCTCACGTATTGGTGTTCCTAATGGTACAATTAAATTAGCTGGTTTACTAATTCCTGGTCCAGATACAGTAACAATACGTTCAATAAGTGGCATACCAGTTAGAAAGTAATCAGCAACAGCTACGACAGTTCCAACATTATTAACAGTTATACCAATATCTCGTGGTAAACGTCCAGCAGGAACTTCTATGCCAAATAATGATTTTATTAGCATTTTTTCTGCTCCTTGAGGATATTTTACTCGTAACGCTACTACTTTAATTTTTGGATATGGTTTTATATGAGATTTTAAAATTTTAATAGCATTGGCTTTATTAGATTCTACTCCTATGGTTGCTAATTCTGCTCCAATTTTATTACGGATAATTTCCACACCTTGTAATACGGTTTCTGGACGTTCTAACATTAATCTATGATCATTGGTTAGATATGGTTCGCATTCAGCTCCATTAACAACTAGATGTTTAATATGTATATTTTCTGGTACTGAATATTTTACGTGTGATGGAAATGCTGCTCCACCTAAACCAACAATACCAGCTTGTTGAACGTGATTAATAAATTCTTCATTGGATAAGCTTTCCCAATCTATAGCTGGCTTAGATTCAAAACGTTGAGTAGCATATGGATCAGCTTCAATTTCTATAGCTAGTTGTAATTTTCCACCAGGATAATGACGTGGAGCTATTGCTCTCACCCAACCAGTTATGGGACTATGTAATGAAGTAGAAACAAATGCACCAGGTTTAGCAATTAATTGTCCACGTTGTATCCGTTCACCAATTTTAACAATGGCACAAGCAGGAGCTCCTAAATGTTGTCCGAGCGGTAAAATATAATGACTATAAAAAGGTATCCTTTGAATAGACAAATGAACTGTTTGTTCGGTATGATCACCAGGATGAACGCCATGAGCGAAATTTCGCCTGAAGATTGGCAGGGACTTCATGTTTTTGGTTTCCTTTTTAATCTATGAGAATATATTAATATATATGGCCTCAATTTAACATTTTTTATTAGCATAAATTTTGCCATAATGTTTACCCAAGGTGCAAGTATAATTTTAGAATTGATAATTTTTTTTTTAATACTGGAAGTTATTATGACAAATGTTGAAAAACTAAAAAATAGCAATGAATGTCAAGGTTGTGACTTAAGTGAAATGGATTTTAATAATGCAACTTTAAAAGATGCCAATTTACGAGGTTCTGATTTAAGTCGTTCTTTTTTATTTGGAGCTAATTTAAGTGGAGCTAATTTAAGTGGAGCTGATTTACGTTGTGCTGATTTAAATAGTGCTGATTTACGAGGTGCTGATTTACGAGAGGCTGATTTAAGCGAAGCTGATTTAAGTGAGGCTGATTTAAGTGAGGCCAATTTGCAAGGAGCAACATTAATTGAGACAGATTTAAGGTGGGCTGATTTATATAAAACCAATCTTAGTGAAACTAATTTAATAAAAAGTAATTTAAGTGGAGCTGATTTAACTGAATCAAATTTAACTAATGCAAATTTAACCGATGCAAATTTAAGCCGAGTTGATTTAACCAATACCAATTTAACTAATACCAATTTAACTAATGCAATTACAACAGATACTATTGGCTGCCTTAATAAGTCATAGCGAAAGAATATGTAAAATTCCTAACAAAATTTAATTAAGATATGATTTAGCTATAAAAAAAAGAATTATGATACCAGTTATAGCATTTCCCTATTCAATCCTAAGCTGCATTGCTATTTAAGATTTCTACTAGGGTAACCACAAGTGGTTATCCCTACAAATTATCGTGTTATACAGGGACAATCTAGTTGCCCTTAACTTTATTGGTAAATATTAAGCCTATAATTATAAATAATAATGAAATAATCACTATCAACTTATTACCAAATTTAACATAAGGAGTAGTACCTTGATATGGTTGAACTTCAGCCCGCAATGCAGTTATTTTAAATTGGGGAGATCGAGCAATTATTTCTCCTTTATTATTGATAATAGCTGAAATTCCAGTATTAGTAGCTCGCAATAAATAACGCCCTGTTTCTGAAGCTCGCATTCTAGCAATTTCTAAATGTTGATGAGGAGCAATCGAATCTCCAAACCAAGCGTCATTACTAACATTTACTAGTAATTTTGCTGCTGGTAAACTATTGCGAACTAAATCTCCAAAAGCATCTTCATAACAGATAGATATTCCTATATCATGACCAACACCAGTTAGAGGAGTTTGGTTAGTTGTACCTGCCGAAAATTCCGACATAGGAATGTTTAATAATCTTAGCAAATTGCCAAAGAAAGCTTGGAATGGAATATATTCTCCAAATGGAACTAAATGATTTTTATAATAAAAACTTGGTTTGTCAGTAAATCTCATAACTGTATTATAATAACTGCCATCAGAATTCATAGTTGGAACTCCAATTAAAAAATCAGTTTTATATTCAACATGTTCTAGCATTAATTCATCCAAAAAACCAGGAGCATAACTTGGTATTTCATGATAAAACAATGGAATAGCTGTTTCTGGCCAAATGATTAAATCAGCATCACGGTGTAATTGACTTGTTTCCAAATATCGTTGCATACTTGGTAATTGAAAACCGGATAACCATTTGAATTCTTGCGGTATATTACCTTGAATTAAAGCAACTTTGAATGGTTTATCTATAGGTTTAGTCCAGTTTATTTCCGATAAGCTGCCAATCCCCAAACTTATCAGAATCATAATAGATATTACTGCTCGTGTTAAGTATTTGAAATTAAAACTGTAAATTATTAAAACTGCTATTAATACGGTTATCCAACTGACCCCATAAATTCCCAATAATGGAGCAAAATTATTTAAAGGTGAATTAATTTGACTATAACCAATGCTTAACCAAGGAAAACCAGTAAATAACCAGCCACGTAACCATTCCATCAAAGTCCAAGCAGCTGGTAATAAGATTAAGTTATTTTTTGGGAAAAAACGGATAAGTAACCAACCTAATAAAGCTGGATACAATGCGACAGTTATTACAAAAGCTAAAGTTAATAAAATTGCTCCTATCATTGGCAAACCGCCAAACTGGTAGAAACTTATATGTACCCATGACACACCTACCCCAAACATTCCGATCCCATATAAAAATCCACGCCACCAAGCTCGTTTCGGCGTAATATTTTGCCATAACAATGACAGCATTATTATAGATAATATTGCAATTATAGCTATGGAATAAGGAGCGAATGCTAATGGTAAGATACTACCGCTGATAAGGGCAAGAATATCGCCTAACTTTTGATTATATTTCATACATTTTATATTGTTGGAACAATATTTTCATATTATATTCAACATTTTTATTTAAGAAATTAAATTACTTGAGTTTTTATCAAAATAACCACAATCTATGAAATAGATAAAAATTCAGCCTAATAACTTGTCGATTAAAAAACTAATTTAAGATAAATATGCCAAAGATTATTTACCAAGAAGATAACCAAACAAATACTATTATACAGCAAAATAAAGGCAGTACAATTTTAGCAGCAGCTTTGCAAAATAATATAGAACATTACCATGTATGTGGCGGTAAAGCACGTTGTACCACCTGTCGTATCAGTGTGTTAAAAGGTAAAGATAATCTAACATCTCTTACTGATGCTGAAAAAAAAATCTCCCAAGATAAAAAATGGACAGATGATATTCGGTTGGCTTGTCAAGCTAAAATATTAGGCGATGTTACTATTAAAAAATTGGTGGTTGATCAGACAGACGTGGATTTAGTACGTTCTGAAGGAAATATTAACATACAAGCCAAGGAACGTTCATTGGTAGTTATGTTCTGTGATGTTGAAAATTTTACTGGGTTTACGGCCAAACATTTACATAATCCATATGATGTCATTCATCTGCTCAATAGATATTATAAAGAAATTGGTGAACCTATTTTTTCTAATCGTGGTCATATTGATAAATATTTGGGTGATGGTTTTTTAGCATTGTTTGGTTGTGATGATGAAGCTCCCAAGGAAAATGGTTTAAATGCAATACGTGCTAGTTTACGGATGATTGCTCGTCTCAAAGAACTCAACAAATATCTAGCCAGACAATTTGATCATCAATTTAAAATTAGGATCGGTTTACATTATGGCTCTGTTATAGTTGGTGAAGTTGGATACTGTGCTAATAAGCAACTCACTGTTATAGGAGATGTCGTTAATATTGCAAGCCGGATTGAAGCAGCAAACAAAGAATTTAATACTCAGATTTTAGCCTCCAAAGAAATGATTGAACATATTCAAAATGAAGTTGCAACTGAGCAAGTTTTTACTACCCAACTTCGTGGTCAAAATAGGCCACATACATTATATGAAGTCACTGGTTTTAAACAATCAGATACCGTTTTTTTAGTCCAATCAACCTTAGAAAAAGTATTTCCACAATTAGATGAATTTACCAATCAGTTTTTTAAAAAGTTTTACGAACTTGATCCATCTGTAAAAGAAATATTTTATGAAATTGATGCAAAAAATAAAAAACAGATGGTTGTTAATATGATCGGTTTTTTAACTCAAGGAATTAATCGATTTGACGTTATCATACCATCAATCAAAGAAATTAATGAAAGACATTTTGGCCGAGAAGTTAAACCAAAGTATTACCTTATTGCTAGTAAAGCATTAGTTAATGTATTAGAAGACTATCTTGGTGAAGACTTTACTCCAGAAGTAAAACAAACCTGGATAGAATTTTACGAGCAAATAGTTAATTTTATGGAAGCTGATGAATTAAAAAACAATTATACTTAATGTAGCTATAGCATTTCCCAACTGGATAAATTACATCAATAATAAATAAGTAATTGATTTTAATTTAATTAAGAATTGCTTTCATTTATCTATCTGAATTACTTTATTATAGGTAAAAATATATGTGGTGTATGACATTATCGTTTATGCACTCTACAAAATCTTATCAAGGCCTTTTTATGTTTACTCATGTAAAAATCCTGTTTATCTTACTATTATTAGTACAATCCGTTTTAGCTCAAGATGTTATATCTGATTCAAAAATTTTGTTTATAAATTCCTATCATAAAGGTTATGCTTGGAGTGATGGGATTCAACGTGGTGTAGCAGCTATATTGGCAGATGAGAAATCTGTACTGCTCAAAACCATTGAAATGGATACTAAACACAACTCTAGTGTAGAGTTTAAACTCCAAGCTGCACTCAAGGTTAAACAATATATAGAAGAATTTAAACCTGATGTGGTTATTGCGGCAGATGATAATGCTTCTAAATATGTGGTAGAACCTTATTATAAAGATGCTGATTTACCATTTGTATTTTGTGGAGTTAACTGGGATGCTAGTGTTTACGGTTATCCGTATTCTAACACTACGGGAATGGTTGAAGTTGCTTTAATCAAACAGATTATCAGACAATTGCAAACTTATGCTAAAGGCAGTAAAATTGGTTTTATTGGTGGTGATGTTATCAGTACTCATAAAATTCCAAAATATCATAAAAAATTGTTCAATATAAACTATGATAAAATTTATTATGTTAAAACTTTTGAAGAATGGAAGGAAAAATATCTACAATTACAACAAGAAGTTGATATTATTATTTTAGAAAGTTATGCTGGACTCAGTGATTGGCAATCAGAACAAGTTCAAGAGTTTATCCTAAAAAATACTAAAATTCCTACTGGTTCTTTACTTAGATTTATGGCTCCTTTGGTTGCAATTACGATTGCCAGAAGTTCGGAAGAACAAGGTTATTGGTCAGCACAAACTGCATTAAAAATTTTAGCTGGAGTTAAACCAAACGAAATTCCAATAGTGCAGAATAAAGAAGGTAAGCCAATATTTAATATGAAATTAATCAATAAATTAGGTTTAAGAATTCCTTTATCATTATTAAAAATGGCTGAACGCATATAATTCTATTTAAAATTATCTATGAATCTTTTTTCTAAAATATTTTTATCAACCGTCCTAGTATTAGCTTTACCAGGAATTCCTATTGTTTTAGCCGGGTATTTTATTATAAGTGAGATTATCTATGATTTGCATAAAAGCAATTTTATTAATGAAATTTCTCATATTCAACAAAATATTAATAATACACAAGCTACTTTAGAAGAAACTGGAGTTCAAGATATAGAATTTTATATTAATGATTCTAAGAAACGGGTATTGAACTTAGTGAATGAATATCGGTATGGCAAAACTGGACATATTCATATTATAGATTCTGATAACCATCTGTTGACACATAAACATTATAACAATGATGAGTTAGTAAATATTTCTTTCATAAAAAATATACTTAAATCTGATAAAACTGACGGAGACATAGAGTATAAATTAAAAGGTAAAAATTATTTCAGCGTATTTAAAAAATCATCAACTTGGAATTGGGTAATTATATTTGAAATAGAGAAAGACGAAATTTTTCAACAGCGTAATAACTATATTAAATTTTCAGCAGTTGTGATAATTGTTACTTTTTTTATTATGCTTATTGTTGCTTATTTTATGGCTAAAAGTAATATGGTTAGAATGAATTCCGTTTTAGACTATCTTAAAAAGATTGAGTATGGTTACTTAGATACTACCATCCCAAAGATAAGCCAAAAATATAAAATAGGAATTATTCAAAATGGCATAAAATCTATGGTGCAGAAAATGATACAGACTAATTCTAACCTGAAATATGAAATTAAACAACGTAAAACTGCTGAAATATCTATGCTTAAAGCCAAAGAAAATGCTGAAGAAGCTAATAAATTTATCATGGAAAGTATTGAATATGCAGAAGTTATTCAACGTTCTTTATTGCCTAATATGGAGCAAGTAACAACTTATCTACCAAATAACTTCTTCCTATGGATGCCAAGAGATACTGTAAGTGGTGATATGGTATATGCAGAGCAGGTTAAAAATGGTTTTATTATTGCTGTAATAGATTGTACTGGACATGGTGTACCTGGTGCGTTTATGACTATGATTGTATCAACTAATTTACGCCGAATTATTCGAGAACAAACTTCTCAGTCACCAGCCGAAATATTGCAACAACTTAACTTTTTAGTTAAAACTTCCTTGCAACAAGACACTGAATATGCTAAGTCTGATGATGGTTTAGATATAGCTATTTGTTTGGTACAAGATAATACTTTAACTTTTGCTGGAGCTAGATTACCTTTGTATTATATTAACAATGGAAAGTTAATAGTAATTAAAGGGGATAAACAAAGCTTAGGTTACAAAAAATCTGATGTAAAATTTAAGTTTACCAATCATACAATTAAGCTTGAATCAGACATGGTTTGTTATTTATCAACTGATGGCTTTTTAGACCAGTTAGGTGGAAAAAAACGTTTTCAGTTTGGAAGGAAAAGATTTAAAAATCTATTGTTAGAAAATTATCAGCGTTCTTTTGCAGAACAATCACAAATTATACTGCAAGCTTTCAATGATTATAAAGATGATAATGATCGGCAAGATGATGTTACTGTGGTTGGATTTGGGTAATGTAAAAAATCAGTGTAAAATAATACCTTTGCCACCATGATAGTTATTTCGGAAATGAAGCAAAGCATATTTCCAGAAACAACAAATTCTTGCATTGGCGAAAGTATTGTTTGAATTTTAAAATATGTTATCCTGAATTTAACTAAAATCCATCAAAATTAGCTATGAAACTAAATTCCAATATTCCTAAAGGCCCAATTGCAGACAAATGGACCAAACATAAATTTGATTTAAAATTAATCAATCCAGCTAATAAAAGAAAATACGATATTATAGTTATTGGAACTGGATTAGCCGGTTCTTCAGCAGCAGCAACTCTAGCAGAATTAGGTTATAATGTTAAATCATTTTGCTTCCAAGATAGCCCTAGACGAGCTCATAGTGTTGCCGCTCAAGGTGGAATCAATGCTGCAAAAAACTATCAAGATGATGGTGATAGTGTCTACCGTTTATTTTATGATACTATCAAGGGTGGTGATTTTCGAGCTAGAGAATCAGGGGTTTACCGATTAGCAGAAGTTAGTGGCAGTATTATTGACCAATGTGTAGCTCAAGGAGTTCCATTTGCTCGTGAATATGGTGGCTTATTAAGTAATCGTTCTTTTGGTGGAGCTCAAGTATCACGTACATTTTATGCCAAAGGTCAGACTGGTCAGCAATTACTCATTGGAGCATACAGTGCTTTAAGCCGCCAAATCTGGAATGGCAAAATTAAAATGTATCCACGTACTGAAATGTTAGAATTAGTGGTAGTGGATGGTAAAGCTCGTGGGATTGTAGTAAGAGACTTAGTAACAGGTAAAATAGAATCTCATTCAGCCCATGCAGTTATACTAGCTACAGGTGGTTATGGTAACGTATTTTTCTTATCAACCAATAATATGAGTGGTAACGTTACTGCATCTTGGCAGGCTCATAAAAAAGGAGCTTTATTTGCAAATCCAAGTTTTGTCCAAACTCATCCAACTTGCTTACCATTATATGAAAAACATCAATCAAAATTAACCTTGATGTCAGAATCATTACGCAATGATGGTCGAGTCTGGGTTCCTAAAAAATCCTCTGATAAAAGATATCCCAATGATATTCCAGAATCCGAACGGAATTATTTTTTAGAAGAAAGATATCCATCATTTGGTAATTTAGTTCCAAGAGATGTAGCTTCACGTAGTATTAAACAAATTTGTGATGCTGGTAAAGGTATTGGTAAAACTGGTTTAGCAGTGTATTTAGATTTTAAAGATGCAATTCAAAGACAAGGCAAAAAACAGATCGAAAATAAATATGGTAATATTTTCCATATGTATGAAAAAATAACCAATGAAAATGCCTATGAAAGACCGATGCAAATTTATCCAGCAGTACATTATACTATGGGTGGTTTATGGGTTGACTATAATTTAATGACCACAATTCCAGGTTTATTTGCTTTAGGGGAAGCTAATTTTTCTGACCATGGAGCTAATCGTTTGGGAGCTAGTGGTTTAATGCAGGCATTAGCTGATGGTTATTTTGTAATTTCTCATACTATAGCTGATTATTTAGTAAGTTCTGAAAAAATATCTACTGAGCATTCTGCTTTTAAGCAAGCTGAACAATCAGCCAAAGATAGGATTAATAAGATATTATCTCTCAAAGGTAATAAAACTGTAGATGAGTTTCATAAAGAATTGGGTTTAATTATGTGGGATCATTGTGGTATGTCACGTAATGAAGCTGGATTGAAATTAGCTCAAGATAAAATTAAGAAATTGGAAGTTGATTTTTGGAAAAACCTTAAAATGATTGGAACTAATGAAGAGTTAAATCAAACTTTAGAAAAAGCTATACGAGTTGCTGATTTTTTAGAAATGAGTCAATTGATGGTTACAGATGCTTTACATCGTAATGAATCTTGTGGCAGTCATTTTCGTGAGGAATATCAGACTAAAGAAAGTGAAGCTAAACGTGATGATGAAAATTTTACTTACGTTGCTGCTTGGGAATATCAAGGTAAAAATCAGTCTGCAATATTACATAAAGAAAAACTAGAATTTGAAGAAGTGGAATTAACTAATAGGTCTTATAAATAACTGAAGTTATGCAGACTGTATATAGATTTTACGTAGGATGTAATGAGTTTACGAATTACATCAAAATGAGTTAAACGCAATTGATGCAATTCGTTCCTCATTGCATTCTACTATATTTCATACGACCAAATTTAGTATAAACTTAGATTCTAAGTAAAAAACTTAAACTATAAAAACTAGACCACACGAAGTATAAGTTTTGACTCTATTCTTTTTAAATAGAATTAATTATTTTAAACTCAATAAGTTATAAAAAATATTTGATTGTAAAAGTAAATTTGATTTAATAGGAAAAATGTCTATTATATAGGTGAGGATGACGTAAAATATCTGTAAAAATCGATGGTGTACAAGATTTTTTAGTTACTTCACACATCCAGCCTTTTATTATGAATAGTCGTAAAGTTAAAGAGCAAATTATCAACAGAACTAATTATAAACAATGTATAAAACAATTCAAATAATCTTTATTATTATGTTTGCGAGTATGCAAACTATGGCTGAAACCAAAAATTCACCAGTACTAAATATTCCAACTAATAACAGCATGGTTGATTACACATCTAGTATTGTATTCAATTGGGATAATAATAACAACGTCAGCACCATTTCTAAAATTCATTTTGGTCTTGCTGAACTTGACAATAATGGTACTCCAAGTAATTTTATAGGTAGTTGTGGTAATGGCAATGCACTGTCTTCAATAGTAAGTACTTATAATTCATCCAATTGTAGTGAAAACCTTAAACCTAATACAAGTTATCAATGGGTAATTGCATTACTTTTTAATGATGATTCAAAACCTGTTTCAACGTTTGCGATTTTTACTACTGGAGCAGATACTAAAAACCTACCAAAATTGATTAGTCCAAAGAATGAGATTGATTATTCATCTAGCGTTGAATTCAATTGGGATAATAACAATCCTACTAATACAATCTCTAAAGTTTTTTTTGTTTTAGCTGAAATTGATAGCAGTGATACTTTTATTAGGTTTGTAGGAAGTTGCGATAGTGAAAATATTCTGTCTTCAGAGGTAAATAGTTATTCTTCGTCTAAATGTGGTGAAGACTTAAAACCTGATACTCGTTATAAATGGAGTATTGTTTTAGTCTTTAATGATGGTTCTAAGAAAAACGGTACTGCGGAAGTATTTACTACTGGAGCTGAAAGCAAAAACTTACCACAATTGATTAATCCAAATAATGAGATTAATTATTCATCTAATATTGAATTCAATTGGAATAACAATAATCCCACAAATACAATTTCTACAATTGGTTTTAGTTTAGCTGAAGTTGATACTACTGACACTATTATTCAGTTTGTAGGAAATTGTGATGTTCACAATAGTATATCTTCAGAAGTAAACTCTTATTCTTCGTCCAATTGTGGTGAAGAACTTAAACCTAATACAATTTATAAATGGGCGATTGCATTACTTTTTAATGACGGTTCAAAATCTGTTTCAGCATTTACAATTTTTACTACTGGAACTGAAAGCAAAAACTTACCAAAATTAATTAATCCAAACAATGAGATTGATTATTCATCTAGCGTTGAATTCAATTGGGATAACAATAATCCCACAAATACAATCTCTCAAGTTATTTTTATTTTAACAGAAATTGATAGCAATGATACTGTTATTAGACTTGTAGGTAGTTGTGATAAGACAAATATTCTGTCTTCGGAGGTAAATAGTTATTCTTTGTCTGAATGTGGTGAAGACTTGAAACCTGATACTCGTTATAAATGGAGTATTGTTTTAACTTTTAATGATGGTTCTGAGGGAAATGGTGCTGCGGAAGTATTTACTACTGGAGCTGATACAGAAATAGAGTTAATTTCTGAACCTGTTATTTCAACAGTTACTAGTGTATCACCATTAAATAGCCAAATTGGCAACAGAATGATATTTACTGTTACAGGAAATTATTTAACAGATGATATGGGCTTCACTGTTGGTGATTGTACACCATCTAGCCATGAGATTAGAGGTGCAACTGATAATCCTGCAACAGAGCGTCAGTTTGAATGTGTTCAATTGGGTGAACCGGGGTTGAAACATGGTTTAGTTAAGGATCAACCGGGTGGTGAAGTATTGTATAAATTTAATGTGCAAGCTGCTGTGTCTGAAGAATTTAAGGCTAATACAACGATATTGGATGAAAACTTTAATTTGTTTATTCCACATTTAATATATACAGATGCTAAGAATGTTCAACATCATTTTCAAGTTAATGCTTCCTTATTACCTAGTACTGATGGTTCGCTTCGTTTTGAGGTGACAGAGCCACAGGTTGTTGATCCCAAAATAGCTAGTGCTGAAATTGTACGGGTTGATAGTCAATTGCGTGTACTTTTACCACGTTTGGTTTATCGCACGGATGGCGGAGAGAATGCGTTCTGGGCAATAATGCAATTGGTTGCTGAAGACGGAAAATTGATTTTGGTGGTAGATCGATATGATACTATTAAGAGTGCTACTGGGACGTTTGATTTGATGGAGATTGTTTCTCAGCATAGTGGCGTTGTTGGACCAGAAGGTGGTGTTGTTAGTGATGAATGGGGGGATGTGGCTGTTCAGGTGCCAGAAAATACGACAATGGAAGATACTATAATTACTATTACTAAGGGAATAGACCGTGATGGTAATCCTTCTGTAGAAGTTGCGATGAATAAAGATATGGGAGAAATTGCAATTACAATTCCTAGTACAGAAATTTTATCTTCAAGCATTAAATCAGATATTATTGGCAGCAATGTAAGGAAAAAAAATTCAATAAGGAACACAAGGAACACTAAGTTATGTGAACAGATTGAGCCTGATCATGAATACCCACTTGTATTTAAAGGATGTGGTTTTGATAATGGTTGGTATCTGAAAAAAGCAAGATTTTATAAACCAAGCGGATATTCATCTGGAGGAAAATATCTCAATTATTTAGACTTTGGAAGTCGGCTTCCTGATGATTTAACAACTTTATATACTTCATATAGAGGGCATGATAAGGAATACTCAATAGAAAATTATCCTCTGGTTACTAAAGGTCAATTACTTAATAAAAAAACTATTATAACCCCAAGGACGGCAGCTCTCATTGTTTCTAGCTGTAGTTACACTGATACAAACTGCTATAAAGATAAAACTCCTGTACTTTTAGTGCATGGCTTTCTTGCTCAAGCCGCAGGTTATGGTGATAGTAGCTATGGTGGTGGTGCTGGAACATGGCGGCATTTTCCTGAACTTATACAAGAAATGGGATATGTTCCTTTTGAGTTCCGATGGGCTACATCTGCTCGGTTTGAAGATGTAGCAACTGATTTAGGTTTTGCTATTAAGCAAATAACAGAAAAAACAGGAAAAAGAATTCACATAATTGCTCACTCTTTTGGTGGTATTTTAGTTAGAACGTATTTACAAGGATTAAGCCATATTCCATATCAAAGTAGCTTGATTGATTCTGTAACAACAGTTGGTAGCCCTCACTCAGGTATATTTGATAATGAGGAAATAGTACTTGATTCTAGTCAAAATATTTTTGCACGTTTTGATAATGGTCAAGATGGAGATAATGCTTTTTTACATTTTTCAGGTACAACTCAAATTAATTTATGTAGACAAATCACCTGTTTTGAAATGGGAGAAGATGTATTCTCATTTGAAGACTCATTTTTGAAAAATTTTCATCTAAAAAATACTGACAGAGGGATACTTATTGCCAAATTATCAGATTTTGATCTAAATCCTATTAAGGAAGAAAGCTATATTTTGCCTATTCAAGTATTAATTGGATTAACTGGTGATAGAAAAACAATGGGCAAAAAGCTTATTGATTCAGGTGATGGTCTTATACACTACGAAGGGCAAAGATTATTACCAAAATTAGGAAAAGGATACGATATAACATCTGCAAATCATGATTTACTAAAAAATACTATTTTTGGGAATACTATTATTTCTGAATATATACTTGGTTTTGAAAGAGTTAGTTCTGATACCATATATCCAGGGATTACAAACCCATTTTCAACTGGAGATGATGATTATACTGGATACAAGCATACTGATGCTTTAATTGCAGGAAATTCAAAACCAATGGTTGCTCCAGAGTGTGATAATATTTCAAATTGTTCACATGATACTATTAAATATGTTAAAGAATTTCTTGCTAAACATACTGGACAAGCTAATGACATAGACCCTGCAATTGCACTCAACCAAAAGTTCCCTATCTCTGTAAAGATAGTTGATGAAACTGGTAATCCAGTATTTGGTGTTAATGTGAAAGTTTTCGTTAAATCACCAGTAGTGCATTCTACAATCAACCTAGGTATCTTTATTTCTGGTATAGATGGTATGATTTCAACGGATGCTAATATTGAATTCCTTGCAAATTCATTTTATGGAATTGATATCTCTACAGCAAATATCGCCCCCTCTTTTAATTTATCTAGTGGTCTTGACCTAGGAAAGTACAATATAGATATACGTGAAAAAGGTTTTTTTCCCTTAAACAAATCAGGATTAATTGCAACAACATCAACAGCCAGTAATAGCTCTGGAGACTTTGGTACTATTAAGTTGTCAACATATCAATCTCCTGGTAGTTTGCAGATAACAGCCAAAAATAACTCTGGAAGTATCATATCAGCTAAATATGAGCTGGAAAAAAATGGAAAAATGTTTGCTTTTAGGAGTACAGAATTATCCACTGATGGTCTACCTGTTGGTGATTATTCACTTCTTGTCTATGCTGAGAACTATAGTAGTTGGAAGGGTACAGTAACAATAAAAACTGGAGAAAATCAAAAAGTGGTAACACTTGATACAGAAATTAATAACTTTTCACCAATTATTACACTGTTAGAAAACATGACAACTTCATCATCTAAAGATTGGAATTTGTCTGGACGCTTCAACATATCCGATCCTGATGGCGATAAAGTAACTCGCCTGAGAGTACATTTTTCAAAAAATACAGCTTATAACGAAAGATGTTATACACAAGAAGTTTGGCCACTTGACGTAACAGTTGCGAAAGCCGAATCTTATTGGGATAAAGTAAATGATGGGAAAAAATCTTTCTCAATGCCTAATACATTGCAATGTAATAGTATTCTAAAAGAAAGCGGTACTATTCATTACAAAGTTGAAGCAAGAGATATAAATGGTAATAAGGCAAAAGTTAAGACTGGTGAATTTGAATACAAACCTAATTTACCTCCAATTCTTATCCCAGGGAGTATGGAATTATCTTCTGAAACAGTTAAGGGAGCTTTCATAGTAAAAGACCCAGAAGGTGATAAATTAACAAAACTGAGAGTACATTTTTCAGATAATGATGACTACAACACTGATTCATCTTGTTACACTGAACAAATTGACGGTGATGATTATACTGCTGAAGTCGATAGTGGAAGAAAATTATTCTCTATGCCTACTAATACAGAATGTAAACGATTAATTCAGCATCTTGAAGATGAAGATGATGGTGCTATTCTATACAAAATAGAAGCTCGTGATATTTATGGTCATAAAAGTAAAACTCAAAGTAAGATGTTTAAACCCTAGATATATACAGATATGGTGGACAAATCTTATTTTGTCCATCACTTTATTATTCAATTTTACCTAATACAATCCAAACAAAGGAGTAAACAATGAAAGACCGAAAAACCATATACTATGGTAAAGTAGAACTAGTTTCAGGAATTATTTGTGATGGCTATGTATTAGATGACAACACAGCTGTTGTTATGAGTTTAAGAGATAATTACTAAATTAAGGCAATAAATTTATGAAAAATGGACTAGCTGGCATAATGAAACAGGCTCAAAAAATGAAGTCTGATTTTGAAGATGCCCAAAAGGAATTAGCTAATATGGAAGTTACTGGTGAATCCGGTGGTGGTATGGTTAAAATTGTTATGACTGGAAGACATGATATTAAAAAAGTTGAGATTGATCCTGATCTAATGAATGAAGATAAGGAAATGCTAGAAGATTTAATGGCGGCTGCTGTTAATGATGCAGTCAGAAAGGTGGAAAAAACTAGCCAAGAAAAACTTTCCGGACTAGCTGGTGGTATGAGTTTACCAGAAGGAATGAAATTCCCATTTTAATGGCTGATTACACTGTTCAATTAAATGGGTGGTTTGAAACTCCATTAGGAAGGCTTTTACTATGTAAAGAATCTGAGATGTTACAACAGATTTTACCACATTTATTTGGTTATCATTTATTACAAATTAGTAATGTTGGGCATAGTAATTTATTGGACAGCAGTTTGATTAAACATCGTTGTATTCTAAGTAGAGCAGCTAATACTATTAATAAACCATATACCAGTATTTATGGTTACGCTGATACGTTACCAATTGCCCATGATAGCGTTGACGTTGTAGTATTGCCACATGTATTAGAATTTGAAGCTAATCCTCATGAAATACTTCGAGAAATAGAACGAATTTTAATTCATGAAGGTCATATAGTAGTCATAGGTTTTAATCCAATCAGTTTATGGGGATTTTGGCGTGTACGACGCACCATTCCTTGGACTGGAAAATTTCTATCATTATTACGACTCAAAGATTGGTTAGCCTTATTAAATTTTGATATTATAGAACAACATACTTTCTTTTTTGCTTTACCATTTCATAATATTCATTTAAGCAAATATGCTGCTTTTATAGAAAAAATTAGCTCTCGTTGGAATAAAAATTTAGGAGCAGTCTATATTTTAGTTGCTAAAAAAAGAGTAGCGACTTTAACTCCTATTCGACCTACATGGTTAACCCAACCAACCATGGTAACAGAAGCCATTGGAACTTCATTTAAACTAAAGTGAATATAATAGAAGCTTTTACTGATGGTGCTTGTCGTGGTAATCCTGGCCCAGGTGGATGGGGAGTATTATTACGCCAGCATAACAAAGAAACTGAATTATATGGCGGTGAATTGGATACGACTAACAATCGTATGGAATTATTAGCTGCTATTATGGCACTGGAAAGTCTTCCTTTAGCAAGCCATGTACATTTAACCACCGATTCTAAATATGTACAACAAGGCATTACTGAATGGATAATTAATTGGATACGACGTGGTTGGAAAACTGCCAATAAAGAACCAGTTAAAAATGCTGATTTATGGAAGCGTTTACAGGCGGTGGAACAACAACATCAAGTTGATTGGCTATGGATTAAAGGCCACAGTGGTCATCGAGAAAATGAAATAGCTGATAATCTAGCTAATAAAGGTATAGATTCGATTGAAATTACTAATGAAATAGCTGATGATGATGCTAAATATAATGCTCAGGATAATTCTAATATGCGTCAAATTGTACTAGATACAGAAACCACTGGTATCAATCCAAAATCTGGTCATCGAATTATTGAAATTGGTTGTGTAGAAATAATAAACCGTCGCACTACTAATAACCATTATCATCAATATATAAAACCTAACCGTAAAATTGATGATGGAGCTCTTAAAGTACATGGAATTACCAATGATTTTCTCAAAGATAAGCCTAATTTTTTTGAAATAGTTGAAGAATTCATGAAATTTATTAACGGTGCTGAATTAATTATTCACAATGCTAGTTTTGATGTTGGTTTTATCAACCACGAATTAAAATTACTGAAACAAGGTTGGAAACCAGTAGAACAATATTGTCAAATACTAGATACTTTAGCATTGGCTAGGAAACAAAACCCAGGCCAGAAAAATAATTTGGACGCATTGTGTAAACGTTATGGAATTGATAATTCTAATCGGCAATTACATGGTGCATTGTTAGATGCAGAAATCCTAGCCGAAGTATATTTAACCATGACTGGAGGGCAAGTCAGTCTACTCGGAACTGCTGAAAAAAAAACACTAGTAAATAACATACAACGTATATCTAAAGACAGAGAATCTCTAGCTGTTATTCAGCCTAGTCCAGAAGAATTAAAAGCTCATACTAAATACCTAGAAACACTTGATAAAACCAGTGGTGGCAAATGTATCTGGAAAGAATAATTCCTAGATTATCACTAACCATAAGAATTAACTTATGCTAAAATATCATGACATAGCATTTCTCAATTGGATAAATAATATAAGTAATTGATTTTTGAATTTAATTAAGAATTAAGCATTCATAATTAAGAATTGCTTTTACAGATAGGAGACTCAGATTGTCAACCCAAAAAAATCCATTTGATTTAACTGATAATACTGCTTATCAAGAATGGAAAACCAATAAATTAGAAAACTATCCAAGTAAGCTGGCAGAATTAATAGTAGAAGTAAACGATCCACACCAACTAACTACCGCAGAACATACCGAAATTTTAAATCGTTGTAAAATTGCTAATATGGTAATTTATGCCAGCAAATTAACTGGTGAAGATAAAACTATTTCTCATGATTTAGGCAAACAATTTGGAGTAATTGAATTAGATAATAACATGGGAGCTGATGATGACGGTATTACCTCATTAACGGTTGCTAACACTGGTGATAAACAAGATTATATCCCTTATACTAATCGTCCTATTCATTGGCATACAGACGGTTACTATAATACTACGGATAAACAAATCCGAGCTTTGTTATTACACTGTGTTTGTAAAGCTGCCAAAGGTGGTGAAAATGCTCTGTTAGATCATGAAATTGCTTATATTTTATTACGAGATGAGAACCCAGAATATATCCTTGCACTTATGCAACCAAATGTTATGTGTATTCCTCCTAATATAGTTGCTGGTGAAGAATTACGTCCTATGAGTTGTGGACCAGTTTTCTCTACTGATTCTGCTGGTAATTTACACATGCGTTATACTAAACGTACTCGTTCTATCATATGGAAGGATAATGATATTACTAAATCAGCAGTAAAATTTTTAGAAAGTATATTAGATGGAGATTCTAAATATATCTTTCGGGCTACTTTACAAGCTGGCCAAGGACTTTTAAGTAATAATACTCTACATGACCGCTCTGGATTTGATGACTCACGTGAGCAGAAGCGTTTATTGTATAGAGCTCGTTATTACCAACGCATTGCTGGGACTTGATTTATTTATGGTACTGTCAGATTATGTTACTACTTTTGGCCAAGATTTATTGAAACGTTATGGTGAACGTGTTCATAAAATAACTATTAATGCTGGTTTCACCTGTCCAAATCGAGATGGAGCTAA
>JQIA01000390.1_pt1 | contig 21739 bp, 15 predicted proteins | sample 811431 | NCBI WGS metagenome assembly JQIA01 (sample SAMN02998118, study PRJNA258478) | marine sediment metagenome | biome: marine; feature: seafloor; material: sediment; isolation source: oil-polluted sediment collected from 3 locations (0.5 km, 0.7 km and 0.9 km)... | place: USA: Gulf of Mexico ...
GATACTACGCTCACAATTACCGCTATGCAGGCGCAAGTACCAGCACCGAACGAACCTTTACCTGCAGTATTTTTGCTAACAAAGTAGCTAAAAGCACTGTTAAACGATGGAAGAGGAAAATGCAGGCGGCATGGTATGGCCTTCATCACTACTGTGCGGGTTTAATTCTCGTTAATCAAGGAAAACCATCACATGCAATAAAGGAGTTTGATTTTACATTAGCTCGTGTCCCTACAGATCATTATCTACACGCAGAGATCATGACACGTATAGCGATGGCTTATTTTGAACTAGGACAAAAAGAAGAAGCAAACACTTTTTTCGATACAGCCATAAGTCAACATAACCAGTTGCCACAAGGCTATATCGGTAAGGCAATAACACTCCGTAAAGACAAGCAATTAACTAAAGCTATCGAAATTCTTGTAAAGGGCGACAAAAATACAGAACACATGTCAGCAGAAATAAACTACCATTTAGGTCTGGCTTATTACGATAACAAACAGTATGAAAGATCAAAACAACATGCAAATATAGCTTATGAATTAGGCTACCCTTTACAAGGCTTAAGGAGAAAGCTGAACCAGATAAATAAGTAAAGTGGCTAATCTATTTTTAGATAGCCACTGCTATTAAGTAACACTGCTTAATATGAGGTTTTTGGATATACTGCTTAGGATACCATCCGTTTCTTAATGGAAGATGACGCATTCCAAATCGCCTTAAACAAACCTGTTACTGTTCTTAAATTGTAGAACTGCAAACTAAACAACTTATTTTTAGTCGTCATCCACTCTTTTTTAAATGAGTCATTCCCCGTAAGAAAGTCAATTAACCCCACTTCATCCACTTCAATACAATACTTACTCATTTCGTAGGTCAGTATTGTACCCACGGAGTACTTACTATACGCTGGGTCATACACCAATTTATAAATAGACGCTTGTTTATTCTCCACAAACCATAATTGGCTAGCTACGGGCTTTCCATTGACGATAATCACACCAAAGCGAAGAAGTTTTTTATCCGCGCTTAGCTCTAAGAGCCCCTTGATAAAGTCAGGGTACGCCTCATTACGCTTCCAGCTTTTTGCATAGACATCTTGATATTCACCGTAACGTAGAAGTGCATCACTCTTTTCTGTTATTACTTTAAATTGATACCCATGCTCTTTTTCAAGTTTTTTCGTTTTACGCTTAATTGTATTTTTAATCTGGCTAGATAGCTGAGCCTCAAAAGCATCAAAGCTAGAAATTTCGTGAACCCAATTGCTATACTTCAACGTACGACTGGGTGCCAGCCAATATTTATCAACTCCTTCAAGAAAATGCTTTGATACCTCATTTTTTACCGGGGTAAAGTTGATATCCGTATATTGGCTAATTTCGTGAGCCTTCTTCTCTAAAATAATACGTAATGCAAGTGAACGATCTATTTTATTCTTATCAAAAATAATATCAAAATAAGGAGAGTAATAATTTGATATTGAACTTAATGAGCGCCCCCCAAATTTATTTTTAGTTTCAAGCATAGGTAAAATGGCTAACGGCTCTGACTGAGCTGTCTCTAAATAAAATATTTTAACTAAGCCCCCATTACCTTCCAAAATTGTTTTTATATAATTATCAAACCATTCATAGCAAAGAAACATATCGTCAGAGTCAATACTTTCAGTTAATGCTCTAATTTTATCCTCTACAATCCGAATGCTAGTAACGGTTTCTACATTGTAATCTGGATAGTCAGTGGTAGTAGGTCGATTAAAAGCCATACGCTTTTTTATTGCAATAATGACCCGCTTAAGCGAGAACAAAAGAGCAACACAAAATGGCACTAAGTCTATTGAATTAAAATACGGAAAAGCTGGGCACTTTCCATTAACATATATTGAGCGAGATTCAACGGCTTTTTTTACGTAAATGGCTAGGTCTTTTTCAGTATCAAGCCAAATATATTTGTATTGCTGTTTGCTTTTTTCTACAGGTGAACCAATTGCAGTTAAATATTCAACATACGGGAGATCTACTCCGTTTTTAATAGCACACTCAACACTAAACTCAGTTCGACCTATATTGGGTTCAATGAGCCAGTACTTACCTTCTGGATCAATTTTAAACTCGACGGAAACAGGCCCTGTAAAACCAGAACCTTCAAAAAGAGAGATACTTAGTTCTTCCGCCTTTGGGCACAGAAAAGGTTCCATAATGGTGCCTTGTCCCATGCCAGGAGGGCTAGCAGCAAGCTTTCTACCGGAAAAACTTGCCACGGGTTTCCCTTTTTCAAAACACATGGAGGCAAACACCAACTTGTCATCCCCACCCTCAATCCAATGTTGAGCCAGAAAAGGCAAGTCAACTGAATACTGTTCGACGGCCGACTCAAATTCTTTTCTATTGTTGATAAGCTTAACTTTAAACCCAGACATAGGGGTTACAGGCTTAACAATTAAAGGAAATCCCATTTCATCAGATATTTTATCAATCTCAGATGTATTATTAACAACACGTGAAAATGGATGGTAAATAGATTTAGAGCGACAATATTCTTCAACAACATCTTTTAACTGTAAGCCTTTAACCAAGTCTGTATGGTCTGACCAACTTAGTAAATAACTATCTTTAAGTTCTTCCCAATGGTCAGCTAAGATACCTACCATGGTGTCATTAGTTGGAAAAAGCACAGCCTTCTCCGTTACCCCAAATGTAGTTGCCATCCCTTGAAGGTAGGGTATTAATTTTTCTGAATTAATACTATCAGTCTTAAGCACTGTAGCAGAGTTTGTTTTAAACCCTGGTAAGGCATCATTCGACTCAACCGCAAAGACTTTAACTCCTCGTGAAGTTAAAGCCCTACTAACAGATAATCCATGTGAACAAAGACCGATCACGACTGCTGCATTCATTCAAAAAACCTATTGTGAAATATCATTAAATTTTCGAGACAGTATTGTAGTGAAAATATATAAATATAAATATAAAAACAATCTATATAGTGAATAAAATGAGACTCACGGGAATATGTCACTAATAAAAAAACGCCCATTTTTACTCTCTTGAAATTCTATTCACCCCAGTCAAACGATTCGACATATACGAAAAAACCTTGTCGATAGGGCGCTACCAAATATATTTTTTCTTTTCAGTAAAATTTCCGATTAACCAAATACTGAACAAACTTGCAATTAAAGTGAACACACTACGCCCTACCAGGTGAAATTATAATGGCTCGACTCAGTGCCATTCCAGCAGGAGGTTGTGTATTGAGGCATTATGACCCTGTTGAGTCAGCTGATTTTGACAATTACCGAATCCATCTAACAATAGTAACCGGCAAAAAAGTTATTTTTCACCTTGGCTTTGCCAAGCAAAGCTGGAAAGCTGGTGAGTTATGGTATGGCGATTTCACGCCCCCCCCATTCAATAAAGAATAAAAGTCAAGATAACCGCGTGCACTTAATTGTTGACCTGAAAGCATCAGATGAAATAAAAACGTTGTTTTCGGATAATTATTTTTCAGAGGAAAGAAAACCGAGCAAAACTTAGGCAAAAGAGATAAAGCAGCTTAGATAATATTTATAGAGAGCTTTAAGTTTGACAAAAAAATAATAGAAGCGGGCCTAATGCCCGCTTTTAAACCTATTATTAAATTTTCTCAAACAAGCTCTCAAGCATTTTAGCACTGGCTTCCCGCGAATAACTTTTAATAACATCGAGTGATGCGTTATTAACACCAGCTCGCTTAGCGAGTAACTCTTCGATCGAGCGGCATATCCCTTTCACGTCATCAAGTGCTACAACCAAGCCAGCCTTAGATTTAATAATAAGTTTACCTGTTTCCCCACAAGGGTCTGTCAAAGCAATAACAGGCTTACTTAAACGTAAATACTCATAGGCTTTTGCCGGTATTTGATTATTACAGCTCACAGCCTGTAGTATAAGAAGGCCGTCAGCATTTGCCATTTCTACAATAGCCTCTTTATAAGGAATGGATGATGCAAATTTTACAATATCACCTATACCAAGCGCGCTTATTTGTGGAATAAAAAGCGAATCGTTCTGGCAGCCTCTTAGCGTAAGAACAAAGTTATCTTCAGAAACCTTACCTTCATCCTTTAACTGTTTTAAAGCAATAAAAAGATGACTGGGGTCTCTATCACTAGGATAAATAATACCACTGTGTATTAAGTTAAATTTTTGATTTTTAACGGAATCTGACTGCTCAACGGATTTAAGCGGAATACTACCAAACATTTTTTCGTCATAACCGTTAGGAATTACATGAATTCGATCTCGAGGAAAGTCAGGAAATCGTTCTTCGTACACTTTTTTGGCCCCATCAGTAACGAAAATAATTTCTGATGCATGGGCAAACACCTTGTTTTCAATCCAACGAAAACTCTTATGCAATATAGGTACACTTGGGTAACCATCTTGAGCCATTGGGTCCCTAAAATCAGTTACCCAAGGGATCCCTGTTATTTTATGCAAAATATAACCAATAACATGGGCGCTAGCTACAGGAAACGTAGAAATAATTACTTCGGGCCTGTTTGCTCTAATCGCTTTCAACCCTGAAATAACACCACCAATTATCCAGGTTTGGTAGCGGTCAGGGATCGACATAAATTGTAAATGCTTCCCTTTGTAAGCAAAATCCCTAGTCGCATCTTTAGCCCACGCTCTTACAACCTTAACCGCGGGAGGTATATCCTTAATTTGTTCAATATCATAATTTGGATATGCTTTGCAGACTGTTGTCAGCACAGAGACATCGTGCCCCCACTCTGCAAGATACCGAGTAAATGCAAGCGTTCTATGAACACCCGAGCTATGCGTAATAGGTAAATAATGGTAAGCAACAAATAATATCTTCTTTGACATCAATCTAATCCAAATAACGTAGCAGTGTGGTATATATTTTACCGAAACATAAATGTATAGAAAGCATAAACCCAAATTTTTTATACAATTATCCTCTAATCACATTATTTGACCTACAGCCGGTCTTTCCAGTGACTTATAATCTGTCAATAAGATTTAGTTTTAGGAAATAACATTTAAAATACCTGCCATACCTTCACTTAATTATAATATTCGCTTCATACTCACTATCATTTTGATTATTATACGCGGCAGGACATTTTTGACTTCTTAAGGATATGTTGATGTTTCAATTTTCAGGCAGTATTGGATCGAAAAATAACGTACCACATACCAGAAAGCTAACTCTGTCTGACAGTACCGTTTTTAGACTACACATAGTCGAAGGCGCAGCAATCGAAGTATCCAATGGAACAACACACGCATTTATATTTTCTGTTTTTTTTCAATACAAAGAAAAAACAGGCCAACCAGCCTTATCTCATTTTTTAACAGACTACTCCAATTCAGGCCAACAAGCTCTTCAACACCTTCGCGGCCAGTTTGTAGTGTTATTGGTTGACACTGCTATAAACTCATTGACCGTTGCTACTGACAAACTAGGCACAACCCCCCTCTACTATAGTAAGACACAAGCTGGATTAAACTTTTCATCACATTTACAGCCCTTAGTATCTCAGCTTGATCAAAAACCAAGTATCAATACTCAAAGCATTTATAACTATGTATTTCATCATTGTATCCCTGCCCCCTATACCATTTACGAGAATGTTTTCAAAATGGAATGTAGTGAACTGGTAAGCTGGAATAACAATACACTCAATAAAGAAACTTATTTCATACCTACATTCTCAAATGAGAAAATCAACGAACAGACTGCACAAGACGAACTCATCTATTTATTGGAAGCTAGCGTAAAAGATCGCATAGCCAATCGGGATAACAATAAGGTAGGTGCATTCTTAAGTGGGGGCCTAGATAGCTCAACAGTCTCTGGTATGCTTAGCAAATCACTTGGTTATAAGGGTGCAAAAACCTTCACTATTGGTTTTGATGCCAAAGGTTATGATGAGTCTGCCTACGCCAAAATAACGGCTGATCATTTCAAAACAGATCACCACGTTTATTATGTAACCCCGAATGATGTTGAAAGTTCTTTACAAGACATCGCCTCGTATTATGACGAACCATTCGGAAATAGTTCTGCCCTACCCGCCTATTACTGTGCAAAATTTGCTAAAGAGCACGGCGTAAATACAATGTTAGCAGGTGATGGGGGCGATGAGCTTTTTGCAGGTAATGAGCGCTATGCAAAACAAAAAATATTCGAATTGTACTATAAAGTCCCAGCCCCCCTTAGGAAGCTACTATTAGATTTACCGTTATCTAATGTAAGTGACAGCAACCCGATCCCTTTACTGAGTAAAGCGGCCAGCTACGTTCGTCAGGCAAAAATTAAACTACCCGACCGACTTTATACTTATAACTTTTTACACCAAATCGACCCATCATCAGTGTTTACTGATGGCATGCTTTCAAGTATTAACCAAGGGGTTCCTATTAGCGAAGTAGGTAAACGGTATGATCAATTAAACGACGCTGACAGCCTAAGCAGAATGCTGTATCTAGATTGGAAATTTACCTTAGCAGATAACGATTTAGTTAAAGTAAACAATATGTGCCATAAAGCGGGAGTAGACGTACTCTACCCCATGCTGGATGACCGCCTTATTGAACTGGCCACTAGAGTACCTTCTAATATTAAATTACCCGGCAACAAGCTAAGAGATTATTACAAGGCATCTACAAAACCATTCTTACCTGAAGCAACAATCAATAAAAGCAAGCAGGGCTTCGGCTTACCTTTTGGTGTATGGATGCAAACTAATAAGTCATTACGAGATATGGCCTATGATAATGTACTGGCATTAAAATCAACGAACTATTTTGAGGAAGACTTCCTTAATAATGCACTAAAACTACATCAGAGTGGTGAGGCATCATCCTACTATGGTGAGTTGGTATGGATTCTTTCGATGTTAAATATGTGGCTAGAAAAACATTAACCCGCTTTAACAGAGCATGAGTAGCCTTAGGGCTACTCACAAATACTATATTTACTATTTTTATAATTCAACAAGAGTCTAAGATAAAATTTCCATCTCTCTTGATCCCAAGGGGTAAACCTAGGAAGTTGGTAAAGGTCACTGTTTGAGTCAGAGACACCCCACGCAGTCGAAACAGCACCTTCAAAACCCATTTTTTTAACTGCACTCGCATGCACCTGAGTATAATCCTGATTTGGTTTACCGTTAGGGTAAGCAAACGTTTTAATAGGCTCCTTCAGCCAACTCTCTAATATTTCTTTTCCCTTACCTATATCCGCTATAGCAGCTTCATCAGAAAGTTTTGTTAGGATGGGGTGTGTCGCAGTATGGCCACCTATTTCCATCCCTGCGTCACGAAGCTTACAAACCTGATCAACGCTCATCATTAAATCATCTGGAATAGCCCCGGAAGCTAAAGAAGAAACAATAGCGACCTTCTCATCACGTTCATGAAAGTCCAAATGCTTTAATTTACCAATAACATCTATAGCCAATTTTTTTCGACTAGACTCTTCGCCCAATGTAGCAGTACCCAACCCAAAATCTTCAAGAACCAATTCAGCCTTTGGGGAATTGACAATAGAATGAATAATTTTGTCATTCCACATGCAACCGCCACCGATATAATCAGAGGTAACGAAGAAAGTCGCAGGCACATTATATTTTTGTAGAATGGGCAGAGCATTGGTGTAGTTATCTTGATAACCATCGTCAAAGGTTATTACTGCTGCACGCTTTGGAAGAGAGTTACTAGCTAGTCTTTTGGTCGCTTCATCCAAAGTCATTAAATTAAAATGCCTTTTCAATAAACTCACCTGCCAATCAAATACTTCGATTGTCGGATCAAAGAATCGGATATCACTAGAATTATGAACACGATGAAAAATTAAAATCGACAGCTTATTTCTGCCGATTATTTGATGGATAATATTTATCGGAAAACCAATCATACACTCAGTCCTTCGATATTTTTGTTAATTGCCTGTTCGATCTGCTCTACTCGGCTATCCCATGTATTATTAGATGCGACACCTCTTCTTAATTCTATTAATGAAAGATCTTTATCTGCTGATGAATCAATTACTGCCTGAAGCCATTCTTCACGCGTTTTCGCAAGCGTAACCACATCGCTAAACTCTCGAACAGCCTCTATATTCGCACTCACTACCGGTTTACCTGTTGCCAAATATTCATGTAATTTAAGCGGGTAGCCAGAAGAAGCCCATGTGCTGTTGTCAGACTTATATATCATCGTATTTACATCAAATGAATGCATATACGAAGCAATTTCACTCGGTTTTTTATTTCCTAAAAAATAGACATTATTTCTATTACCTATTAATTCATCAAGAAGCCCCTTATCCTCATCCAAAATAAGCCCCACTTGGCCAACTATTACAAACGAATAATGGGGAAGTGACTCAGACAAAAAAGCAAGTAACTTAAGGTCTATTTTTTTATTTATAGAGCCTACATAACCAATTCGCGGATGCGGTATATCCTTTAGATCTGAACATTCGGAAATATTTTCATTACTAAAAAGAGTGTAATCTACGCCATTAGGTAAAAAAATAATATCACCTCTGCCAGATAACGTTTCTAACCTGTTCTTTATGCTACGCGATGAAGCAAAAACAATATTCGACTTAAGAACTAATGACTTTTCATTGAGCCTTACCTCATCGGTATACCCTCCTTGTTTTGAAAAGTCATCATATGCATGGTAAACCAAAATGTCATGTTCAATAACATCTTGCATATCAGAAAACTGAGGATGAAATAGATAAAGAATCGATTCTTTATTGCTGGAGGTCTGCTTTTTTATACTCAGCCCAAATAGTTTTTTAGCCAACCAATCTAAAAAAGGTATTTTTTTAACTCTTGTATGCAGTTTTGACGCACCGAAATCAATAACATTGTCACTTATTTTCGTTGTTGAAAAAAAGCTTGCATTTATAAACGTTTGTGACTTAATTTGCCAACTATAAAACGGCCCAGTTGAATAGATCACATTGTGCATTTTTCCCATACGAGAGAATAACTGCTGTCGGTTCATCCATGGGCCATTCCAGTTATTAGGCGCAAGAACCACAAAATTATAGGAACTCATTTTTACTCGCAGAAAAATGTTTATATAGCTTTAATGTTCGCATTGTACCCAATTCTTCACTATAAATTTTAAGGATAGAGTTAACTTCAGTTGCGTACCTTTTAACTGAAGAATCAATTGCCAATTGAAATAACGATTGCAACTCTGTCTCATTTAATACGCCACTACCACTATAAAAGAATCTTTTTATTTTGGACTTTATCAATTCTTCTTTAATGTCAGTGATACTTCCAATCTCTCCACAGATAATGGGTAGACCGCAAATAATAGATTCCAAAATAGAATAAGGTAAAGCGTCTGATAATGGGTTTTGTACATACACATCACTTAACTGGTATACCTCAAGCAACTGTTTGGGAGTAAGTTTACCTAAAAACCTTATTCGGTTAGGATGTTCCATTGAGGCAGCTAAAGACTTTAACTGTGTATCTAAATTTCCACTTCCACAAATAAGTAATATTGAATCTTGACTCTGATTGTTTGCATAGGACTGGAATGCATTCATTATCATCTCAACATTATAAATTGGACTCAAATTTCTAACACTAACAAAAATTTTTGAAGCTTCACCGATTCCCCATTCGGCTCTTAGCGTTGTAACTTCACTTTTATTTCCGAGTGGGAAAAAATTATTTGTGTTCACACTCCAAGGCAGTGCTATAACCTTTTTTTCATTACATCCTAACGCTATACAGCACTTTTTTTCTGAACTCCCTGGCACCTGTATGGAAACACTTTTATTAAAAAAACGATATATTATTTGTAAATCAACATTAGTATTTTTTGATGATACGTATAAGTCCGAACCGTGAATGGAAGCTAATATTGGTACAGGTATAACTGAAGATATAACAGCAACACAAACAGGCCTAGTTAAAAAGTGACAATGAACAAGATCAAACTTTTTAAAATCAATACCTCTGATCTGGGGTATATACATCAAGGCATTCTTATATAGAAATATAATACGTCGTCGTTCTTTTTTACTAAATAAAACGCCCTTTATCAACGAACTTAAAACTAACTTAATAAGGCTAAATAAAGTAGCTAACGAATGTTTGGGGTTATTAAGATGTATAAACGATAAGCCTGTAACATACTGAGGTTTATCGGGTTCAACATCCGATATAACAGTGATTTTCAACCCAGCCTGAAGTAGCGGTTTTATATGTTTTTCCCTTAAATTAAACCAATTTATATTACCCGCTATTAAAACATGCCCTTTCATTAAACTAACTCTTTCCATGTAACAATTTATGAATGCCGAAACCTAAAATACTAAGCAACATTATTGACTCAATATATCTGATTAATGCTATATACTTTTGTATGACACATAATAATATGGATTATTTTTTCTGAGAACCAATAATATCCTTAACCTTAAAAACTACATCTTTCACTACATTATTTGATGGAAACATTCTTGTGTATAAAATTGATAATAATAAATATATACAAGTCCCAATACTCACTTTTAATATCAATAAAAGTAAAGGTGAGGAATAGCCGTTGAGAGTATAAATAATTTCAAATTGTAGAACAGAAAAATACATCACTGCTGAGGCTGCAATAGGAAATGAGAAAATACTTAATACTTCTGTTGCCTTAAGCTTTAACATTCTTCCAACTACAATAAATGCAAATGGCGTAATCAATGCTGTTACCAACAAAATTGCAGCTGACGCCCCATACCCTCCATAGTCTGGTACTACAAGTATTAATATCGGAGTTAATAGCACAAGTCTAACCACAGAAAAGACTACTGGGATTTTGGGCTTATTTAGTACTAAGTAAATACTCCCTGTATTTTGCACCGCACAACGCAACAACCCAAAAAAAGCAAGTAATGAAATCATAGGGGTAATATTGTTCCACCTATCACCAAGCAAAACAACGACAAGTTCATTAGCCGTCGCAGCCATCCCAAAACATATAGGGGATGCAACATACACTATCAATGAAGTAAACTTCAAAAATGAATTTTTAAGCGCTTCTAAATCATTTTTAAGCTTTGCATAACCTGGAAACACAGCTCGGCTAAGCGGAAAAACAAGCTCTGTAGTTGGTAGGTTCGATACTTCATATGCTAATGAATAATATCCTAGTTCACTGGCATCTGCCTGTCGTCCAATGACTAAGTCTGTAATCTTATGGTTAAAAAATATTAATAGATTATTTAATAACAACCATTTTGAAAACGCAAAAAGTTCACGAGCTTCAACTAATGATGGCCTTGGGCGATATGAGTGCATAACATAAGACAGAATCACTCTTACTAGCGAGTTTGTAAACATCCCGATTACTAATGCCCAATAAGATCGTAATATAAATGCAGCACTGATAGTCACTACAAACGACGTTATTTTGGCCACAACTTCTAAAGTAAACTCTTTTTTAAGGTCTAACTCTTTTCTAAAAAGTACGAAGCCTATATTTTCGAAGCCCTTTAGCAACGGCAGTAGCGCTATAACAGAAATAAGTAGATCAAGCCGTTCATCATTAAAAAAATCAGCTAACAACCCACTACATACAAAAAGTAATACGGCCAAAATCAAACCAGATATAACTTTACAAGTCCATGCTGAGTTCAGAGTATCATCAGTCACGTTATCTTTTTGAATTATATTAATATCAAAACTGAAGCTACTAAAAATTTCAAACAATGCCACCATGGTCATTGTTAACGCGATTAACCCAAAATCTTCAGGGAATAGTATACGCGCCAAAATCATCGTACTTATAAACCCAAGCAATTTTATAGTAAGCCTGGTAATAAGAGACCAAATAGCCCCTATTGCAATTTTATGATTTACTGTGCTCACTTTATTTTTTATCTCTACGGTAAATTTTTAACTAAAAAAGGCCCTAATAAATTAGTTAGCCAAAGCGGTAATTTTTGCCAAACACTTATTGCAAGATCAAATTTTGCATTCTTAGGTGAAAGATCAGGTGCTTCACTTCCCTCAGGTAGCCATTGATACCAATGTAACTGCAAGGGCTCAGCTCCCCACTGTTTTTTAAACTTGTAGGTACCAGCATTTTTAGAAGAACGTCCAAAATCAAATTTTTCACATCCACTCTCAATTGAATATTTGAGTATCTCTGAGTAGAGATACATATTCATAGATATTCCATTGGTTCGTCTCAACGTACTGGCCCAAGGGATCTCCATTTGGTTTTTATATCGCATTAAGAAACCGGTACTTACAGGTATATCATCTAAATAAACAACAGCAATTTTTACATTTTCTGGAAAGGTATCGGTAATTGCCTTAAAGAAAGATTTTCCGTAAACAGGTGTACCAAGATCTCTCATGTTTTCGCTAAAAACAGCGTAAAAATCATCAAGAAGCTCCTTTCCCCCTACGCAAAACCTTACATTTTCTTTCGTTGCCCTTCGGCATTGAGAGCGTCGTTTTGAACCAATAGATTTGCCTAGTGCTTCGAACGTGTCAGGAAGCTGTAAAATCATATTCACTTTATCTTGGCTTGCAGGTAAATTTATAACGGGGTGCTCACCTTGCTGCCTAAACTGAATATAGCTTACCTTGTTCTTACCCCCAATTTTTATAGCATGGTCAATAAGCGCCTTTTCAATTTTTTCGTCATCGGCAATAACTCCACCATAATTAAAATAAGGCACGGATACTATAAAATTACCGAAAAGCCGGCTTCGCAGATTTACCAATGGCAATACACCTACAATATTCCCTTCACCGTCTTGTGCAGCAAGAAAGTAACACTGATGCCCAAACGTGGCTTGAATTAATGATTTCCAGGAAAGCTGGTGATATAAAGTGCCTAGAGGGTGCGCATTCACATAGCGATTCCAGCGCGTTACTTCTTTTTTATCTATACTGACATCTATTACGGAAACACTTTTATTCATGATTAATTGCGCGCATTACGTTTTAATTTAAGGTTAGGTGTAACTTCACTTTCTGTACGGCTTTTAGCCTGTTGTTCTAATATAACGGAGGTCAGTACAACAAAGGTAACAAGGTGATAAGGTAAATCCCAGAACGCCAAGCCTAAAAAAGCTCCTCCAGAGGCGTAAGCAATAATAGAAACCTGAACCATGCTCATTAAGTCAGCAGCCCATTTATCTTCGGGGTTTTGGTTAGCTATTTTTATAGTTCGCTTAGCTAAACGCCAGGTTGAGTAATAAATCATAAAGAATAACCCGAACCCTATAAAACCTAACTCACCCAGCACCTCAAAATAAATACTGTGGGCATCATGAATAGCTTCAGGATTTGGTGCGTATAGTAGGAATGTTTGGGCGCTCGTTTGTCTAAAGCCACCACCGGTAATTCTGTCTTTTGCTATATTGTAGGCCAAAGTCCAAGCGTTAATACGGCCCATAGCAGAGGAATCTTCCTCATATGTTTGGATGGTATCCATCCGGTCAGTCCACTGACTGGGTATAAAAGGAATGGCTAATATTAAAAGTATACTCACTATAAAAGCTGAAATAAATTTCTTATTAGTCTTAGTCCAAAGAAAACAACCTGACCCAATAAGTGCTAGTAATGCGCCTCGCGAGTAACTGCCCACAACGGCAATAGTAGATAATAAGATAGAAAGCAGTAATGCTCGCTTAATCCACTTATTGGCATGATGCTGGTATAAAAAAAACATCAAGGGAATAACCATAAGAAGTGCAAGTGCCAGCTCATTATTACCCTCTATAAATGAGTCTGGTGGTCCCCATACCCGAAACTGCCCTAATGTTCGTAGCGTAAAAAACCCACCTTTTACGCCATAAAACCCTATAGAACAAACGACAACCCATATTAAGGATATTAATTTTTTTTTGTCTTGAAATATAAGTAAGGTAAGAATTATACCTATTTGTATTTTTATAAATCGGGTTAACTCCTCCATTGCACGTTCAGGAAATATTGCAAATACCGTACATACAACGCCCCAAAATATAAATATAAATAGCAGAATGATAGGCAGTTTAAATGGAAATGGCTTTTTATCCTTTTCCATCATGTAACCAGCCACGGTAAACACCGCGGCAACCATGGCCACGGGCATAGTATAAATAAACCCCCAGGGAACCAACCGATGAGGGTTCATGTAGCCTATCCAGCTTAATAGGAGCACACCAATATACGATTTTTTAAGCGCCCAAGCACTACAACCTAGAACAATCAACAAGATAATTATACTTCTAATATCCATACTTAATATTGCCCTGTTGATTGGTTAAAAATGGCTAATTGCTCCTCTGTAGTCTCATTCCAACTAAAAGACTCTGCATAAATTCGACACGCTGTTTTACTTGGTAAATTATCTAATAATTCAGAAATACACTCGGTTATATGAGCAACGGTTCGGTTACAAAGTTTACCTACCATAGGGTCTTTTAATACCTCTGGGCACCCTCCAACATTGGTTGCTACGACGGGAGTACCACACGCAAGGGACTCTAGTAATACATTGGGCCACCCTTCTCTACTAGACGCTAGCACTAATACATCAGCCGACTGATATCGCTCAATTAACTCTGCTTGCCCTAAGCGACCACAAAAGAACACGCGCTCATTTACATCTGCGCGTTTTGCTACAGCCTTTAGCTCTGCTTCTAGTGGCCCGTCGCCAAATATATAGAGCTCGGCATTGGGGATATTCGTCATTGCTTCAATAATGTAACGATGTCCTTTTAGCTCTACTAAGTTACCGACACTTACTATTGTCGTTTTCTTAAGGCCTAAACGTGAACGAAGGACGCTTAGGTTATCTGCCATCGTAAATTTGTTAAGGTCTACGCCATTGCGTAGTGTGGTGACCTTATCTACGCTAACGCCAACGTCACACAGTTTCGCGTTTAATGCATCGCTCACGGTAATATTTTTTGATGCGTTATTTGCTGCCCACTTAATCATCATTCTTGGGAGCTTTAGTTTTGTATATTCATTTATGTCTGTTCCCCGCGCGGTGATTACTACGGGCTTCTTAAGCCACTTCCCCACCAGCATTGCGGCAACACCATCGGGATAAAAAAAGTGTGCGTCAATCACATCGCACGCCCAGCCTTTTTTTAGTAATTTCTTAATTGATATATATAGCGTTAACGCTAACAAAAAAGGCTGCAATAGCATACCGATCACTGGAAAGTGAAGGTACCTTGGGTGAAGCACATCAACGTTGTTACGACGTTCTTTGGTCTTAATACAAGCGCTGGCTTTATACTGAGCAGACACCTTGTTTAAGAGTGGAAAGTGAGCAACGGGTGCAATGACTTTTGAGTCAATTTTACCCGTATGAACTAACTCTAAAAGCCTATTCTCTACGAATATGCCGAACGTTGGTTTCACATTATTTGGATACAGACTTGAAATGGTTAACACCTTCAACTGCTTTTCCTTATCAACCATTTCAATCCTTTTTCTACTGCGGGTTAGCGGTCTATTAACTGTTAAGCAACGTGTTCTAAAAATGATTCAAACATGAGTGTAGCCCAAATAGGTGCACTGTGATCACGCACGCCTGACTGATGCTCTTTTATCATTTTCTTGATCTGATTTTTATCAAAATAGCCTGTATCAAGGAGTGTATCACTTAATAAATGCTTCTCGACATGATCCTTTAAAGGCCCTCTAAACCACTCGGCTAAGGGTACTGAAAAGCCCATTTTGGGACGATAAAGGATGTCACTCGGAAGACTTGGTTCCATAGTATTCTTAAGTATGTATTTTCCGGTTTGTCCTTTTAACTTATATTGTGGCGGCAAAGCAGAAATATATTCAATTAACTTATGGTCTAGCAACGGCACCCTCACCTCTAGTGAATGCGCCATACTGGCCCGGTCTACTTTAGTGAGAATATCACCTACTAAGTATGTTTTAAGGTCAATATATTCGATTAGGTTTAGAGGGTCATCTGATGGGCAATCTTTTGCGTGGCGGTTAAACACTTCTAGCGCGTTATACCCTCCCAGCTCTCCTTTAAGTTTGTCGGAGAAAAGGTCTGATCGCTGCTGGTCTTTAAGTAATGAAATAGTGTGAAAATAGGCTTCTACAGAGTTGCGCCCTAGTGCCTGAAAGGTGGTTTTACCTCTGAAAACGCGCGGCATCCAATCAAGCTTTGGATAAACACGACCTAGAAACCCAAATACAGCACGTCTAAATGGGTACGGAAGTCGACTTCGCACCTTTTCTTCGTTCATATGCATTACATGACGACGATACCCAGACATTGCTTCATCAGCACCATCACCTGATAAGGCTACGGTTACCTTTTTTCGAGCTAGCTCGCACACTCTATAAGTCGGTATGGCAGAACTGTCTGCGTACGGCTCATCGTATAGTTTTGCTAATTCAGAAACCAAACCAAAATCACCGGTATCTACAGTACCCACAAAGTGGTTACTTTTATAGCGATCGGCCACTTGCTGGGCAAATTCCGATTCGTTAAATTTCTTCTCATTAAACCCTATTGAGCAAGTGTTTACGGGTTCATCTTGCAGGCCAGACATTAGCGCTACAATACTAGATGAATCAACACCCCCTGATAAAAACGCACCCAGCGGTACATCCGCAACCATTCTTATATCAACCGCTTCTTTCATTTGTGCCAATAACTGGTCACTTGCGTCTTTGTAGCTTAATTCGTGGTTGGTCTTAAACGGAATATTCCAATATTGCTTTAGGGTTGGCTTATCTTCCCCTACTTTTATGGTAAGGCTCCAACCAGGTTCCAGCTTATAAATATTTTTGAAAATAGTTTTGGGCTCAGGAACGTAGCCAAACGCAAAGTATTCTTCGACGCTTTTTGGATCAATTATTTTTTTAATACTTGGGAATTCATAAAGTACTTTTAGTTCGGAGCCAAATACTAAACTACCGTCTTCGGTAATGGAGTAGAAAACAGGCTTAATGCCCATACGATCACGAGCGATAAATAGTTGCTGTTTTTTTGTATCCCAAATAGCAATACCAAACATCCCACGAAGACGATCTATAACTTTCTCGCCCCACTGGGACCAACCATGAACAATTACTTCGGTATCGGTCTGGCTTTTGAATGTATAGCCTTCCGCTTGGAGTTCTGCTCGGAGCTCTTTAAAATTGTATATTTCACCATTAAATACAACAACCACTGATTCATCGCTATTCTTCATTGGTTGTCGACCTAATGACGATAAATCAATAATGGAAAGTCGCCTGTGTGCTAGGCCAATTCCTTTTGATATCCATGTGCCCCCTTCATCAGGGCCTCGATGGAATTGAGCCTGATTCATCCTATTGAGTACGTCTTCGTCGATGGGCGACTGACCATTAAGATTAAGTATTCCAGCTATTCCACACATTTATAAATTTCTTCCATTAATTTTTTGACTAAATAAATTGTCGTATAAGGTACTGTAATTTTTTACCATAGTATCAAGGCTAAACTCATGCCTGACTCTTGCTAAACCTTGCTCACCCTGAAGCTTAATCTGGTCAGGATTTTCTATATATTCTGCCATTGCAATAGCCAATAACTTCGAGTCATGTGGATCAACAAGCGTGCCCGTGATGCCATTGTTAACCAAGTCTCCGTTACCCCCTACCTTAGTTGCTATCACTGGCAACTCGCTGGCCATCGCTTCTAAAATAGTATTAGATATACCTTCTGCTTTTGAAGGCAGTATAAACACATCAAAACACTTCATTAGCGCAGGTATTTCTCGACGATTTCCAGCCATCCAGACAAGGTCTTGAAGATTATTATCTAAGATATATTGCTCTATTTTTGCCCGCTGACTACCATCTCCAACAAGTACCAAGCGACTATTTTCTCGATATTTTGCATTGTTAGAAATAAGAAAATTAAAGGCGCAAATCAAATTAAAATGATCTTTAATCTCTTCAAGTCGCCCGACTGATCCAAATACCCGTTGTGTGGGCTCGTTAAAAGGGAACGGATCTATCAATCCTTCTTCAGCATCAAATCGTTTAAGATCTACACCATTGCATATTCGAACGATTTTTTTTGTTTTTATTCCCACTGAATCTACTAAGTAAGACTCTAGCTCTGATGACAGTGGAACAAACTTACTAACCAAGGGAGACAATACTCGTCTAACCCATTGGTATTTTTTAACCGTACCTTTAGGATCAAATATATCCCAACCATGTTCGCCATGAATACTTTTTGTAATACCCGCAAAAAAAGCAGGCAATTGCATTTCAAGCGTAGCAAAATTTCTTGTATGAACAATATCAGGCGCTATTTTTTTAAATAGCTTATAGGCTCGTACAAATACACCGAGGTCTTTACCGGGCTGTTTATTCAACGAATAAATTTGAATTGGCTTAATTAAGCGTTTCGCAAATGTTTCGTTATGCCCCACCATCGTAACAATTGAATGTGTATATTTTTCATCATCCATATTGTTGATTAAGTTAACAAGGCCATTCTCTAACCCGCCGGTGTCAAAGCAATAAACGACATGAACAATATGCATGGGAGCTTCCGCCTTCATCCTATGAGTCATGTTAACGTGCGCTCTCAGTTTGACCAGCCACCGTCATTTGATTTAGCTTATTGATATACACCCCAAAATTTTCAATATTTTTGGTAATTAACTGAGTGATTTTTTCATCGGTTACTGTGTTTTCATTCTCACTAGCAGAGGTAACTATTATTGTGACAGCCAAATACGCGTCACCCAATATTTTTCTTGCTGCCTCAGTAAATTTAAATTTAACTTTATTTGAAATTACGTCTCCATTTAGCATATTAAAATGCCATAACCTGTATTTTTTGTCAGAGGAGACCGTTTTAACATGTGCAGAAAAAAGCTTACCTTGTAAATTCATAACCGGCAGAAACGCTTCAGATATTATTTTTTGATGCCCTTCCCGACTAACTACCCTATTTTGAGAGTTTATTAGCTCACCTAACGGTGATAATGAGTGATAGGCTAAAAGCTGAACTTGATACCGCGAACCGTCTTCATCATCCACCATAACGGTCACATCATAAGTAGGATCAATAAATGCTGATTTCACAAAAACTGAACAATCAGTACAAGCCTCATAATTTCCTTTAATTATTAGTGGTTCCGGTGTAATGGAAGAAAATCCAGCAACAGGTAAAAAACTGTTCCCCCAGCTAGCCCAAGACAGCATAACGATAAATATCACAGCTAAATAAGACGCCTGCCTCTTAATTGATACCTGAAGACCGCCTGATTTTAACGTCGATTCAACACATTTTTCATTTTTTTCTACTTTTATGTCGCTAAAAAAACTACCTAGCCAAAAAAGAATAAACATGACCAAACCAAAAAATAACCAACCATAAATTAAATGATCTACTCCTGTAGCCAGTTTCATGCTGCTGTAATGCCCAATCAATACAATCATAATTGCCCGTAGGCCGTTTGCAATAACAGGGACTATTATCGATACTCCAACAAAGGCTAGTCGTCTATATATTGACTGGTACATCATATATGAAAACAATAAACCAATTGTAACCGAGGCAATTAAATACCGAACTCCACTGCACGCCTCAACAACCGACCAATTTCCACTGGGTAGAGAAAAGAATGTACCCTCTCTATAAACAGGAAAGTCAAAGAACCTCAAGCCTGCCACGACAAAATCGGCTGTAAAATTAATTAACTGGGGGGTTAATTGCTCTCCAACCGGAACAGACAAAAACATAAACAACAAGGGAAAGAGCAAAGCTTTAGTGAGTTCTTTACCTAGCAAGGTAGCAATGCCAACAACGATCATCCCTACCATTGAATACTGCTCAATTATTGATACACCTGCCGCATTACCCACAAGCCAAGAGAGACCGACAGGGATCGTTGCAACTAAGAATAAGGGGGATACGTTAATATCAGGTAATGCTTGATCTCGCTTTAACCATATTAAATATATTGTGATGGGCACTACAAAAAAACAATGACTGTAGGTGTCAGAGCTTAACCAAACCGTTAACATTGATTGAAACGTACTGTAAAAAACAGCAATACCTAACAACCAAACAGTCGCTACAAGACCAATAATCAACTTTATTGTGCGATAGTGTTGCATATTAAACACATCTGCCAAGGCGTTCTTTATATTACTCATTTCTACTTTACTATTCCTTTAATTAAAGACATTGTCCAAAGCTTCTAGTCTTTTTGTCCAAGAGTAATGACGTGTAACAAATACTCTATTTTTGAGCTGGCAAGCCTTTTCATCTTTCAAAGACTGAGCCAAAATGCCAACTACTTTTTGGATCATTTGATCTGTTCCTGTCGCGGAAGCATCTGCGACACAATGATCTACTACCAGCCCCGCCAAGGCAGGAGGCGTAGCAATGACCGGTTTATTCATCGCAAATGCTTCAAGCACCTTATTTTGTATACCTCTAGCGACTCTTAGCGGTGCCACAATTACATTAGCCTGTAGCAAGTAAGGCCTAATATCCTCAACCGTACCTGTTACCTCAATACCTTTTTGTAAACCCAGCGCGTTAACCTCTGGGGTTGGGTTGCGACCGACAATATAAAAATGCGCATCAGGGTGCTGCACTCTAATCGATGGAAAGCAATATTTTGCAAACCATAGCACAGCATCAGTATTGGCCCAGTAATCCATAGTACCGGTAAACACAATGACCTTTCTTTTGTTAGGGTAAACAGGTGAGAAAAATATTATAGGATCGAAGAAATGGGTATCGACTCCATTTGTAACGTTTAATATTTTATCTCGTACTGCAACCTCTAACTCGGCCTGCTCATAATTCAACCTTGTACCAAAAAAATTTGCTTCCTCTGCACTTACAAATATACTTTTGTCAAAAATACGCGCTACGCGTTCTTCGTATTGCCTTAACGTAATGCCCTCCCTTAAATAAAGATAATTCATAGGAAATGCATGGCGTTTAGCGTACTGGAACCATTTTTCTGAGTCGACATCAACAAAATCCATTACGCGTTGAATATCAACATAATCATCACCTATCGTATATTGAGCCATAGGTGATGACACATGAAATGCCTTTGTGACTCCGTCTTGTTTTATTTTATGCTCTATCCACGCTTGTATCTTTTTTGATTTATAGAACCTATTAGATAGTGGTTTGTTAGTAATAAGCCCTACAACCGCAAAAAGACGTCTAAGCCTAGGATTAATTCGTTGAATGCATGTGCTCTCGCACAGAGCCTTTACTCTATCAACATACTGCTCATCAGACGGGTCATCTACAAATGTAGCAAGGTGTACTCGATAGCGTGCACTCAGATATTTTAATATATTATACGATCGTATTTTATCCCCTTTATTGGGTGGATAAGGCAAACGATGGCAAATAAATAAAAGGTCTTCCATGCTTTATGGTAACGACCTTATCCAAGAACATTCATATTGAAAAAACATCATCCATACGGCCCCAACTAAAATCACCTAACATTGTTTCTAGTCGGCGTTGATGGCGATTTATATTAAGGTAGTGTCTAAATGCACTTTTTGCCGATATCCCTTTCTGTCTTGGTTGATCAGGGTCCATCTCCCAAGGATGCATATAGAAAATACCCGATGACTGCTCTCTACGGTGAAACGCATTCAATAGAAAGCGAGTTAAAAAATAGGGATAAAGTCGAAAATAGCCACCACCTGAAATAGGTAATGTTTTTT
>JQIA01000391.1_pt1 | contig 21714 bp, 19 predicted proteins | sample 811431 | NCBI WGS metagenome assembly JQIA01 (sample SAMN02998118, study PRJNA258478) | marine sediment metagenome | biome: marine; feature: seafloor; material: sediment; isolation source: oil-polluted sediment collected from 3 locations (0.5 km, 0.7 km and 0.9 km)... | place: USA: Gulf of Mexico ...
GCTTTACAGATGCTGACTACCAGTCCGCCGGCGCAACGATCGTTAATGATCGTGCAGAAATTTTTGCGCAGGCCGACATAGTGATGCAGGTGCAATCCATTGGCTCCAACACCGTCAATGGCGATGATGATTTGAATCTCATCAGGGACGGTCAGGTCATTGCTGGCATGATGGACCCTCTGGGTAATTCAGAAGTCGCTAATGTCATGGCCAACACCAGGGCCACCGCTATCGCGATGGAGTTGGTACCCCGCATCAGTCGCGCTCAAAGCATGGACGTGCTGTCCTCCATGGCCACCCTCGCTGGCTATAAAGCGGTATTACTTGGCGCCGCCGCCGCGCCACGCATTATGCCTATGCTAATGACCGCAGCAGGCACACTACAGCCCATGCGCGCTTTAATTATGGGTGTGGGTGTTGCCGGCCTTCAGGCTTGCGCAACGGCCAAACGCCTGGGCGCGGTGGTGGAGGCTTACGATGTACGCCCCGCCGCTCGCGAACAAATTCTTTCGGTGGGCGCCAAGCCTGTAGAGCTTGATCTAGAAACAGAGTCCAGCGAAGACACCGGCGGCTATGCCAAAGAACAGAGTGCTGAGTTCATCCAACGCCAGCAAGAACTTATGACCGAAGTGCTGGCAGAGCAGGACCTCGTAATTACCACGGCTGCGGTTCCTGGTGCCAAGTCACCCATTCTGGTGACCGCCGATATGGTAAAAGCCATGAAACCTGGTGCCGTGATTGTCGATCTGGCTGCAGAACGCGGTGGTAACTGCGAACTCACCCAGCTGGGCAAGACCGTTGTTGAACACGACGTCATTATTATCGGGCCAGAAAACCTGGCTGCGACGGTAGCCACTCATGGCAGCCAGATGTTTGGCACGAATATGGAAACGCTGCTTGGTCATATCATCGACGAAGACGGTAATCTCAAACTGGATTTCGAAGATGAGATCATCTACAGCACAGTGATATCCCACGCCGGTGAGGTGCCCCACGCCATGATGCGTGATCGCCTCGGTTTGACTGCATTGGCGGTAGAAGAACCGCCCGCGGAAGACTCTCCGGAAGATGAAGATAATGCCGACGACACTCAATCAGATACCAAAGCGGGAGATGCCTAATGGAGATGGAAGCTATTGTTGTTTTAATCGCCTTGTTCGTGCTGGCGCTGTTTCTTGGCGTTGAACTTATTACCAAGGTTCCACCGACGCTACACACGCCATTGATGTCGGGTACCAATGCTATTTCGGGGATCACCCTCGTCGGCGCATTGCTGGCCGCAGGTGCAGACGCCAGCTCAACCTGGGTTAACTTTTTGGGCTTTCTTGCCGTGTTTATGGCCTCGATCAACGTGATCGGCGGTTACATGGTTACTAACCGCATGCTCGCCATGTTCAAGCGTAGAGATTGAGGTAGAACATTATGAGCAAAGAATTTGTCGATATTATTTATCTGATCTCTGCGGTGCTGTTTATTCTCGGCATCAAGGGCTTAACAAAACCTAAAACTGCGGTTCGCGGCAATACCCTGTCAGCACTCGGTATGCTGGTAGCGGTTGTTGTTACGTTACTGCAGCGCGATGTGGTCAGTTATTCCTGGATTGTGGCCGGGGCAGTTCTCGGTGGTGTCGTCGGCGGTATCGCGGCGAAGAAAATCCAGATGACAGCCATGCCACAAATGGTCGCTCTGCTAAATGGCTGCGGTGGTGGTGCCTCCCTGGCCCTGGCGGTTGCTAGCCACATTATGACCACCGGAAGCATCGGCTATGGCAGCGGTCTTGCCGGCTTATTGAGCGTACTGTTTGTATTATTTGCAGTGGTCATCAGCGCAATAACGCTGAGCGGTAGTGGCGTCGCCTTTGCAAAACTGCAGGAGCTTATTTCCGGTCAGGCGATCGGCCTGCCCGTCGTCAATATCAAGCACGTCAATATTGCCCTGGCAGCACTTATTGTATTGCTGGTATTCCAGCTAAGCGGCAACCCTGGCGGCGCCTTTATGTTTACGCTGCTCGTCATCGCAGCAATCTGTCTGGGCCTGACTCTGGTACTGCCCATTGGCGGCGCCGACATGCCGGTGGTGATCGCCTTATTGAACTCCTACTCGGGTATCGCCGCCGCGATGGCCGGCTTTATCATGGGCAACACCGTACTCATCGTTGCCGGTTCGCTGGTCGGAGCTTCTGGTTTGATTCTGACCCAAATCATGTGTGTTGCCATGAACCGCTCTCTCACCAATGTCCTGTTTGGAGTGATGGCGGAAGGCAGCGAAGCCATTGATGCGGATGAGATTTACGATGGCAAAGTAACCAGCGCACAACCAGAAGAGATCGCCATGATTCTCGAAACCGCCAAGCGTGTGGTTATTGTGCCGGGATTTGGTCTCGCTATGTCTCAGGCTCAGCACGCGGTTCGCGAGTTATCCGATGTAATGGAAAGACGCGGCATTGAAGTTGCGTACGGGATTCATCCGGTCGCAGGTCGTATGCCTGGGCACATGAACGTCTTACTTGCCGAAGCCGAAGTCCCTTACGACAAACTGGTTGAGATGGAAAAAATTAATCCAACCTTTAAGGAAACTGATGTCGCCATCGTGATCGGCGCGAACGATGTAACGAACCCTATGGCACGTGAAGATAAAGGCAGCCCTATCTACGGCATGCCAATCCTCCACGTTGACAAGGCGACGACTGTCGTCGTTATCAAGCGCTCGCTTAGCCCTGGTTTTGCCGGTTTACCTAACCCGCTCTTCGCCATGGATAACTGCTTGATGGTGTTTGGCGATGGCAAGAAAGCGGTAACAGATATTACGGCCTCGCTTGATCTGGCTTAATACTTGTCTGCTTGTCAGCTCTCAGTAGCTCGTTTGCAATCTGAGCCATAAAAAAAGCCCTTACAAGGGCTTTTTTTATGGCTCAAAACAAATGCTCAAACTTCTATAAATTTCAGTAGCTCAGCTGTTTTTTCTCTCATGAGTTCAGGATTAGCGCGACTCTCAACATTCAAACGTACCAGGGGCTCGGTATTGGACATGCGCACATTAAAGCGCCAGTCTTCAAAGCTCATACTCAAACCATCGGTTTTATCCACAACAGCCCCTCTTTGATAATGCTGCTCTATCACCTCCAGTACTTGTCTCGCGTCCGACACCTGGCGATTAATCTCACCGCTCACCGGATAGTCTTGCTGACACTGCTTTAACAAAGCAGATAAGTTCTTACGCTTGTGAGATAACAATTCCACAACGAGCAGCCAGGGAATCATGCCGCTATCGCAATAAGCAAAATCACGAAAATAGTGATGAGCGCTCATTTCTCCACCATAGACGGCATCGTGATCGCGCATCACCTGCTTAATAAAAGCGTGGCCAGTTTTACTTTGCACGGCCCGTCCGCCTTTGCTCTCGACAATATCGATGGTGTTCCACGTTAAGCGAGGGTCGTGAACAATCGCCTCTCCCGCAGATTTACTCAAAAAGGCTTCGGCCAGCAGACCCACCAAATAGTAGCCTTCAACAAAATCACCCGATTCATCGAAAAAGAAACAACGGTCAAAATCACCGTCCCAGGCCACACCCAGATCGGCATCATGGGCGCGCACCGCATCCGCCGTTGCTGCACGATTTTCTTCCAGTAAAGGGTTAGGGACACCGTGGGGAAAATGCCCATCAGGCTCGTGATGGATACGAATAAATTCAAAAGGCAGGTGCGCTTCCAGTAAATCAATAATGCTACCTGCACCACCATTACCTGCATTCACCACTACTTTTAAAGGCTCCAAAGCACTAAGGTCGATATAGTTCAGCAGGTGCTCTATATAAGCACTTTTATCTTCACTTCGATCCAGTGTGCCGCGGACATCCGCTTGAGGAAAAGACTCACTTTCGGCCAATACTTTGATTTCGGGCAGGCCCGCATCACCACTGATGGGACGGGCGCCTTCACGTACAAATTTAATTCCATTAAAATCTTCAGGATTATGGCTGGCCGTTACCACCAGGCCACCGTCATATTTTGCGTTAGCGAAAGTAGCGAAGTAAATTTCTTCGGTGCCACACTGGCCAATATGTGTGACGTCACAACCCGTATCCCGAATACCCTCAAGCACTGCGTCACACAATTCCGGACTGGTAAGACGAATATCGTGCCCAACGACGATATGCCTGGCACTCAGGTAGGAAGCAAACGCATAACCAATACGATAAGCAATGTCGCGGTTAATTTCCCCCGGCACTCGGCCACGAATATCGTAGGCCTTGAAGCAGGTCAACTCAGAGCTCATGCACCTTGCTCCGGCAAATAAATGTTTTTGTAAACATGATTAGTTGCGTCCACAAAACCATCAACACTGCCGCAATCAAAACGCATGCCCTTAAATTTATAAGCGTAAACTTTGCCGGCTTTGGCTAAGGTTAATAAGGCATCCGTTAACTGCACTTCGCCATTTTTTCCGGGAGGCGTGTGGCGCAAAATCTCAAAAATCTCCGGCGACAATATGTAACGGCCGATAATCGCCAGATTACTGGGCGCATCGGCGGGCTCTGGCTTTTCGACCATATCGGTAATTCGGTATAAGCCTGGTTCCTCTTCCTCACCGGCAATCACACCGAATTTGGAAACATCCTGCTCCTCGACTTCCTGAATGGCGATAACCGAACAGCCCTTGCGACGATAGATTTCAGCAAGCTGGCCCAGCACCCCCTCCCCCTCGTTGAGACATAAGTCATCGGCCAGAATGATTCCAAAGGGCTGATCACCAACCAGTAGCTCCCCAGTAAGAATTGCATGCCCCAGCCCTTTCATTTCTGACTGTCGCGTGCTCGCAAACTTACCGCGGGCGATTAAATCTCTCACACTGGTCAAATAGTCTTCTTTGCTGCTACCCGCAATTTGATGTTCCAGCTCATAGCTCACATCAAAGTGATCGATAATCGCTCGCTTACCCCTACCCGTGACAAAACAGATTTCATCCAGGCCCGCAGCCAGGGCCTCTTCCACCCCATATTGAACCAAAGGTTTATTAACGACGGTTAACATCTCCTTGGGCATAGATTTAGTCGCGGGGAGAAAACGAGTACCGTAGCCCGCAACCGGGAAAAGGCATTTTTTTATCATCGAAGCAATTCCTGTTGATCATTCGTAACAAACAATGATGGTACCAAACCCCGTAATTTTACCATCGCTTGACCCCCGGGCGGGTAAACCCTTTGCCGAAATATCGAGCTTGTTTGAGGTATGTCCCCCTCCTCGATTAAGTCAACACCTAGACAGTCAATTTGTGCCACAGGCTTCTCCTGGAGGCTGCATCTGGGCGAGGTCTAGGGTAAAATGCGCCCTCTTTCCATCATGAGACACCCTATGTCCGCTCCTACCAGCAACTCGTCACCGGCATCACCTGAACAAAGTGCCAGTGAAATAGCGCTCAAGCGTGGACAAAACAGCTTCACCCGAGAAGAGTTACTCGCCTGCGGCCAGGGGCAGCTTTTCGGCCCAAAAGCAGCCCGCTTACCCAATGGGGACATGCTGATGATGGATCGTGTCGCTACCATTAACAGCTCCGGTGGAACCCACGGCAAAGGCGAAATCGTTGCCGAACTCGATATTAATCCGAACTTATGGTTTTTCCCCTGCCACTTCACCGGTGATCCTGTGATGCCGGGCTGTCTGGGCCTCGATGCTCTCTGGCAACTGACGGGATTCTTCCTCACCTGGCGCGGCAATGATGGCAGTGGACGCGCACTGGGTTCCGGTGAAGTGAAGTTCTTTGGTCAGGTACTACCCGATGCCGAAAAGGTCACTTATCGCCTGGATATATCTCGTGTCATCGAACGTAAGCTGGTGATGGCGATTGCCGACGGTTCTGTCTCCGTGGATGGCAGAGAGATTTATACGGCAAAAGGTTTGCGCGTGGGACTCTTTCAGTCGACTGACAGCTTCTAACATCAACGATATAATCATCAACAACATGGTCAGCAGCAATACAATGGCATAGCACTAGACACTTAAATTACGGTTTGGAACTTAGTATATTGAACACATTACGAGGTAGAGTATGAGACGAGTCGTCATCACTGGTATGGGTGTGATTTCCTGTTTAGGCAACGATGTGAATAGCGTTACCGAATCTCTACGAGAGGGGCGCTCAGGAATTCGCCCTAAAGCAGATTACAAAGAAATGGGGCTCAAAAGCCAGATTGCCGGTCAAATCGATATCGACCCGAAGGAATATATCGACCGCAAAGATTTGCGCTTTATGAGTAACGCCGCAGTCTATGCCTATGTTGCTATGCAGCAGGCTATCGACGATTCCGGTTTAAGCGACGAGCAAATATCCAACCCCCGCACAGGCATCATCATGGGGTCTGGCGGTATATCCGGAGAGAAGTTCGTCGAGTCTGTCGACACGCTACGGGCAAAGGGTGTCAAGCGCATGGGGCCTTACCGAGTGACTCAGATCATGAGCAGTACGGTGTCTGCCTGCCTCGCAACCCCTTTCAAAATCAAAGGCGTGAACTACAGTATCTCTTCGGCTTGTGCCACCAGCGCCCACTGCATTGGTTCGGCAATGGAGCAAATTCAGTTTGGCAAGCAGGACATTGTTTTTGCGGGCGGCGCTGAAGAGGAGCACTGGTCCATGGTCAGTATGTTTGACGCAATGGGTGCCTTATCAAGCAAGTACAACGATACTCCTGAAACAGCCTCCCGTGCCTACGACGCTAATCGTGATGGCTTTGTCATGTCCAGCGGTGGTGGCTGTTTTGTCGTAGAAGAACTGGAACATGCTTTAGCCCGCGGCGCACATATTCATGCCGAAATTGTTGGCTACGGTGCTACTTCCGACGGCTTTGAGATGGTTGCTCCCTCGGGTGAAGGTGCGGCTCGCTGTATGCGTCAGGCTCTGGAAACCGTCGATGGCGATATCGATTACATCAACACCCACGGCACCAGCACGCCCGTGGGTGACGTGAAAGAAGTCGAAGCCATTCGAGAAGTGTTTGGCACTCAAACACCTCCCATCGGCTCCACCAAATCGCTCTCAGGGCATTCCCTGGGTGCAGCTGGAGTGCATGAAGCAATTTACAGCTTGTTAATGATGAAAAATAACTTTATTGCCGCCTCTGCCAATATTGAAACTCTCGACCCGGCCGTTGCGGATGTCAATATTGCGACTCAGCGTATCGATAACGTAAAACTGGAACGAATCATGTCTAACAGTTTTGGCTTTGGTGGTACCAATGCCGCGTTAGTGCTGCAGCGTTATTAAAGGCTACAGCGCTAAACTTAGGTGTAGCAGATGTGTAGCAGGCAAATTAAACTCTGAACGCCAGGCTCTAATCAGAAGAGCCTGGCGTTAAAATATAACTCTAAAACCTAGCCCTAAAATCTAGCCCTAAATAGCCTGACGCTGTTTTAAGTAAGTCAGTAATTGCTGAACGCAGGCATCAACATCATTTGCTCCGGCATCAATCACTAACTCCGGTTTCTCTGGAGCTTCGTAGTCAGAACCAATACCCGTAAAGTTTGGAATTTCACCCGCACGCGCCTTTTTGTAAAGGCCTTTAGGGTCGCGCTGCTCACAAACATCCAGTGACGTCGCCACGTAAACCTCTACAAACTCGTCGTCATCCATCAAGTTTCGAGCCATTTTGCGTTCTACGCGGAAAGGCGAAATAAATGCCGTCATAGTAATCAGGCCGGCATCAACGAACAATTTAGCGGTTTCACCGATGCGCCGAATATTTTCTACTCTGTCATCATCACTAAAGCCCAGGTCTTTGTTGAGCCCCTGGCGAACGTTGTCTCCATCCAGTAAATAACAATGACGACCCATCTCAAACAGTGCATGCTCAAGAGCGTTAGCGATCGTTGATTTACCCGAACCACTTAGGCCGGTAAACCAGATAACGCACGGCTTTTGCTCCTTGCGTTTAGCCCGGTCCTGCTTGGTAATGATGGTCTCGTGCCAGGTTAAATTGGTACTCACAAACTTCTCCTTAATTTGGTCTAATATTGTCAACAGTTGCGAAACAAAACGCGTCCAGTTTCATGCCAGTTTTGACGAAGCCCAATTTTTTAAAACGGAATATCGTCATCAAAGTTATCGAAGTTACCCGCTGGCGCCTGCGGTGCCGACGAACCTCCGCCCTGGGAAGGAGACTGACTTTGTTGTGCTTGTCCCTGGCTCTGGCTGTGGTTGTGGCTCTGATTCTGAGCCTGGTTCTGACTTTGATTTTGATTGTCATACGAGGGCGTATAGTCGCCTCCGCCCCCACGACTGTCGAGCATTTGCATCTCGCTCGCCACAATTTCGGTGGTATAACGCTTAACTCCGTCTTTTTCCCACTCGCGGGTACGAAGTGAACCTTCTACATAGACCTTAGAGCCCTTCTTCAGGTATTCCCCAGCAATCTCAGCCAGGCGATTGAAAAACACCACGCGGTGCCACTCCGTACGCTCTCGTTGCTCACCACTCTGCTTATCTTTCCAGGATTCACTGGTAGCAATGCTCAGATTGGTCACCGCACCCCCACTGGGCATATACCGAGTTTCTGGATCCTGCCCTAGATTACCGACTAAAATGACTTTGTTAATACCTCGGGCCATGACCAGACTCCCTTGTTCTTTGTTAAAGGTTAGATGTTAAATTTCACCGTCCAAGAGACAGCAGTTTACTCCGCGAATTAGCGGCACGCCAAGTGTAATTAAGTGCCATGCAAAGGCAATTAGCCCTGAGGTTCACAAGCCATAACTTGTTCGAGGTGAACCTTATCCAAATGCACGTCATCCACCTTAATATAAGTCACGCCATGACCTGGAAGATGGACGACATCCTCAACCCCCGCAACTGCCTTGACAAGAGCACTGGCAGCCAGGTGATCACTCGCCCCCAAACTTTCGGTTTTATGCTGCCAGGTAATCGTACGTAAATAGCGTGGCGTCCGCATTGACAGAGCCACAAAAAACCACACCAAAGCAGCCACCAGCGCTATCCAGAATACTGCAGACAAACCAAAAGTGTGAGCCATCACGCCACCCACTACTCCGCCAGCAAAAGCCCCTAAGAACTGGCTCGTTGAGTAGGCACCCATGGCCGTTCCCTTAATACCCGCCGGGCAAGTCTTGCTGACTAGCGACGGCAAGGATGCCTCCAGCAAGTTAAACGCAACAAAAAACACCAACAAACCAAGGGCCATGATCGGCAGCTGATTATTGGCGTTAGCCATAATGGCTTCGGATACCACCAGCACAGCAACCGCGCCTACGAAAACAGGCTTCATCTTACGGCGAGTTTCTCCCCACCAGATAAACGGCACCATTAGAACAAAACCGCCACCCATCGTCGCCAGATACAGGTACCAGTGATCGTCCCGAGCAAAACCCATGTCCTGCTCGAGTAATAGAGGAATAGACACCCAGGTTGCCATTTGAGCAAAATGTAGTACGAAGATACCCAGGTTAAGACGCCATAATTCAGGATCCCGAAGGACTCGAGATAACATTGCCGGCAGAGGGATCACGTCGGGGCCAGCATTATTGACCGATGGATTTGGGATCACCAATAACAGCACCAACATGCCCAGGCCAGACAAGATCGCAGTAAGCCAAAAAATTGCCGGCATCCCCCAATGGGATGCCACCAACGGCCCCAGCACCATAGCTAAGGCAAACGACAAACCAATGCTTCCGCCCACGGCAGCCATCGCCCGCGTCCGGTTCTCTTCCCGTGTCACATCCGATAACAAAGCCATAATAACGCTGGCCACCGCTCCCGAACCTTGCAGTGCTCGCCCAATGATGACGCCATAGATACTCTCAGAAAGCGCAGCAATAACACTACCCCCCGCAAATAACAGCATACCCACGATAATTAGCTGCTTTCTGCCAAAGCGGTCGGAGGCCAGACCAAAAGGAATTTGAAGTATCCCCTGGGTCAAACCATAAATACCCAGGCAAAGGCCCACCATAAGAGTGCTTCCGCCAGAATAATCAGAGGCATACAAACCCAGTACGGGCAGCACCATAAAAAGGCCAAGCATACGGGTGGCATAAAGAAACGCCAGCCCGATTAAGGAACGAGTTTCAAGACTTGATAACATGTCTATCTAATTATTAACTACCGGGAATGTCGATCCGGCATTATAGGCCAAATCCATCCAGCTCTCTCGTGTAAATGATGAGTAAACATCTAACCTGACACCAAAGGTATTCGTAGTCAGTTCATTCACATTGAATGCTTCAAATCAGTACCTGGCTCTTTAATCCAACACAACTCGACTATATGATGTGGAAGTTAATATTTGCTCAGAGATAAACTGATGAAAGACTGGTTAATTAGTCTTCCGAGAAGCTGGAAGCGTGTTGTGCTAGCCGGCCTGGATCTGTCTATCATTATCTTTGCGCTGGCGATCGCCTTTATTATTCGTCTCAACAGCGATGTTTTCTTTTCTCTACTCAAATCACAAGCACCATTTCATATAAATTCACTCTCATTTCTGTTTATTCTTGCACCCTTATCTATATTCCCCTTTCTGATAAAAAGCAGTCTATACGATACAGTTAATCGCTTTAACAGTGCTGAGGTGACCGGCTCCGTAGTCAGATCAGTCACCTATGGTTTGGCGACCTTTCTCATCATTCTATTTCTTATTCCCGGCCAACAATACCTGCCACGCTCGGTACCCATTATTTGCTGGGCTTTAAGTATCGCCCTGATTGCCGGGACTCGCTATTGGGCAGGTCAGTGGCTACACGGTGACTCACTCTCCGCCTTGATCTCAGGAATCGCTTCACCAAACTATCGCAACTCAAGCCAGGGCCTCCCCGTAGCCATCTACGGTTCCGGGGTTGCCGGACGACAGTTGTTTGCAGCATTGAGACAGGGTTATCAATACCATCCTGCTGCTTTTATAGATGATGATCCGCAACTGCATAACAGTCTTATTTCTGGCGTACGCGTATATGCTCCCGAACAGCTCGAGCACATGATCACATCCACCGGGGTAAAGGAAATCCTGCTTGCCATACCTTCAGTTAGCCCCTCGAGAAGAAAACAAATTCTCGAGTTACTCGAGCCCTACGAACTCAGTATTAAAACCATACCCGGAATAGAAGAGATCGCCCAGGGAAAAGTAAGAATAGAGGGCATTAGAGATATCAGCCTCGACGACATCCTGGGGCGAGACTCCGTACCCCCAGTGCCGGAGTTATTTGCACCTTGCATCGAAAACAAAGTCGTCATGGTGACAGGTGCAGGAGGCTCAATCGGCAGTGAATTATGCCGACAAATAATGACAGCCCACCCCGCTTGCCTGATTTTATTTGAAAACTCCGAATACAACCTGTATCAAATTGATCAGGAACTAATTCGCTCCAAAAAGCACACCAATAGCAAAACTAACCTTATCCCTATTCTCGGTTGCGTAACCCAGCCGCAGAGGCTCAACGAAGTCATTAAGAAATTTGGCATCCAGACTCTCTATCACGCTGCCGCCTACAAGCATGTACCTATTGTCGAATACAACAGCTATCAGGGCTTTAAAAACAACGTGCTTGGTACGCTCTATACCGCTCAGGCGGCTATAGTGAACAAGGTAGATAACTTTGTACTAATTTCCACCGACAAAGCTGTACGCCCAGGCAACATCATGGGCGCCACAAAAAGACTGTCCGAGCTGGTTCTTCAGGCCCTAAGCCAGGAAACCTCCGTGTGCTTTTTTAATTCCGAAAAATTTGGCGTGGAGCCTGAACAAGGTATCAGTCAAAACACCTGCTTCACCATGGTCCGGTTTGGCAATGTCCTGGATTCCTCCGGCTCGGTAATACCAAAGTTTCGAAAACAAATAAAATTTGGTGGCCCCGTTACGGTAACTCACCCCGACATTACTCGTTACTTTATGACAATCCCGGAAGCCGCCCAACTCGTTGTTCAGGCCGGGGCCATGAGTGAAGGTGGGGATGTTTTTGTTCTCGATATGGGCGAAGCCGTAAAAATTGACACCCTGGCCAGAAAACTGATCCACCTTTCCGGTCTTGTCGTAAAAGAAGGCAGTAACCCAGAGGGTGATGTGGAAATAGAATACACAGGGCTTCGCCCCGGTGAAAAGCTCTATGAAGAACTATTAATAGGGGACAATGTTTACACCACAAAACACAAAAAAATCAAACGGGCCAGCGAACAGATAATTGAATGGACAACTTTAAAACAACTTTTATCGAAAATTACTCACGCGTTTGATCATAATGATTATCTCGCTGTCCGTATCTTATTAACGGAGCAAGCCGAGATAGCCTACACCCCTTTCGATGACATCAACGATCGCTTATATGACGCTCCTCAAGCAAGCAGCCAGTAAAACGCGCGGCCTCTGGCAAAAGCGGATCCAAAAGTCTAGCCTCACAACAAGCACGCGCAATCTGCTGGCGACATCACTCTATTCATGGTAGATTTTGCGGTTCACAGCGAACTCTCTATAACTGCTTTCTAACATCAATACCATTACCCGAGGAAACAAAACATGGGAAGAGTACAGGACAAAGTATGCCTGATTACCGGCGCAGCAGTAGGCATGGGGCGTCAACACGCCTTGCTTCTAGCGGAAGAAGGCGGCCGTATTATTATTACAGACCTTAATACCAGTGAAGGGGAGGCTGTCGCCGAGGAAATCAACAACTCAGGTGGTGACGCAATTTTCATCCAGCAGGATGCCGCTTCTGAGGACGACTGGAAGCGAGTCGTCGAAACAGGTACTCAGCACTTTGGAAAAATTGATGTTCTGGTCAATAACGCCGGCATATTGCTCCTTAAATCCATTCAGGACACCACGACTGAGGATTGGGATTTTACTCAGAGTGTTAATTCTCGCGGCGTATTTTACGGCCTCAAGTATGTATTGCCCGCCATGGAAAAATCCGGCGGATCAATCATTAATATATCCTCTATTTACGGTATTGTCGGCGCGCCCAGCGCCTCGGCCTACCAGGCTTCTAAAGGTGCAGTCCGTTTACTTACCAAGTCCGCCGCAGTGGAGTACGCCGAATACGATATCCGGGTTAACTCCATCCACCCCGGCGTTATCGCCACCAACATGACCAAAGATATTCTAACTGATGAAGCAAGTACCGAAGCCCTGCTGGCTGGTGCCATTATTCGTCGTCCGGCGCAGCCGAAAGAAATTTCCTGGGGTGTTCTATTTCTGGCCTCGGATGAATCTTCTTATATGACCGGTTCTGAGCTGGTAATTGACGGCGGCTATACCGCGACTTAAACCTGGAAAGCTCACTAGTGCTTATGGAAGCATAAAAAAGGGCCCAATAAGGGCCCTTTTTTATGCTAATAATGTCTTAACTAAGACAAAACCTACCTTAATTTAGCGCCACATCATCAAGGTCAGCGGTCAAAGCATCTCGTGTGGCTTCGCCAACAGAATCACCTGCTAACATCATATTCGGATGATCAATACCGAAGCTCAGCGCAGCACCGGTTTTCAGACCTCGAATCATTTCGGGACTTAACTCATAGCGCATAAAATGTACGGCAGAGGTTTTTTCTTCCCGGCTCCGCTCCATATCTTCATCGGCAATCGCATAGACCTTCTCACAACCTGCGACCTGCGCCCACACTTTATCTTCAATGCCTACCAGTTTCGCCAACCACTCCTGACGCTCCTCAGGATCACTGTACTCCACCATAAAAGTGGCTTTCCAGTTACTGCCATCTGGAATGAGGGGGTTATACGCTTCCAACTCTTCTTCAATGGCCGCCGCTTCAAAAATGCGCTCTATCCGTAGCATTTCCTGAACCTGGTACTGAATACTTAAACGGTCTTCAAAATACAAACGGGCATTTTCACCCAGTGCGACTTGACGTGTTTTCTTATGGTTAATGACTTCGACACGAAAATCCGCGCGCTTTGCTGAATACTCTTCCAGCGACCAAAGATCATTTCTCGATAATTTATTCATACTTCCAAACCTCCTAAACCGTAAGCGTGGCGCAACAATGTCATCGGGTGCTCGGGCTTTTCAACACGCTCGGATAAATCGGCAATATGTGCTGCCGCCATCGGACAGTCACTGGAAAAGTGATCCGTCTCCATCTGATCAAGTTTACGCACGACAGGACGTGCGATTTTAACCGCCTTGTCATAGGTTTCCTTTTTAACCGCATAAGTGCCGTCATGGCCAGAACAACGCTCCTGGGGATGTACCTTAGTGTCCGGCACCAGAGCCAGTACATCGCGGGTTTTCATGCCAATTTTTTGTACGCGTAAATGACAGGCGACGTGATAAGCAATGTCACCCAGGCTATTTTTGAACTCCGTATTTAACTGGCCGGCTTTGTGTCGTAAAAACAAATACTCGAAAGGATCAAAAAAAGCTTCCTGAACTTTCTTAACCTGCTCGTCATCCGGAAAAAGAAGAGGCAATTCCTGTTTGTACATTAAAACGCAGGACGGTACCGGTGCAATCAGATCGTAACCCTCATCAACCAATTTCGCTAATACCGGGATATTCGCTTCCTTCAGTTTATTAACGCTGTCTAAATCACCCAATTCCAGTTTAGGCATACCGCAACATTGTTCTTTGGGAACAATTTCAATCTGGATAGCGTTATGCTGAAAGACCTGATAAAAATCTTCACCCAGGTTTGGGCTGTTGTAATTACCGTAACAGGTGGCGTACAGCGCCACCTTACCGGTCGTTCTCCCGGCCGCTTGCGGAGTAATATCCCGAGCCATCGAAGCGACTCGTTTACGTAACGTTTTGCTGTGATAATTTGGCACAGGTGCATTTTTGTGCACGCCAAAGGCAGATTCAAATACCTTGCGGAAAGTTGGGTTTTGATTAAAAGCATTCACCGTAATATCCACTAACGGAATACTCGCGAGCTTGCCTACCGTATCGGTACTGGTCAGAACCTTGTCTCGAAATGATGCGCCCTCCTCCTTAAATTTAATCGCCTTAGCTCTTAACATTAAATGAGGGAAATCCACATTCCACTCGTGGGGAGGCACATAGGGGCATTTTGTGAGGTAACACAGATCACAGAGATAGCACTGATCGACCACTTTTGTAAAGTCGGCTTTATCAACGCCATCAACTTCCATGGTTTCCGACTCATCCACCAGGTCGAATAAGGTCGGAAACGCATCACACAAACTCACGCAACGGCGGCAACCATGGCAAATATCGTAGACCCGCTCCAGCTCATCGTTCAGAGCCGACTTATCCCAAAATTCTGGTGATTTCCATTCGACAGGGTGTCGGGTTGGCGCTTCCAGACTACCTTCACGCCGACCAGCAGCGGCGGAGGCTTTCCCAGGAGAGGCTGCAGAAGGAGACGAATCGTCGTTCATGGTGTTCTCCTGAACAAAAAAATAGGGGGATCAGGAAGCCACTCAGCAGGGCACTTCCTTCAAAAACAGAACAAAAAAAAGCTCCGGCGCTAAAGTACTTCCGCACCCAACGCCGAAGCCTGTTTTACTCGGCGTTTACGCGTCGAGTGTATCCAGAGCTTTCTGGAAACGGTTAGCGTGGCTGCGCTCAGCTTTGGCTAAAGTCTCCATCCAGTCAGCAATCTCGTCAAAACCTTCATCACGTGCGGTTTTGGCCATGCCTGGGTACATATCGGTGTACTCGTGGGTTTCACCAGCCACAGAGGCTTTCAGGTTATCGGAAGTTGGGCCAATGGGCAGGCCAGTAGCGGGGTCACCCACTTCTTCCAGATATTCCAGGTGTCCGTGAGCATGTCCAGTCTCACCTTCTGCGGTAGAACGAAATACCGTAGCCACATCGTTATAACCTTCAACATCTGCTTTGGCAGCAAAATAGAGATAACGACGGTTAGCCTGAGATTCGCCCGCGAAAGCGTCCTTCAAATTTTGTTCAGTTTGTGAACCTTTAAGTGCTGACATAAGTGTCTCCTATTTATTGGTGCTAATTATTGGTGCCAGTCATTGACACTAGAGTACATACCAGGTGGCCCGCAATGTTCCGAACCGAAACGCAGCCCTTTACAGAACTTGGCGCTACAGTAACCCTTGCCCTACAATCGGTAAAGTAAATTTTTTGATTAAACCTGATCGGAATCATCGATGGCTGCAAAACCTACTCTCAAACAACTCAAATACCTCTGTGCGGTCGCTAATACTCGCCATTTCGGTAATGCCGCCAGAGCCTGTCATGTCACTCAATCCACCCTGAGCGCCGGGATTCAGGAACTCGAAACCACTCTCGGTATCAACCTGGTTGAACGTGGGAACAAAACCGTATTACTGACCGCTACCGGTAGCCTGGTCGTAGCACGCGCACAGAGAGTCCTTACTGAAATAGAAGAGCTGATAGACGAAGCGGCCTCGACGCTGGAGCCCTTTAACCGCGCCATTCGCCTGGGAGTTATCCCCACTATTGCGCCCTTCCTGTTACCTTCGGCCCTCACTGCGCTGCGTCAGGACTATCCCGATTTTCAACTACTGATTCGAGAGGATCTCTCTGAAAACCTGATCAACTTGCTCAACCAGGGCGACCTTGACCTGCTCTTGATGGCTCTGCCCTATCCCATGTCCAACGTAACGGTTCAGCACCTCCTTCAGGATCATTTTCTGGCCGCCTACCCCCGCGGACATGCGCTTGGCAAAATTAAAACCTTACAGACCCGCGATCTAAAAGGACACGACATCCTCTTGCTGGAAAACGGCCATTGCCTTCGCGACCAGGCTCTCGAAGCCTGCAAATTACTCGACCAACAGATATCTCTGTCATTTGAAGCTACCAGCTTACACACCCTGGTACCCATGGTCGCTAACGGGATCGGTATTACTTTACTACCTGAAATGGCTATTGATGCCGGTATTTTATCCGGCCTGGATAATGTCGAAACCCGAGCGTTTAACGGGGCAGAGGTATCCCGGTCCATTGATTTTGTCTGGCGCGCAAAAAGCCCGAGGGCCGAAGAGTACCGAATGCTGGCGCATTATTTTGATCCATCAGTTTTGAAAGATAGGCAGGCGTCTTTGAGAGATAGACAGGGTGTCTAAAAGCATCCAAACAAACGCGCCGAAAAACAGAAAGGAAAGTTTTGCGTCTTCAATGCAAGGAAGAAACACTGAAAATAAGCACGCTTGAAACAAATCACTGAACAAAAATTAAGCACAAAAAAAACCGCGTGAGCTTCTTACAACTCGCGACAAAGTAAACTACAACTGTAATCTACTGCAGTAATACCCTCTTATCTCTGACCTGACAGGCCATTATATCGGCCTGCTAAAAGAAGCCCGTAGACTCCTGATTTTCAGTCAGAAATACCTACCATGAACCCAGAGGATTTATAGCGGTGAAACGTTCTCGGCCTGAGGGCCTTTCTCGCCCTGAGTCACTTCAAAAGAAACCTGCTGGCCCTCTTGCAGACTTTTGTAACCGTCTCCGACAATAGAGCGAAAGTGTACAAACACATCCGGGCCACTTTCCTGCTCGATAAAACCATAGCCTTTGTCGGCGTTAAACCATTTTACAGTACCTGTTACGGTCGACATCTAACCTATCTCCAGTTCACTTATAATTCACGTACAAAACATATTACCGGGCGAGTACTTTCTGCTATCGCAGCGTTCCTCAAGCGGTCATATCACGACGAGATTGCTGCCGCATTTACTCACTTATTTATTACCCTTGCTATTAAAATAAGCATTAAATAAGCATTGAACAAGTGTTAAACAAGCCATTGAGCAACAAACCCTTTTCGATTAGATAGCGGAAAGTGCGGCCACTCAAGCGAAACAACACCAACTTTAATTAAACCAGCATAAAATATAGCCAGCCAATACCAGAGGTAAGATGAAACGCAAAAATAAGTGCAAAAAACACTTTAGCCAAATAATCGCCCCAACACCCTACAGGTTTTTTATTACAGGCGCTAGTCATTCCCACAACCTTTTATCGGTGTTTTTATCCATTTTTTTATTGAATTTTTTATCGAGGTTTATTTCGGTACTTAAATCTATTCCTGGAGCGATTTTTTCGAGAAAAATTTTAGCAAAATTTTCCGCACGATTTATCACGCAGTCTACGACTTCGGCAGTACTGATTATTTCAGCTCATACTCAGATAATAATGCCTGCACAGGCAAATGAACAAAAAGAAACCCTTGAAGAAAAACCAGCCCACCATCTCTTTCTGTTTTCTCAAAAAGATCACAAGGACTGGCAGGAAAAAAGTTTTTCCGGCCATACTCTTTATTCCTTTGATCATGTATCCAGGGAATATTCTGGCGATACTGTTAATTCAAATAACGAAGCTTTAAATGATTCAACTTTAAACAATATAGCCCTAAACCATTCAAGCCCAAACAATAATGTAGTCCTAAGCGCTACAAGTCAGAACAGCGCTTCCGGTCTGATCAAACATATTCGTATCGATTTAAAGCAAACCCCCTGGCTGCACTGGCGCTGGAAGATAAAAACGACCATACAGGCGTCCAGCAAACATCCCATTGATGAAACCCAGAAAGCTGGCGACGATTATGCGGCACGGGTTTATGTCATCATCGATGGCGGCCTGTTGTTCTGGAAAACCTTAGCACTCAACTACGTGTGGGCTAGCCATCAAGCTCAGGGCAGCACCTGGCCCAATGCCTACGCGGGCAAAAATGCCATGATGTTAGCGCTCAGAAGTGGCGAGGAAAAAACGGGGCTTTGGGTTTCAGAACAACGCAATGTATACGAGGATTTAAAAGCCATTTTTGGTCGTGACATTCAATACATTGACGCCATTGCCATTATGACCGATACCGATAACACCGGCACCAGAGCACACGCCGCCTATCAAGGCCTGTATTTTTCTGATCTTTAAGTTTACTTTTTGGAAGGAAAGGAAGAACAAATAGACTTCGCTCAGTATCAGCCCTCCAAAAGCCTCGATTCTGTAAAACCCTAAGCTCTAAGTCGTATAAGCTCCAAAGGGAGCCCCACATCGTAAGACTCCTGAAAATCCAGCACTTTTAGGTTAGTATAGCCGCGTTTTTTAGTCGCCCATCATCTACTCTGGGCGACTTATCCTCCTCCCAGGATCGAACGATCGAAACAGGTACCGAAACTCAACCATGCCCCTACTTCGCCTCGACAATATCTCAGTGCATTTTGGCACTCGAGACTTGCTCAAAAACATCGATTTCACGCTACATAAAGGCCAGAAAATTGGCTTGCTGGGCCGTAATGGTGAAGGCAAAACAACGCTATTAAAACTCCTCGGGGGCCAAATTCAGGCCGACAGCGGAGAATATTGGTTACGACCTAATTCGAAGATAGCCTGGTTAGAGCAAGCCCTGCCCTTCGCGGATGACAGCTCCGTTTACGATGTCGTCGCCAGCGGTCTGGAAGAGGTCGGAAGCTTTCTTGCCGATTATCACCACAGCATCACCAATAATGATATGGAGGCGATGGCCAAAGCACAGCAAAAGCTCGAGGCCAACGATGGCTGGTTGCTTCAGCAAAAGGTCGACACCGTAATCAGTCAACTCGAGCTCCCCGCAGATGCCAGCATGAATTCCCTGTCCGGCGGCTGGCGTAAACGGGTGGCCCTGGCCAAAGCCCTGGTCTGCGACCCCGACATTCTGTTATTGGATGAACCCACCAACCACCTCGATATACTCGCTATTGAGTGGCTGGAAAAGCAGCTCAAAACTTTTCGCGGCGCGCTTATTCTCGTCACGCACGACCGGGCTTTCCTGCAACATGTCGCTAACAATATCGTTGAGTTAGACCGCGGAACTCTCTACCCCTGGGACGGAGACTATCGTAGTTTTCTGGAATACCGTGCCCAGCAACTGGCGGCCGAAGAAACCGCAAACGCATTATTCGACAAAAAACTCGCCCAGGAAGAACAGTGGATACGCCAGGGCATCAAGGCCCGACGCACCCGTAACGAAGGCCGGGTTCGCGCTCTTAAACGCTTACGAGAGGAACATTCACAGCGCGTCGCACGTCAGGGCAAAGCCGACTTCCGCGTCGAATCCAGTGATAGCTCTGGAAAAGTCATTGCCGAACTGGAGCATGTTAGCCACAGCTTTAAAACGGATTCCTCCGCCCATAGCCCTGTCATTGACGACCTGACGCTAAAAGTTGTCCGTGGTGAACGAATCGGCCTGGTTGGCGCTAATGGCGCGGGTAAATCAACCCTGCTGAAAATTTTACTGGGCGAACTGGTACCGCAGAAAGGTAGCGTGAAGCTCGGCACCAAATTAGAAATCGCTTATTTTGACCAGTTAAGGAATCAATTAGAGCCCGGAAAAAATCTGATCGATAACGTCTGCGGTGGTCGCGAATTTATTACCATTAACGGTAAAGACCGTCATGGCATCAGCTATCTCGGTGACTTTTTGTTTAGTCCCGAAAGGGCTCGCCAACCGGTTAAATCCCTTTCTGGCGGAGAACAAAACCGCGCCATTCTCGCCAAACTGTTCAGTAAGCCCGCCAATGTTCTGGTACTGGACGAACCCACCAATGATCTCGATATTGAAACCCTGGAGTTACTCGAGGAAATTCTTCTGGAATTTGACGGAACCGTCTTGCTGGTCAGCCACGACCGGGATTTTATGGACAACACTGTCACCCGAATACTCACCTTTGATGGTGCGGGGAAAATCAGTCAACACCTGGGCAGCTACAGTGACTGGGTTGCTAAAGGGGGTCAACTACAGGCTGAAAGCCAGGCCCCCGATTCTGCGCCCGCCAAACCGTCTCAGGCAAACACCGATCCAGCTTCGGCTCAAAGACAAACTCAGCCAGCCCTTCCTAAAAAGAAACTGTCCCACAACGATCAAAGAGAGTTAAGTAAACTACCCGCACTGATCGAAAAACTTGAAGCCCGCCAAAGCGAATTAGAACAAAACATGTCGGCGCCTGAGTTTTATCAGGGCGAGGCCGACGATATCCGCCAAACCACCGAGTCTCTCGGCACGGTACAGACTGAACTCGATGCGGCGTATACCCGATGGCAAGAACTGGAAGAAGCAGCTAACTTAGCGGCCACTCCTTCCAGCTGTCATTAAACAGAAGCCATCATTAACCCTGTTATTAAGCCTGAGGCATATAAAAGGCATTAAATTTATTGCCGTCCAGGTCGCGAAAATAACCGCAATGGAAAGCGTCGCCACGGGGGCCAGGCTCACCTTCGTCGGTCGCGCCCAGGGAGATCGCTTTATCGTAAATCGCTTTCACCTGCTCGGGAGATTCTGCGGCCAGGGCCATCATGACGCCATTACCCGGCGTGCTGGCTTGCTCATCAAAGGGCGCCATTAACATCAGCATGGTGCCTCCATCTGGCCCCGCCCAACCAACAAAACGATCACTTTCCCAGGTTCGTTTTGCGCCCACAACACTCAATAATTCATCGTAAAACTTACTTGCTCTTGCCAGGTCGTTAGTACCCAGAGTGACGTAACTCAACATAGTTATTCTCCAGTCTTAATCGTGTTTTTCGGAGAGCCACCCTAACATAGGGATTTTGACGAGAACAAGACAGCCGTGTATCTCCTCTTGCAATGAAGAGTTGCAATAAAGCGGACCACATTGAGGCGACACCAACGTTTCGAGCACATCGGCAAGCATCCCTGCCTCTGAGTATCCGCCCAAATACACCCCCATCAAATTGACAGGCCAAAACGGCTCCCTTAAGGTGTGCGCTCTTTTTTGAAGTACACTATCTGCTTGCTATTACTCATTCTC
>JQIA01000392.1_pt1 | contig 21703 bp, 15 predicted proteins | sample 811431 | NCBI WGS metagenome assembly JQIA01 (sample SAMN02998118, study PRJNA258478) | marine sediment metagenome | biome: marine; feature: seafloor; material: sediment; isolation source: oil-polluted sediment collected from 3 locations (0.5 km, 0.7 km and 0.9 km)... | place: USA: Gulf of Mexico ...
AAGCTGTTGCAGATGCCTGTGAAGAGAAAACTGATTTTAAATTTCTTTATGAACTTGATATGCCTATCAAAGAACGTATTGAAAAAATCGCTACAGAAATTTATGGCGCTGATGGCGTTGACTTTTCAGGCGAAGCAAATTCACAGCTCGCAAGAATTCAGGCTGATCCTGAACTCGCAGGATTAGGTCTTTGCATGGTTAAAACGCATCTGTCTCTATCAGATAACCCTGCGCTTAAAGGTGTTCCAAAGGATTGGAGACTTAATATCCGTGAAGTACTTACATACAACGGAGCCGGATTTATTGTGCCGGTTGCAGGTACAATCAGCTTAATGCCTGGTACTGCATCCAACCCTGCATTCAGAAGAGTTGATGTAGATGTTGAAACAGGAAAAGTTGAAGGTGTATTTTAAGTTAGAAATTACTCTTAAAATAAGTAAAGACGTATAATAAAAAGCCGGGGGAAACTCCGGCTTTTTTTTATCCTTTCACGCAGTGCTTAAGAATCCGACATCCGAAGTCAGTAAATTGTTTTTTTTAACAAAATCAAAGCATTTTCCTTGATTAAAAAGACTTATCCCTTTAAAGTTAAAATTTCTTAAAACGCTTGTAAATGAAATGATTTTTTTATTTATGATGTGATGAATAACTTTTTTGAAATTTCCGGCTCTTCTTTATTTATAAAATTTCAACCAGCCAGGTTGTTGCACTATTTCTGCACTTGTAAGGAGATATCATGAGTAAACATAAAGTTACATTTTTACCGCACAATACTGAAATTGAGATTGATAGTGGCGAGACAATAATAAGAGCTGCGATGGATGCTGGTGTTCATATTAATGCATCATGTGGCGGTGGTGGTGTTTGCGGCAAATGCCGTGTTATCGTTGAAAATGGTGCTTCCAGTGGTGAGGTCTCAGGGATGCTTACTCAGGCAGATTATGATGACGGTATTAGACTTGCCTGTCTTTCAACTGTGGACGAAGATCTCGTTATAAGAGTGCCTTCAGAATCTTCAATGGATGCCAGTGCATTGAATATGCAGAAAGCGCCAAGGCGATCTGCGCATATTAAAAAAATGGACTTTAACAGGCTGAAAGAGAAGGGCTTGTTTGTACCTCCAGTTGAAAAAATATATATTGAACTTGTCCCCCCTTCAGCAGGTGATAATATTTCTGATGTAACGAGGCTTGTTTCACATTTGAAAATGGAGAAGGGGGAGAATAAGCTTCAGGTAACTCTTCCTGTTATTCAGAAAATTCCTGATGTTCTCAGGGAAAGTGATTTTAAGGCCACTGTAACAATTGCCAGGCCTGTCCGAAACGAAAATAAATCAAGAATAATCAACATTCAGCCCGGTGATACAACGCTTGGTAATTATGCTATCGCAATGGACGTCGGAACTACAACTGTTTATGGTCAGCTTGTAGATCTTATTACAGGTGAAGCACTTTCACAGTTTGGTGATTTCAATGCCCAGATAAGTTATGGTGAGGATGTCATCAGCCGAATTGTTTATGCTGAAAAAGAAGGCGGCATGGAGCGATTACGCCATGTGGTAATGGAGACGATAAACAAAATAATTGTAAAGCTGATTGAACGTGCAAAGATCGATCCTGACGGGATTTCTACTATTACACTGGCAGGAAATACAACGATGACCCAGTTAATGGTTGGTGTGAATCCAAAACATATTAGACGTGCACCTTATGTACCGGCTTCGACTTTATATCCGCCACTTGGTGCAGCCGGGCTTGGAATGAGTTTACCGGCTCATGTTATGGCTTTGATTTATCCTCAGGTATCAAGTTATGTCGGTGGAGATATTGTTGCCGGCGTTATGGGCTCCGGTATGTATCGAAGTGAAAAGCTTACTTTATATATAGATATCGGAACAAATGCAGAAATTGTTATTGGAAATAAAGACTGGCTTGCCTGTACAGCCTGTTCAGCAGGGCCTGCTTTTGAAGGCGGTGGTATCAAACTCGGAATGAGAGCCGCAAAAGGTGCTATAGAAGATTTTTCCATTGATCCGGTTACTTATGAACCGATGGTTATGACTATTGGTAACGTAAGGCCAAAGGGGATTTGTGGGTCCGGTCTTATTATAATGGTCGCTTCAATGTTCGAGGCTGGTGTTATTGACAGCCGTGGAAAATTTAATGTGGATCTTGGTACTGAAAGAATAAGAAAAACAGATGATATATGGGAATATGTAGTGACCTGGGCAGATGAAACTCAGATTAACCGGGATGTGGTTTTAACTGAACCTGATATTGATAACCTGATCAGAGCAAAGGGCGCAGTGTACAGTGGCTGTCAGACATTGCTTGAGGAAGTCGGGCTAAGCATCAATGATATCGAACATGTTATTCTGGCAGGTGGATTCGGAAGTTATATTGATTTGGAAAAGGCCATGACAATCGGGTTTATTCCGGAAACAGACCCTGATAAAGTCACATTTATTGGTAATGGCTCACTAATGGGAGCAAAAATGAGTTCCCTTACCAACAGACTAAGAAAAGACGTTGGTGAAGTGACAAATACAATGACAAATTTTGAGCTTGCTGATACGCCGTCTTATATGGACCACTATATAGCGGCTCTGTTTTTACCACATACAGATCTGAATCTGTTTCCTAAGCTAAAGGCACGGATGGACGCAGCAAAGGCATTGAAAAAGTAATAATAAGAATTATATTATTTGTATTGAAATATTAAAATCAAATAACGGGATTGACGAATGGGAAAAGTAATTGCAGTAGCAGGTAAAGGCGGGACAGGAAAAACGACGACATCGGCACTCATGGTAAATTATTTTACAAATGCCGAAATTGGGCCAATACTGGCCGTGGATGCAGATCCGAACTCGAATCTTGGTGAGACACTTGGGGTTGATATTGTCAGCTCAGTGGGTGATATCAGAGAAAATTTCATGAAAGATCCTCAGGGTGTTCCGTCAGGCATGGATAAGATAAACTATCTTGAAATGCTTATGAACCAGGCTCTGATTGAAGATAAACATTTTGATCTTCTTGTGATGGGACGTCAGGAGGGGACCGGCTGTTATTGTATGGTGAATAATATTCTGAACAAATTCACTGAACAGTTGGCTGGCAGTTATAAATATCTTCTTGTCGATAATGAAGCAGGGATGGAGCATTTGAGCCGTAGAACAAGTGGCCGGATAGATATGCTTTTTCTTGTAACGGACTATTCTTTAAGAGGTTTAAGAGCTGTGAGCAGAATTCATGGCATGCTGGATGATTTGAAACTCGATGTAAAAAATATGGGTATCGTTGTTACAAGAACCCCTGAAAATATGAAAGATCAGTCTGACCTTAATGCTGCATTTATGAAAGAAGTGAATGACATTGGCGTTGAAATCGTTGGGCTGATTCCTGCGGATTCTCTGTTAATGGATTTTGATATGGAGCAACGGTCCTTGCTTGATCTCCCCAAAGATGCGCCATCGGTAGTCGCTATTGGACAAATGATTGAAAAAATTATTCCGGTTATTTAACCTTAGGTTATTTATTCATTGAAATACTGCTCGTTTAAAGCTCATGCCTGTTTGGCATGGGTTGGATCAGGCAGAACGTTACAGGTACAGGGTCGTAAAAAGTGATTTTATATCTTGCCCCCCTTCAGGGTTTTACAGATTATCCATTCAGAAACAGTTACTCAAAATTCTTTTCAGGCTTTGATATTTCGATTGCACCTTTTATCTCTGCTTTGCCTGATGGCCGGTATAAGAAAAAAGAGATGCGTGATGTCCTGCCTGAAAAAAATGATATCCTTCCGGTAATTCCTCAGATTATGGGGAATGATGCGGATGCTTTTGTGACTGTTGCAAATGCGTTGTATGATCTTGGATACAAAACCGTAAACTGGAATCTCGGTTGTCCATTTAAAATGGTTGCCAAAAAGAAGAGGGGATCCGGTCTTTTGTGTTTTCCGGATGATATCAGGGCTTTTCTTGAAAAAGCACTCCCACGGATGAAGACCACACTGTCAATAAAAATGCGTTTGGGCAGACACTCTAAAGATGAAATGTACACGCTACTTCCCATGCTGAATGAGTTCCCCATAGACGAAATTACTATTCATCCCAGAACCGGCGTTCAAATGTATGATGGCGGTGTTCATCTTGATTATTTTGAAAAAGCACTTGAACTTACAAAGCACCCGGTAATATATAATGGCGATATAACTGATCTTACGTCATTTAAAATGCTTAAAGAAAGATTTAAGCGTATCGATAAATGGATGATCGGGAGAGGGGTTCTGTATGATCCTTTTTTGCCGATGACAATAAAAAAAGAATATGGTATTCTTGACGAAGATTTAACAGAGAGTAAAACGTCTATAATAAAACAATTTCATGACGACTATTATCAGAAAAGATTAGAATACCTGTGTGGGCCCGCCCATTTGACCGACAGAATGAAAGCGTTCTGGTTTTACCTTGCCCGTTCATTTCAAAATGGAGACCTTTTTTTCAAGAAAGTTAAAAAGGCAAAAGACACAGATCAGTACTACGCTATTGTTGAAGCATTTTTTGACTCAGAACCTGAGTGGATTTGTTAGGACTTCTTATCTAAAATATTTCCTGGAGCTTTACATGTATAACAGACTTTGTATTTCTGTCAGTATTTTTACGTTGATATTTACTTCCGCCTTTTTGGTTTCATGCCAGTCTCCTCCAAAAATCATTATTAAAGAGGTGCCTGTAGTTATGGCATCAAAGCCTTTGACCCCAAGTGTTATAGAATATGATTTACCCGATTCGATACTTGTTTGTGGCGAAAAAATTGATCTGACCAACAGAGCTAATTTTGAAATGTTTGAACGGGAATTTATTATCAGTGTATGGGATAGAGCCCAGGTATTCATGTGGCTGAAAAGGACCGGGCGGTTTTTTCCATACTTTGAGAAAAGGCTTAAAGCAGAAGGGCTGCCGGATGATTTGAAATATCTTGTGGTTGCAGAAAGTTCGCTCCATACACATATAAAATCAAAAGCAGGCGCTTTAGGTATATGGCAGTTTATGAAGGAGACTGCTAAAAGGTACGGTTTAAAGGTCGATAGAGGTGTGATTGATGAGCGCCTGAGTTATGAACGCTCAACAGATGCAGCGATCAATTATCTGAAGGATTTGAAGGAAAAGTTTAATACATGGTTGCTTGTTATGGCGGCTTATAACTGTGGTGAAAACAAGTTGAACGAAGCCCTGAAGAATCAGAATGAAGCTTACGTCAATCTCGATCTGCCCAGAGAAACAGAAAGATACGTATACAGAATTGCCGCAATAAAATACCTGATGAACAATTATGATAATTTCGGTTATAAGCTTAATAAAGAAAGAGTCTACAAACAGGTTCAAACGGATGTTGTTAAGGTCGATATAAAAAACAGAATTTATATTTCTGATTTTGTAAAACAAGCAGAGATGAAGCAAAAGGCTTTTATGGATTTAAACCCACAGGTGCTTAGTTCTCTCCTGCCTTTAGGGCAGTATGAATTAAGGGCCCCTAAGGGCTTTGATGAAAAATATAAATCGGCTTTGTTATTGCTTTCAAGTAAGGAATACAGGATTAAAACACAGGGAGTAAACAGTACATATACAGTAAGACCCGGGGATGCACTTTACAATATTTCCTGGGAAACGGGTATTCCGGTTGCGAGAATTAAGAGGCTGAATCGATTAAGAGGGTCGAGAATCTATCCAGGGCAGAAACTTGTTTTGAAGTAATAAAAAAACGGAGGCAGGTACTTACCTCCGTTAAAAGCGAGAGTTTTATACAGGGTATATACCGGCTTATGCTTTATTATATGGTATTCAATAAGGCAAACTATTTCCTGCCATTACGCACAGGCGTTACTCCAGATAAGTTCCAAAGATGATGTCAAAAGCCGTTGAATATTAGGATTCTATACCTTTTCATCAAAAAGCATACCGATCATTTCGTCCATTTTCGCAGCCATGTTCAGAACATCTTCAGAAGGTATCTGTCTGATTAATGTTTTGGTATCTTTATCCATAACCTCAACCATTGTACGACCTGTATCTTCATGTTGTGCAAAGCTTAGGCCTATACTGTGTAGTGTCTCGATATCACTGGCCAGTTCATCCAGCATAGCCTGGCTTATTTTCGGATCTTTTTTTTCTTCGGCATCTCTTTCAACTAAGGCTGCAGGATCTTCAACAGGCTTTTGCTCCTCAACCTGCCTCAGCTTATAGACTTTCGAATCATCACCAGGGGGTGGAGATTTAAACGGAACCACTGTTGATGTTTTTTGTTCAATATTCTGAGTCGCTGAATTAATTGTGTTTATCATGTCTTTACCTCGCTTTTTTTATTTTCTTTCAACTTGAATTTGAAATTGTTACACATATTGATTTTAAATCATTATTCTTCATCATCTATTGTATCAGTCTCCTCCCCAGTACCTTCATCAGCCCATTGCTCAAGTTTTTCAAGCACTGCATCATAGGTCTGATAGGAAATCTCCGGAAGTGTACCTCCAAAGCTGTCAAGGGCCATTTTAAAACCATTCTCGATAGCTGTCTTTACATCATCAATCTTTGAGGTATCGTTACCGGCAGCGTTAATTGCAAACTGAAGAATTCTGTCTGATGTCTGTTCAACACCCCAATAGCCATCTTCAGCAACAAGTGATGCTGCCTCTTCTTTTGTTGCTTCATCAATAATATAGGGTTTGCTCTCTAAAGCATCGCCAATAGTCATCCCTTGTTCTGAAAGCATGGAGCTGACAATACTTTTCAGGCTGTAATACTGACTGTCTGGCTCTATAGTAAATTCCCCTTTGACAGTGTATTCTGTGTAACTGGCAGCGCTATTTGATAGTGAAACCCTGTCACCAGCTGGTTTTGCCTCCGGCAGATCTGATTGCTTTATTCGGGATTCGCTTTGATGATATCCCTTGCCTGAAATTTGGTTTATGCCAATTTGATTAATCATGGCAGTCTCCTTTGTGACAGCTGTCACATTCCATATGCCTTGCTCAGCAGTTGCTTGTTGTTGCTGGCAGAAATCTGTTTGATGATTTCACTCTGCTTTTGCTGAATTGCATTAATTGCACTTTTGACCCTGATATCTGCTTCCTTGACAGCTGATACCAGCTCTTCATCGTAAACAGGTTCTGTTTTTTTGATCTCGGTCATCAGATCAGAGTGCGTTACAGACAGGTCAATTAATTCTGAAATATCTCCTGAATGAACAACATTTTCTGCAAGAGCAGCAACTTCAGAGAGTTTGATGTATAGATTAATGTTATTTTCAGATTGCAATTTGCATCCCTCCTTTTTGCTCTTCATTAATTTCAGGTGATGAACAGACATTTTTCGACCCCTGTTTTAAAACTTCTTCAAAGCCAGATTTAATTTCCTGTACCAAATGTTCTACGCTGGTAATGGCTTCCATGTCATTTTTAAGATTCGCATGAACTAAAGTGAATAAAATATGTCGGTAAAGTGTAGACAGGTTTTCAGCCATTTCGCCACCGATCTTCATATCAAGGGCACAGTCCAGTTCTGAAATGATATTCAATACTTTTGTTATATTCTCCCCCTTGACCCGGTGATTATTTTCCTCCATGCCTCTTTTGGCAAGTGCAAGAAAATTCAGTGAGCCGGAGTACAGTTTCAATAAGAGCTGCTCTTTACTGATTACTGTTTTTCCCACATTTTGTTTATATGCATTGTGACCTTGTTGTACCATAATTAAACCTGCCCCTGTTATGGTTATTTATATATTTTGTTCGTCATATTTGTAAGTACTGACAGCTGATTTGTTAGATATGATGACGTACTGCTGAAATTTGACAGCAGTTGCTCCAGATTAATGTACTGGTTCCTCAGGTTTGTCTCTCTGGTTGCCAGTCTTCTTCCAATCGATTCTATGTCAGTATCAATTTTCTTTATTGAGTTGTTATAGCCATCTTCTTTTGTGTCAAGAATCCCTGTTGTACCTTTAAGGTAACCATCTAGGAATGTATCAAATCCGACAGCGAATCCTTCATTTGAACTTGTTGTTTGTGTGAAAAAATCGGTTACTTCTGTTTTGTTAGCTTCCATTGCTGTGGTAAATGTAGAGCTGTTAAAACTGAGCTGCCCGGTTTCTTCCAATGTAATGCCTAAACTGCTGAGATTGTTTACCGAGCCGTCAATATTGTCAACGGTAGAGAATGCCATGCGTCGTAAACCGGACTTAAGCAGGTTGGTTGTATTATCGCCTAAAAGGTTGCCCGCCTGACCAGAGTCCGCATTGAAGCTTTGCAGTCCTTCTATTGTCGTAATTATTTCATTATAAGCATTTACAAATTCATCCAGTTTTTCCTGAGCACTAGAGTATTTTCCTGAGACATCTATTGAAACCGTTTTTGTATCGTCTGCTTCTACAAGATCAATTGTTATGCCAGTAATCAGATCATCGATAGAATTATCTTTCCTGATAACATCTATACCGTTAATATTGATTTCAGCAAGTTGTGCAACCTGGGTTTTTGTATTATCAATCAGTTCAGAAAAGCCACCTGAGCTGTCACCGTCTTTGAATGTCAGATCCACATCAGCTTCAGCCGTTGTGCTTTGAATATTGAGGCTGTATTTTCCAGTCGTTGCATCAAGTTCAACTGTTGCAGTTGTATCTGCTATTGCATCTACAGAGGCCTGAATAGCATTCAGGGTTTCAGTCCCTGTAAGAGATATGTCTGTTCCATTTACTGAAAGCGTGCCCGTAATATTGAGTGCTGTTGAAGCACTGTCAAATGCTTCACTTTTCATCATTTCACCGGACGTGTCGCCTGGCTTCGAATCAGTTGTAAATGTAAGGCCTGCTTCCTGATAGGTGAAATCGATATCCCGCCCGGTACTCTTGGACGTCAGGGTCAGTCTGTAATCGTTATCGGCTACCTTTAATACAGAGGCGAGAACATCCGTATCCGCATCGTTGATTTTTGTAGCAATATCTGAAAGAGATTTATCTTCTGTTGTAATTTCTACGGATTGCTTATCGCCGTCACCGACTTTAAAATGAAGCTGTCCTGCGCCTACAGTACTGGTATCACTTGTATACGTGTTGCTGGTCATCTGTGATGAGGTTGCCAGTTGTGAAACGATAAGATTATAAGTTCCCCCGCCGGCAGAGTCATCTGAACTTACTGTCAGAATATCCTTATTTCCTGAACTGGCAGTATATGTCGGCTCAAATGTTGACGTCATTTCCAGACCCTTAATGGCATTCTGAAGCCCGCTGAGAGCACTTTTAACGGAACCATAGGATGACAGCTTTGCACTGAATGATGCCTGCTTCTGCTGAAGCAAAATGATCGGCTGTTTTTCAACATTCATGGTCGCCTGAATGATGGCTTCTCTATCCAGTCCGGATACAATGCCAACTCCTGATGATATACCCATGATTCCTCTCCTTTGGTAATATCATCTTACCGGGTAAGCCCGGTAAGATGATGGTTACTCTCTTACTGTAGTAATGATAATGCTGCCTGTGGTAACTGATTCGCCTGGCTCAGCATTGACAGACCTGCCTGTTGGATGATCTGTGCTTTGGTTAATTCAGCAGTTTCTTTGGCAAAATCGGCATCAAGGATTCGGGATCTTGATGCTGAGATATTCTCAGAAACGTTGGTAAGGTTCGTAATTGTAGATTCAAACCTGTTCTGAACAGCACCCAGACTACCTCGTATTGAGTCAATTTTTGCAATTGCCTTATCAATAACTGTCAGTGCATTGTTTGAACCGGATTGAGTCGTCATGTCGATAGCTGATACTGATTCAAGAGCTGCCGAGGTCTTATTGGCAGTACCTGTCTTATCAACACCTTCTGCACCTATATTGGTTGATTCAATAGAGAAGTTTTTCTCTGATTCCATGATAACCCTGCCACGAACTTCGGCCATATCAGTACCGGTACCGGTACTTGAGATATTTCCGGTTTCAGCGCCGGCTGCATAGGCAGTTCCGCTGAAGTCGTTAGCCGTTACAGCGACATTACCTGCAGTTGTATCCAGTCTTGAAAGGGAAACTGTGTCACCATCATGATCTTTAAGTTGAATAACTGTCGTGCTTCCGTCCTTCAATGTTGCGGTTACACCTGTTGTACCCTGAGCATCATTAATAGCTGTTACAAGTTCTGCAACGTCATTCGTGCCAACAGTTGCCGTAATAGTCGCAGCCTGATTGGTACCAGTTGAAATTGAAAATTTGTAAGTTTCGCCATCTGTAAAACCTGAAAGTTCAAGCTCAGTCTCTGCCCTGGCAGTTACACCCGTACCGACAGTCTGACCGTTAATATTGCTGGCCAGTGTTTTTGCTGAATCTGTTGCTGCACTGATTGTTACGCTTTTAGTTCCGATATAACCAGTTACATCAAGCTGAGTGCCGGCATAGTCTGAATCAGGGGCAGCAGAATCTACAGCAGTTTCCTGTTTCATGAAAAGTCTGTATGCACCTAATTTTGATCCACGGGCATCACCGGTATTAACGTTAATAATCTGGCCGGCTTCAGAGCCAACGTGGAAAGTAGCCGTTCCAAAAGTACCGTCCAGAAGTGCTTTACCATTAAAAGATGTTGTGTCAGCAATTCGGTTAATTTCCGACTGTAGCTGTGCAACTTCATCCTGAATTGACTGCCTGTCAGATGCGCTGTTGGTATCATTTGCTGATTGAACCGCAAGTTCCCTCATACGCTGTAGCAGGTTGGTTGTTTCCTGAAGAGCGCCTTCTGCGGTCTGTGCAAGCGAGATACCATCATTTGAGTTTCGAACAGCCTGATTAAGTCCACGAATCTGTGAAAACATTCGGTCAGATATTGCAAGACCGGCTGCATCATCTTTTGCAGAGTTAATTCTTAAACCTGAAGAAAGTCTTTGAAGTGACGTACTGAGTTTACGATTTGTGCCCATAAGGTTACGCTGGGCCGTGAGTGATGATACATTAGTATTTACTGAAAGAGCCATGTTTTTACCTCCATGATGATTTATTCTACAGCATCCTTGCTGTAATCAATTGCTATTAAAATTTGTTTTAATGTAACTTTTTCTAAAACCTCCTCTTCTTAAAATAGTGCTTTATTAAACTAAATATCGGATAATGGTTTTAAAACTTTAGCTAAAATGGTAAAATGAAGAAAAAAAAGTTATAAATTTTTTTCCTCTTGTATTAATGTTTTTCATTTTCGTAAAAAAGAGATCATTCATATAAAATATTATCCTTAATTATTTTCGTCTTGATATATACATCGGAATGGATCTACAAAATATTTAGCGCGAGGCTGATATGGTTTTTCTTACTCAGGTTGATAATGGTGAAATTGATATAGAAAAAGGTATTTTTATTTCGTTTGAGATGAGTAAGCACCTTGCAACTGAGGTGAATTCAGGCAATTTATCATTAAGCTCCAGACTTTTACCTGTACATCTGCCATGGGAAGGGCTTTTAAGCATTGATTTCGGAGAGAATGATCATCTGAAGATTGATGAAGACGAATGGATTGGAAAAGGCCTGCCTTATATCTATGATGGTCAGAAACTAAATAATAAAAAAATGATCGTTTTTCCAATGCACGGTCTTGGCGATCAATTATATCTTGCTGTTGCATTACGGCATCTGGCGAAATTATATCCTTCACTGGAGGTTGGTATTGTAAAACCATCATTGAGTTCTTCTGAGCAATGGTATGATTATATTTATTTTGATGCATTTTACAGCATAACAGGGCCAGTCGTTACAATAGATGAAATGCAGACTTATGATTATTATGTTGCAACCGAACATTTTGCGCATTTGGAAGCGTATAAAGGGATGTACCCGCCGGAATTTTATTTAAAATATTTTTTCCATCATGAAGCAGTTCATATGATAAAGCCTCGTCCTGATATCGGGCACAGTTTGAATATCCCGCTATCTGATAAAAATGAAATAGACAGTTTATTCAATAAGCTCATCAAACGTTCAAAACCGATAGTATTCGTCAGCTCAGTCACAACAGGACGTGTTCGGGATATTCCTCTGGCTGCAGTAATGGAATTTATTGAACTGTTGCGGAAACAGTATACATGTATTGTTTCAACGTATAATAATCAGTCGCTGGAAACGGCGGTAAACGCTTTAAATAATGCGTACATTATATGTACAAATGGATTGATTAAAAATGTTGACGATCTTATTTACATGTTGGGCCGATGCGACGCAATTGTTACCTCAGACTCCGGCATAACCCATCTTGGCGAATGCCTGGAGGTTCCTACAGGTTCGGTTTTTAATGTTGTATCTCCGGAAGAAAGAACCGGCCCTTATCAATTCAGCGAACAGATGATGGTTGAATTTGAAATTCCCCATATTTGCAAAACACCCTGCTACATACATGCTCTTGCCCCGGATGAGATCTGCCCGGGAATGCGATGGCAGAATAAGATGGAAAATATTGATATTGTAAGACCATATGCCCCCTGTATGGAAAATTTTAAAGGTGAGCATTTATTTATTCTTTTAGAAGCCCTGACAGAAAAATTCGGGCAAAAAAAACGACAGACGGTTAAAACAGAAGTGGATGAGATTATTGAAAAAAATGTTTTCCGGAAAGACGTTTACGATATTATCCCTGAAACCACTGAAAAAATACTCGATTTCGGATGTAATGAAGGTGAGCTGCTTTTAAGACTTCAACGGGATAAAGGATGCAGCAAACTATATGGAATAGAAATCCATGATAATTCGGAAAAAATATTTGAGAAGCATCTTGACGGTCACTGGATTATCGATCTTGGGCATGATGATGCAGAGCTTGATGAGAGATTTAAGGGGTACTTTAACTATATCATTTTACATGATGTCGTGGAGCATCTGTATGACCCATGGTATGTTGTTGAGAAATTAAGAGCTTATCTTGCGCCGGAAGGCCGCATTATTATCGTTGTACCGAACCTGCAGTACTGGGGAATTCTGGAACAGATTGTAAACGGCAGGTTTCCATACGGTGGTGGTGGGTTGATGAATGAAGATCACATACGGTGGTTTACCTGCAACAGTATCATTGAACTCACATTAATGGCAGGTTATACTATTGATTATTTTGTTCCTTTGTTTCCACCTGGGACAGATATGGCTGGATATAATAATGACGATGTGAAAAAGACTTTACAGTTTCCCCCGGTTGAAAAAAATCTGTCAAAATCCTCAGGTTTATTTCTTAACTTTGGTGATGATCCGGGTAAAAACTACTATTTATTTCTGGCCAATAAAATTCTTCTTGTTTGTTCAAACAGTGACAAACCTGTTACAGCGGAGAAAGTCAGCGTTGGTGGTCTGCAAAAGAGAAAAGAGGCTATGAAAATCGATTTTCATTGCAGGCTGGGTTAATTTTATGAGTCGAAAAAAGAATAAAAATAAAAAAAAATCCGGGAACCAGAAACAAAAAATAAACGTTAAATTAAAATTAGATAAGGGAGTCGGTTTCCATAAGAATGGGGCGTTGAAAGATGCGTTAAAAATTTATATGGAGATTTTAGATGTGTATCCCGGGAATTCTGATGTTTTATATCTTTCAGGAGCAGTCTATCACCAACGGGGCGATGATGAACGTGCTGTAAAGATGATTCAACAGGCTATCTATATTAATGGATCAAATCCTGAATATTATCGGACCCTGTCCAGAGCGTTTAACAATCTGGGCCTTACCCTGCAGGAGAACGGGGAAAAAGAAAAAGCACTTGACGCTTATAATAAAGCCCTTGAAATTGATAGTAACTTCCATCTTGCCCTGAATAATGCCGGTCTTATCTATCAAAGCCTGAAAGAGTACACACTATCAGAAAAATTTTATAAAAAAGCAATAAAGGCTGATCCTTTATTCTATGAAGCCTGGGTTAACCTTGGATATGTTTTGCAGATTCAGGCATTATTTGAAGAGGCGCTCAGCTGTTATGACAAAGCATTGAATATTAACCCTGAAGCCTGGCAGGTTTATAATAATTCAGGGCTTATTTTTAAACAACACAAAGACTATGAACTATCAATAAATTATTTCCAAAAGGCTGTTGAATTGTACTCCGGATATTGTGAAGCCTATTATAATCTGGGATGTTGCTATCAGGAGAATAATAACGCTGAACAGGCGGTTGCTGAGTATGAAAAAGCAATAGACTGCAATCCGAAATACGAAACAGCCTTCCAGAACCTTGGTAATGTACTCATGGAACTTGGGCGCTGGTCAGATGCGCTTTCCCAATACGAAAAAGTTCTATCTCTGAACCCTGGAAATGCAGCGGTATACAATAATATTGGTAATCTTTATCAAAGACAGCATGACTTTGATACTGCACTGGCTTACATCGCAAAAGCCATCGATTTACTTCCGGATTCTGCAGAATTTAACAATAATTACGGTATTGCATTAAAGAAAAAGGGTGATATGAACAATGCGGAGCATTTTTTTAAGAAGGCTATCAGTTTAAACCCAAAGTATGAAGGGGTCTTTTATCACCTTGGAGATGTCTATAGAATAGGGAACCAATTCAGAAAGGCAGCTAAATCTTATGAAAAAGCAATAGAGCTCGATGTTGATTTTGAATCGGCTTATGACCATCTTGCATACTCATACCAACGTTTGTGTGCCTGGGACGATGCACTTAAATATCAGAAGATAATATCCGAACTGACCCGGAAGGCAATTGCAACTGGTGCTCAGGTTACGGAGACTCCTCATAATTGTCTCCTGAGATGGGATGATCCCGAGCTGTGCTATCTGGTCGCAAAATCAAAAAGCGATGGCGTTCAAAGAGACGTTGCTGGATCTGCTGAGATATTTACGTTTGAAAAAAGGCGGGTTGATAAAGCTGAGCTTAGAATCGGTTACATCTCAAATACTTTTTCTGATCACCCCGGTGGGCACTTAATTGCAGGACTTTTCGGATGCCATGACAGAGATAAAATATCGACATTCTGCTACTCTTACGGCCAGGATGATAAAAGCTATTACAGGAAAAAGGTTGAAGAAGAGAGTGATAAATTTGTCGATATCAGCAAGCTTTCAGATCGGGAGGCAGCAACACTGATTTTTAACGATGAGATAGACATTCTGGTTGATTTACGTGGGGATACAGGGGGCAGCCGAACACGTATTTGTGCGATGAAACCGGCTCCTGTTCAGGTTGTATATCTGGGGTTTCCGGGTACATCCGGTGCCACATTCTATGATTATCTGATTGCCGATAAAACGGTAGTACCAGAGCACCATCGTCGTTATTTCAGTGAAACCATAGTATATATGCCTGATTGCTATCAGGTCAATAATAATGAACAGGTAATATCAGATAAGCGCTTTAGTCGAAAAGAGGCAGGTTTGTCTGATGATGCCTTTGTTTATTGCTGCTTTAATACAGAATACAAGATTGAGCCGGTGATGTTTGACTGCTGGATGAGGATACTTCAGCGTGTTCCCGGAAGTGTTTTGTGGCTTTTAAAATCCGGGAATGAAATGGAGCAAAATTTAATTCGGGAAGCAGATCAGCGGGGCATTGATTCCCGCCGGCTTGTTTTTTCCGACTACCTCCCGAAAGATCAGCACCTGAAACGATGTCAACTTGCTGATCTCGCTCTTGACACGCGTATAGTAAACGGACATACCTCAACGACTGATATGTTGTGGGCCGGGCTCCCTGTTGTTGCTCTTAATGGTAATCATTTTGCATCAAAGGTGTCAGCCTCTCTTCTGGCATCAGCCGGACTCCCCGAGCTTATTGCCGAGAATCTTACCGCATATGAAGAGCTTGCTGTTACCCTTGCAAATGATAAAGATGCACATGAAGATCTGAGGCGTAGGACCCTGGAGAACAGATTAACGGCACCTCTGTTTAATACCCCTCTCTTTACAGAAAATCTTGAAAAGGCATATGAATTGATGTGGCAGCTTTTTTTAAACGATACTAAACAGGAAGCTATTCATGTATGACAAAAATTTAGAAGTGCTTATGAAATTTCATCCGGAAGCAGCAAAGCAGATCGACCATATATCTGGTCTTAGTTTTGATGTCAGGCTATCCGGGACCGGCATTTATAATTTATATGTGAAAAATTCAAATGGGGATATCAGAGCATGTTATTCTGAACCGGATCCATTAGCTGATCTGGGTGCTGTTGTGGAATTGATGAAAGATAAGGCCGGTTATGCTGTCTGTATGTTTGGTGCCGGGTTGTGCATTCACATTAAGGCGCTAATAAGTCGGCTTGAAGGAAATTATCTGATCGTTTTGATGGAGGCACACCCTGAAATATTAAAAGCCGCGATGTCTGTGAGTGATCTCACGGACGTTTTTTCGCATCCCGGGATACGCATTGTAACTGGTGGGTCAAAAAATCTCCACGAACTCTTTGCCGGTCAGGAGGCCAAACTGTTTAGCGCAAGGGGATATAGTGTTATCGATTTTCCAGGGGTTACTGCACTTGCTCCGGAATGGTATGACGTTGTGAAAGAGAGCGTCCACCAGTTATTTATTAAGCGAAAAGAGGATGCAAAAGTACTTGAATATGCCGGAGACGCACTTTTTAAAAACAGGTTTAAAAACCTCTATTCGATGGCAACATCAAAATCAGCGAATATTCTTAAGAACAGACATAAAGATGTTCCAATTATTCTGGTCGCATCCGGGCCTTCTCTGGAAAAGAATATTGAGGCACTGAGAGATGTTAAGGGTGCTGTCATTATTGCGGTAGATTCTGCAGTGGCACCTCTGATGAAGCACAGTATTAAGCCTGATTATATAGTGACAGCCGATTTCAGAGCGATGACGTATGAAAAGCTTGCTCCTTACGCTGACGATTTAAGTGATGTAAAACTGGTCTTTTTTTCAGAGGCGACACCGATTATCCCGGCTTATATTCACTTTTCTGAAATGTTTTATTTTTTTCTTAACTCTAACAGTACCAGGTTGTTTGAGCGGCTTTTAGAAAAAGAATGTCTTGCGATACCATCTGCGCAGTCAGTTATCCACGGAGCCATTTGTATAGCCCAGTGGATGGGAGGTAGCCCAATCATATTTACCGGCCTTGATCTGGCTTTCAGTGGAGCAAAGGATCATGCGGACGGGACCGTATTGCACTGGGGGAATGTGCCTGACGGCAGTGGCGATGTCATAATGGTGGAAGGTATTGATGGCAAAATGATACGTTCGATGCCTGGGTTTATTGCACAAAAAGAGATATGCGAACAACTAATTCTGGATAAACCTGAAATTACTTATATTGATGCTTCAGAAGGCGGTTTAAAGATATCCGGAACTGATGTTTTGCCATTAGCAGAAGTTATCACTACTTATTGTCTTAACCGTTCCGGTATTGAGCACTTTAAAGAACATGATTCTGCTGTCGTGGTTCGAGACTCTTTATTACCCTCATTGGTTGATCTGCAAAAAGAAAACCTCGGGGTTAAAAAATCGCTTGAACACTATTTTGAACATTTTAATGGGGTCAGGTCTTATCTGGCTGAGAATCCAGGGCTCGTGTCCCTGAATGCATTCAAGGGTACGATAAAAGAAAAAATCAGAAAGATGGATGCAATTAATACAGCATTGAATGACAACAGACTTATTAAATCACTAAAGGAACTACAGGGGAAATCTTACCAGGAATATCTTGCACATTCATTTGACGAAACGAATGTCGACGAATTCTCAAATGCAATAAAACAGCTTGTGCTTGATATACGGCAGCAGGGCTTTGTTCAGCAATCAAGACTTGACGCAGTCGGATATTTTTCTAAACTTGTTAATGAACAGATTGAATTATTTAGCGGATTAAATCAAATTGAAAACAACACTGAATTAGAAGCCGTAGCAAAAAAAATGAAATTGGGTGAATATTTATTTAAACATGAGTTTTTAAGCAAGGCCGAAAGCCTGTTTAGTGAATTAGCAGGATTACCAGACGCTGATTATTATCTGGGCATTATTAAAATTAAAAAAGGCCAGATTGAATCAGGGAAAAAACAGATTGAAAGTGCTGTATTACAAAAAGAATCTTTGAGGGAACAGTCAAAAAAGACATTATCGCAAATTGTTGACAGCCTTTTAAATAAAACCAGTGATGGGGTGTATCAGGATATTATTATTGAAAAAGTTCTTACACTGGAACCAGGGAATTTAAAGGCTCTCGAAATTCGTCAGGAACACAATCTGCATGAAGCAACAACCTTAATTCATTCAGGAAAATTATCCACAGCTGAAGCGCTGTTGTTTTCAGCATGGAATCCTGGGATAGCTCTTGATCTGAGGTATTCCGTATTGTTATTACTTTTATGCATCCAGCAATTGAAATACAACAAAGCGATCATAATATGGGGGGATATTTTTTTAGAAAAAAAAGGAGACTATTTTGTATGGTTTAGATACTGGACTGATCAGTTTGGGTTTCTTGACACCGAATGGATAGATACTAACGGGTTACCAAAGCTGGTTGATTTTGTAGAAAAAAAACCTGATGGTGAATATTTTCTTCAAGCTGTATGGGAGGCTGCCTGGCATACAATTGAAAAGAATTTTTTGATGTTTGAAGGTAATGAAACGGTTGTCGATTATGCAGACAAAGAACTTGAGAAATGGGTCTCAGTAAAGACAATAATACCTGAGTGGTGCGCCATTAATTCCATGAAATATTTCGTTAAAAATGATTTTAGTAATGCCCTTGAATCTATCGGTAATGCTATTGATATTGGCGAAAAAATCACAAGTGTCTATGGCAATGATTACTTGCTGTATATAAAGACACGGTTGTATTTAGAAATAAATGATAATGAAGCCGTTAATACTATTCAAACAGCGCTAAATACAACAAAGGGTATACACTGGTGGATTATATCGTTATTGGTATTATTAAATAAAAATGAAGGGAATGAAGTTGAAAAACAGATTGAGGCAATGGATAGCCTTTTTAGTTTTGAGTGCAATTTGCCTTATTATAATGAAATAAAAAGGGTTAAAGAAAAAAAGAAGCTTAAACCATTGTTGGCTGAGGTGGCTGTATCGTGCTGTTGCCCGATAAAAGGCGAGAGGTTAATTGCTTCATATTGCTTTATCGAAAGTGTAAACCCTGATGATTTTACCCGATTAACAAAAAATATTATATTTGGTTCTGATTTTAGCTTAAACAGTTCAGAGACGCCACTTCTTAATGAATTTATTAATCGTATCTGGCTTGAGGATGTTAACAGAATAAAAGCAGGTGAAGCGAGTAATCCTGAGAAACTACTTAAAAACTGGCAGTCTTTTTATGAAATTCTTTTTGACTGGGGACGTTTTAATGCTGACTTTTATCTTGCCAATAATCAAAAAGAAAAAGCATTACAGGGCCTTGACTTTTCTTTAGAGAAAAATATTAATAATATTGAATTTTTGAAATTTTATATTTTGCAACTTTTCCCTGCCGGTCGAACAGACGATGCTATAGATGTCTTTAACCGTTTGATTGAAATTAACCCCGATTCTGTGTCACTTCTGAAAGAGGTCGGCGATAATTTCGCAGTAATCTCTGATTATTCATCGGCTTTAGCTGTATACGAAGAGTGCCTTGCCTTAATGCCGGATAATTATGAAGTTCTCTATGGCATTGGAGACGTATACTATAAAACCGGTAATTACGATGCCGCAGCACTTGCGATTGAAACCCTTCTATTAAATACTCCGGAACACATTTCAGCATGTTCTCTTTTGCAGAAAATTAAAAATTCGCAATAACGGCGAAATTTATACTTGCATATAACATTATACTTGGTTATTATTAAACCATCCAGTTATTGAATGGATTGATTTTATGGACTACTACTCTGATTTTATTTTTTAAACTTCATCTAAACTACAGTTTTTTAAACTTATTTTGCGATTAATATTTTTATCTGGTAATTGTTTGACCTGTTTTTTATACCATTAATTGGATGGTTAATAATTTTTCGGGATATTGCTATGATTGAATCATTTCACAGGCGCTATTTACTGCCAACGAAAGAGTTACGATGCCTTTCGCTTCTTATGGCAATTTACGAAAATCCTTCCAGCAGTCAAAAATCGATAGGCAATGCGACTTACCTGAGTAGTTCGATGGTAAATAATTACATAAAATATTTTACTGACGAGGGGCTTGTTACGATATCCGGTGAGACCAACAGGACAAAGAGCTATCACGTCACTGAAGCCGGTTACGAAATACTGACGTCCTCGCTTCTTGAGTATTCTGCAGAAATCGTACAATTGTATACTTCCGTTAAAAAAGAAATTATCCATATACTGAATGGTTTTTATAACGATGGTATCAGAAATATTGCCTTGTATGGTGCAGCTGAAACAGCGGAGATTGTCTTTGCTGCCGCCACTGAAACAGGTCTTTCAGTGAAGGGTATTATTGATAATGATACCTGTAAACATGGCAAACCGTTTAATGATTTAACTGTAAAATCGCCGGGCGAAATCAACGAAATAATCTTTGATGCAATTATTATTGCCTCCTTTGGTAAGCAGGAGGAAATTTATCAGTATATTAAAGAGTTTACAGGTGGAAGGGTTTTGATTAAACGATTGTCAGATTTATAACCGTAAAAAGGAAAAGACCATGACTGAGTTAGTTCATATCGGAAACCAAAAAATCGGAAGCGAACTCCCGGTTTTTCTTGTTGCGGAAATAGGTATAAATCATAATGGCAGTATCGAAGATGCTGTAACGTTGATTCGTAAGATTGCGGATGCCGGGTTTGATGCTGTTAAGTTTCAAAAACGAACACCATCAGTCTGTGTTCCGCATGAACAGCGAAATGTAATGCGTCAGACACCCTGGGGCCGAATCTCATACTTTGACTATCGAAAACGGGTTGAGTTTTCTATTGAAGAGTACAAAATAATTGCTGACGTCTGCCGGACCAACGGCATACAGTGGTTTGCATCCTGCTGGGATATCCCGTCGGTCGATTTTATGGAGCAGTTTGGTACACCCTGCTACAAGATAGCATCAGCCTGCTTAACAGATGATGATTTACTGGTTCATATCAGGGGCAAAAACAAGCCTGTTATCCTGTCAACTGGCATGTCTACGATGGATGAAATTCACCATGCGGTATCGCTTCTTGATTCAGAGTCCCTTATTCTTGCACACACTACCAGCTCATATCCCTGCGCAGTCAATGAACTGAATATCAATATGATTCAAACCCTGCAAAAAGAGTTCAAACTTCCTGTAGGCTATTCAGGGCATGAAAAAGGAATTTTAATGTCTTCTGTTGCTGTTGGAGCAGGTGCAGTTCTGGTGGAACGTCATGTAACGCTTGATTGTTCCATGTGGGGCAGTGATCAGGCAGCCTCACTGGCACCGGATGAGTTCAGGCAGCTCGTCAAAGATGTACGGATGGTCGAAAAAGGCCTTGGAGATGGTATAAAGAAGGTCTATGAAACTGAACAGTCAGCAATCGAAAAACTTCGCCTGTGCAAAAATAATGAAACTGAATTAAGTGAAAAAAATTCTGCGTGATTGATCTATATAGTCGTCTGAAGTTGTGATTTAAATTTGTGCCTCTATAAGTTGCTGAATAAATTAAATAAGAAGGATGGTCGCCTGTAGTCGAAGGGGCGGAGCTGGGTAAACATGAAAATTTTAATGCTTACAGAAAATGATCCGGCAGGCATGGCG
>JQIA01000393.1_pt1 | contig 21697 bp, 21 predicted proteins | sample 811431 | NCBI WGS metagenome assembly JQIA01 (sample SAMN02998118, study PRJNA258478) | marine sediment metagenome | biome: marine; feature: seafloor; material: sediment; isolation source: oil-polluted sediment collected from 3 locations (0.5 km, 0.7 km and 0.9 km)... | place: USA: Gulf of Mexico ...
TATAACTTTTTACTAACAATTAACTATTTTAGTAAAATCAATTAGTTAATATATTTGAAGCGAAAGTCCTAATATATTGCATTTAATTTTGTATACTTTTTTATCGGGATTCACTATAATTCAGACGATATCCTATCTTTTAATCAGTTAAATACTGTTCAAACGTTTTTAATCCCAATCCATTTGCATATCCAAAAACACCTCTGGTATAATCCATATTTTACCGGAAAATTTTTATGCAAAAATTACAAGCTGTACACTATGGTGAAGTAGAATTAATCCCTGGAATAAAATGTGATGGATATGTATTATCTGATGATACTGCCTGTCTTAGTGAGAATGGGATTACAAAACTTTTAGGAATACAACTACTACCTTAAAACCCATACTGATGCAATCAACACAATTCAACCTTCCAAGTTTGATTTGATTGAGCAATAAAATTTTTATAAAACCTTATTTTGTAAGTTTAAAAAATTTCCAAACTATTGTTACAAACATACTTTCCATTAAAAATACTTCCATACAATATTCATTGATTTACATATTGGACATTGGTTATTTTCTCGTAATATTTGACCTCATAATTCCAATTGTTTAGGATTAGTTATAGCTTAAACTAAATTAAGACTCTAAAATAATGCTTACAAATTTAAATTACCAAATAACCAAATTATCTAAAAAAATTCCTTTAAATCTTATAATTATAGTACCATTCGTGATCGAAATATTTGCTGTAGTTGGATTAACTGGCTGGTTATCGTTTCGTAATGGTCAAGAAGCTGTTGATGATTTATCTGCTCAGTTACGCAGTGAAATTACAACTCGTATCCATCAACATCTTGAAACTAATATAAAAATGTCACATAGGCTAAACCAGATAAATGCAGATTTTATTAATATTGGTAAGTTAGATGTAACTAATCTAGATCATTTGAAACGATATTTATGGAAACAAATTCAGCAATTTGATATGGTTAGTTATGTTGGTATAGGTACTGAATCGGGTAAATATGTAGGAGTACAATTATTTGATAACGATACTATTATTGCGGAAATTCGTGATAAAACCAATGAACTGGAAATTTGGTATACTAATGAACATGCTAACAATACAACTCTCAGAAAAAAATTAACAAATTATGATCATCGTCAACAACCTTGGTATGTAAGTGCAGTTGAAGCAGAAAAACCAGTATGGAGCAAAGCATTTTTTTCTAGTCGTCGCACCACTTTATCAGTAAATCAACCCATTTATGACGCTCAAAATGACTTATTAGCAGTTACCACTACTGATGTTAACATTTTAGCAATCAATCAGTTTTTAAGAACATTAAAAATCGGTCAAACTGGGCAGTCTTTTATTATAGAATCATCTGGAATCATGGTGGCCAACTCAGTTCCAGATAGCATTACTTCCAAACCAGTTAAAGAAGCAAAATTGTGGAAATCAGGGGCTACGGAAATTTGGAATAATAATGTAATTACAGATAATTACAATAATTTTGAACATATAAAAGCCGATGAAAGCACGGATATATTAACTCAAGCAACTACTAATTATTTAATTCAACATTTTGGTGAACTTAGTAAGATAGAAGAAAAACAAAATCTCAACTTTATTTACAACGGAGATAATTATTTCTTACAAATAGTACCGTTTAAAGATGAAAGAGGATTAGATTGGCTCATAGTAGTTGTAGTTCCAGAAGCAGATTTTATGACTCATATTGATGCTAATATGTATTACACGATTTTATTATGTTTAGTCGCTCTGTTCGTAACGATTTTAATGGGAATTCTTACTTCCAAATGGATCATCCGACCATTATTGCATTTGAATACTGCTGCTACAGCTTTAGCTAGAGGAGAATGGCAACAACAAATAATAGAAGCTAAACGCAAGGATGAAATAGGAGAATTGGCCAAAACTTTTAGTAAAATGGCTCAACAATTACAAGAATCATTTACAACATTAGAAACTAAAAATGTCGATTTACAACGTTTAGATAAATTAAAAGATGAGTTTTTAGCCAATACGTCTCATGAATTACGCACTCCACTAAATGGTATTATTGGTATCGCAGAATCCTTAATTGATGGAGTGACTGGTAAATTATCTGATAGTACTAATTCTGAATTATCTATGATAGTGGCAAGTGGCAGACGTTTATCTAATATAATCAATGATATTTTAGATTTTTCCAAACAGAAATATAAAAATATTGAATTACAATTAGAAGCTGTTGACATCAAAAAAGTTGCAGATATAGTACTTAGATTTTGTCATCCTTTAGTTGGCAATAAAGAGTTGGAATTAGTTAATTCTGTTCCTAATGATTTACCATTTGCAAATGCTGATGAAAATAGAGTGCAGCAAATTCTGCATAATTTAGTTGGCAATGCGATTAAATTTACTAAAAGAGGACGGATTCAAATTTCAGCAGAAGTAAAACAGGATAATTTAAATATTATTATATCTGATACTGGAATTGGGATACCAACAGACAAAACTTCTCAAATATTTGAATCATTTGAACAAGGTAGCAATAAAGCTAGTAATACTGGTTTAGGTTTATCTATTTCTAATCAATTAGTTTTATTACATAAAGGTAAGATATGGGTAGAATCAACTTTGGGAATCGGTTCTAGATTTATTTTTACCTTGCCTATTTCTGATATTTCACTGGTAAATCAATCTGGTAAGGTTTCTTCTGCAACTATGCCAGCTTCTGAGATTTTGACCAGTGAAATAATTGCAGAAATTCCTACTGGTAAATATTCTGATATTAGCATCATGATTGTCGACGATGAACCAATCAACTTACATGTGTTGACGAATCATCTTGCTATGTATAAGTATAAGACTATTGAAGCAGCCTCTGGAACTGAAGCTTTAGATATTTTAGCACAGGGAACTATTCCTGATCTAATTTTATTGGATGTAATGATGCCACATATGACTGGCTATGAAGTGACTAAGAAAATTCGGGAAACTTGGGAGGTTAATGAACTACCAATTGTATTATTGACAGCTAAAAATCAGGTTGCAGATTTGGTGACTGGTTTAGAAATAGGAGCGAATGATTATTTAATTAAACCAATTTCTAAGAGCGAATTATTAGCTAGAATTAAAACTCATTTACATATTAAACAGCTTAAAGAAGAGACTTTACGATTAGCGGTTGAAAGTGAAAGAAGATTAACTCAATTTTTGGAAGCAATGCCAGTAGGAGTATTTGTAACAGATGCCGATGCAAATCCTTATTATGCCAATAAACGAGCTCAAAATTTATTAAATTCTGATTCCGATTCAAAAATAAAATTTCATTCTCAAATGTATCTTGCAAATACTAAACAATTATATCCAGTCGAAAAACAACCTAATACTTTGGCATTGCAGGGCAATAGTATAACAGTTGATGATATAGAAATTCACCAACAAGGCAAGCAGATTCCAATAGAAGTATGGGCTAGTCCAATTTTTGATGAGCAAGGTGCTATTAGTTATGCGATGATGGCTTTCCAAGACATTACTGAACGCAAATTAGCAGAATTAGAACGGGAACAATTTAATACCCAATTAATTAAATTAAACAAAGAATTAGAGGATTATTCACATACTTTAGAAGATAAAGTATCAGAGCGTACTTTTAAGTTGGAAGAAGCTAAAAAAGCAGCAGAAGATACATTGCAACAATTAAAAACTACCCAAGAACAATTAGTTGAAGCTGCCAAAATGTCAGAATTAGGTAATTTAGTAGCAGGAGTTGCTCATGAGATTAATACTCCAGTTGGAATTGGAGTTACAGCTGCTTCAAGATTAGAGACTTTAACTAAAGAATTGGTTAATTTATATAAAGACGGTAAAATGAAACGAGCTGATTTGGATAAATATTTAGATTCTACTCAAAAAGGTAGTAATTTAATTTTAAAAAATTTGACTCGAGCCGCTGATTTAATTCAAAGTTTTAAAAAAGTTGCTGTTGATCAAGCTGGTGAGCAACAACGTACTTTTAATTTGCACGAATATTTGCATGAGGTTTTGACTACGTTGCGACCAGAATTTAAACGAACTCAGCATCAAATAACGGTTGAATGCGATACAGATATAGTGTTATCTAGTTATCCTGGAGTGTTTTCGCAGATTATAACTAATTTCATAATGAACTCTTTGATTCATGGGTTTAGGGATAAGTTAGAAGGACATATGAAAATTGTTGTAGAGCAAACTGATGAAGAATTAATATTGCGTTATTCTGATGATGGTAGAGGTATACCAGTTGATATTGTGAGTAAGGTTTTTGACCCATTTTTTACCACTAATCGTCAAGGTGGTGGTAGTGGTTTGGGTATGCACATTGTGTATAATTTGGTTACTCATCAATTAAATGGCTTGATTCAATGTAAAAGTATGGTTGGAAAAGGAACTACATTTATAATATCTTTACCTAATTCTACAGTATCTTAAGTTTTCAATACCTTAGGTTTATTAGGAGTTTTGGTGATATATCTCTGATTGTTATTATAAATAACCCAAATCATCAAAACTACCACAACGGCTTAAAGACATTTTTGGTACTTAAAATTTTTAATGTTGTTGTATCAATAGTTCGGACAGTTTTTGAAAACTAAGCTTAGCTTAGCTAAAATCACAACTTATTGAAATTTAAGTGTTTTATTGTTTTTCTTTGTGATAAAAAAATTACTTTAATAACAATATGTTATAAAAACTGTCCGAACTATTGACTAATTCAAAACAGAGCTTTTAGAACATTGTGTTACCAAACTGGAGTTTGGGAATAATAAGCTTTCCTAAATCCAACAAGACGAATGGAAAAACTACTTCGTCACCTCCAAAACTTAATAATAAATCAACTTCAAGACCAAATTAATTCCACTGATAGATAGAATAGTCTATAAATTCTATAGCTTGACTGAAGAGGAGATTGCGATTGTGGATGACTAAATTATAGCAATTCCCAATTAGGTAAAATTCAGTATCCAATTATAAAGGTTCTTTTATTCTGTTTATGTTTGGGAAAGTCTCTTATGTTGCTGGATTTATCATCATACTCAATATATATTCCAGCAAAATTACCAGCTTTGATATTAAATGGTGGAATACCTTCTAATGATAAAATTTCCCCAATTTTACCAATGCCTTGGTATATTTTTTTGCTTTCTTGATCAATAATCATAACCCAAGCTTTTTCTGTAAAATGGATTTTTAAAGTTTTATACGGATTAACAACAGGTTCTTCCGTTGTAACCTTTGGATTTTTAATGGGTATTTCTATTTCGACAGGTTCTACAGAAGTAGCTATTTTTGGAATAGCTTGAATCGGAATGATGGTCGGCATGATAATATTAGATTCCGTCATATCATCAATAGTTTGAATTGTAACTTCTGTAGGAGACAACACTTCGTTAAATAACGGATAACTGTTTGTTGGGTTAAATTGTGAACTTAAAAGCATTAAGGCTATAATTATAATAATTATTCCAATGATAGACAAAAAGATATTTTTTTCAGAATTAGCAACCCCATTTAAACGAGGAATTAAATATGGTTTAAATTTAGGTTTTATTGGAGAGAGTATTGGTTGTTGATCTATCATTGTTTCAAATGATTCCATTATATCCTCTTGTGGAATATCTTGTAATTTTGCATAGTTACGCAAATAGCCACGGACAAAAACATTTGGCAACTTATCATATTTATCACTTTCAAGAACTCTAATCATACTTGTTTCTAAAAAAAGTTTTTTTGCAGTAGCTTTAACTGACATGCCGCTTTTTTCACGTGCTTCACGTAGAATAGTACTGGGAGGAATGATATTTTTTTTGGAAATTTCATTATTATATTGGTTATCATTATAAGAAACCTTATTTTCGATTTCTAATACATTATATTCTTCTATATCATTGTGTTTAAGTTGTATTTCGTGATTCATACCATATTATCCATGTAAATTGAAAGTTGAGATTTATAATTATAAAAATTACATTAATGGCATTTGAGCAAAATATATACCAAAATACTACCGCTTAAAAATGATATAGGTAAATCAGTTTTGATAAAAATATTACATGGAAGTATAATATACTTGTAACATCAAATAGTCTATAATAGGCATTACTCTATAAAAATGAAGATATTCCATGAAAAATTCTAAGCTTTTAATATTTATTATATTATCCAGTTTGAATATTGGATGTACTGTGAATTTAAGTTCTCCTTATATGGGTGCAATAAGTTTTGCTGGTTCACCAACACCTCCACCAGTTAATACTGTGCCTATATTATGGAATGTGCCAGTAAAAACAATTATACAACAACAGCCAATAATTAAAAGAAAGCTAATAGTTAATAATAAACCAATAAAATTAAATTTAGATTCTGTTATGTTTCAAATTGGTAAAGCTACTCTTACCTTACAAGGTGAACATAAAATTAATGAGTTTGCTACTGTAATTCAGCATTATGGTACTCAAAATATACTTATTGAAGGACACACTGATAATACTGGTAGTAAATCTAAAAATCAAAAACTTTCAGAAAATAGAGCCAATGTAGTACGCAATACTTTGATAAATAAGGGAGTTGATCCACAAAGATTAATTACTAAAGGACTAGGTGAAAAACAACCTATTACAACTAATGCTACATTATTAGGTAGACAAAAAAACCGCAGAGTAGAACTTACTGTTTTACCTATTAAAAAACTTTATTAAATGTCTAATTTGTTTATTTCTGCTGCTCATAAATCTTCTGGTAAAACAACCATTACAATAGGATTATGTGCAGCTTTAACCGCTCGTTCTGTAATTGTGCAACCTTTTAAAAAAGGCCCAGATTACATTGATCCATTATGGCTTACTCAGGCAGCCCAACGTTCTTGTTATAATCTTGATTTTTATACAATGAACATATCTGAGATTCAACACCATTTTAAGCATTATAGTCAAGGTGCTGATATTAGTATTATTGAAGGCAATAAAGGTTTATATGATGGCATGGATGTTAAAGGTAGTGATAGTAATGCTGCATTAGCTTCTTTATTGAAAACTCCAGTAATATTGGTGATTGATACAAAAGGTATGACACGTGGAATTGCACCACTATTATTAGGCTATCAACTGTTTGATAAAACGATTAATATTGCAGGAGTTATCCTTAACCAAGTAGGTGGAGAACGCCATGAAAATAAATTATGCAATGCAGTTGAATATCATACTGATATCAAGGTTATAGGTTCGGTACGACGTACCTCTGAATTAGAAATTAAAGAACGTCATTTAGGATTGATTCCTAGTAATGAAGATAACCAAGCTCAAATTAAAATTAATAAAATTGCTGATTTAGTTGCTTCCCAAGTCGATCTTGAACAAATTATTCCTCAAAATCTTCATATAATTTCACCAACTTTCAATAATCAACCCAATAATAATACTCTAGTAAAAATAGGGATTATTCGGGATGCAGCCTTTGGTTTTTACTATCCTGATGATTTAATTGCCTTGCAAGCTGCTGGAGCTGAATTAATATTTATTGATGCACTACATGATGTGCATTTGCCAGTAGTTGATGCTTTATTTATTGGCGGAGGTTTTCCAGAAACAAAAATGGCAGAACTAGCTAATAATGATAGCTTGAAACAGGATATTTACAATGCAATTGAACAGGAAATGCCTGTTTACGCTGAATGTGGTGGACTTATGTATTTATCTCGTCAGATAACTTGGCAACAACAAAGCTATAAAATGGTTGGAATTTTACCTTTTGATACAATAATTGAAGTTCAGCCTCAAGGTCGTGGTTATGTTCACCTGACTGAAATTGAACAAGGATTATGGCCAGCATTAGATTCAGAGACTCAAGATTTTTATGCTCATGAATTTCATTATTCACGGGTAGTTAATTTACCAACTAATTTAAAATTTGCTTATCAAGTATTGCGTGGTGAAGGTTTAGATGGTAAACATGATGGAATTATTTATAAAAATACTTTAGCCAGTTATGCTCATTTGCATGATGTGGAAAGCAATCACTGGACTAAAAGATTTGTCAAATTTATTCATTCTCATAAAATAGGAGAAATAAATGCTTAGTATTACTGATAAAGCTGCTGCTCAAATTTTACAAGCTTCTAAAGATGGAGAGATGCAAGGAATGGTATTACGACTTGCTCCTTATACTAGAGAAGATGGTAGTATTGAATATAATAAAATGGGATTCGATGCTATTAAAGATGATGATATAAAAATTCATTGTGATGGAATTGATGTTGTATATGAACAAAATTATCAAGACTTATTGCAAGATGCAGTAATGGATTTTGTGGAGATTGAAGCTGGCGAATTTAGCTTTATTTTTCTTAATCCCAATGACCCAAATTATATTCCACCAAAGTAAATATCTAACTTTTTTGTGAATTTTAAGCTGCGTAATATCAATTTTGAAGTTACGCAGACTGTAAATGGACTTCACGTAGAATGGATAAATGGAACTAGAAAAACTCAATTTTAACATTCGCTTGACAATCAGACATGCTTTACGAATTTTATATGCCAGAAGGAAAATGACTGATTTATTTCCATTAATGTCTGTTGTGGAATATCAAAACTTATCTGATGAGCAGATAGAACATATTGACCAACTTGTATATAGATTTCAAAAGTTACAAGATGATATGGGAACTAAGCTTTTTAAATCCGTGATAGCTAATTTAGGTGAAACAGAAGTTTTCAATAAACCTATTTTAGAAATCATAAATATCATGAAAAAATACGGTATTATTAATGATAAGGTAGACTGGCAAACAATGAGAGAGATTAGAAATTCCCTAGCTCATGAATATTTAGATGATATAAAAAATGATATAGAACTACTGAATTATTTATTTACCACTAAAAGTATAGAAATCATTGAAATATTGCAAGAAATTTTAGATTATATTAAACTTAATATGTATTCAAATATATCTCAAGATACTAAAATTGAACTAGATAAATTTTATGCGGCTATCACAACCTCAAATTTCTGCGATTCTAAAAGCTAAAGAATCATTTTTTCCGAATTCTAAAATTTACCTATTTGGTAGTAGAATTGATGATACTAGAACTGGGGGAGATATTGATTTATATATTCTATTTGAAAACAGAATTGCAGATGGTATGAAAAAAAGAATAAGTTTTTTGGTTATGTTGAAGTCCTTGATAGGAGATCAAAAAGTAGATGTAGTTTTAGCTAATAAATCACAAAATAGGTTAATAGATGAAATTGTTAAACAGGAAGGAATATTATTGGATAGCTTACAACTATAATTTAGCCTGACAAACATAGAATTTTTTCATTATAAATAATCTATAAAAAACCATAAACTTAAGTCTATTATAGATAAAATAATAGCTATACTAGTGATAGAAATTATTGGAAATTGATGTGACCACCACCAATATTTTGTCAGAATCTTTCCTTGTGTAAGGCTTTGTAATTCTTTAATATCATTTCCTTCAAAATAACTAAATCCCTTTATTTGATTGTCATAATTTAAAATTGTATGAAAATTTACATTAGTTTTGATTACTTGATTTATGTATTTAGCAAAACTGGTTAAATCAATATTTTCAAATTCTGAAAAAGGGATTTTAATCTGTTTATTGCTGTGTAAAATGATTCCATCTTCTGTGATAGAAAAAAGATGAATATTTTCTAATTTTGTTGAATATTGAATTCTTTTTCCTGTATAGATAAATAGTTTATAAAATGAATCTATTTGTATTTGTGAAGGGATTATTTTACTATTATAATAATATATTTTTAAAAGAGAAATAATTATAAGAAATACTCCTATTACATTATTTCCATTAATAATTATTGTGAACCCTTTAAAAACTAAAATCATTAATACTAAAAAAGATAACGCAAGAAATAAAAGTATTAATTTTTCATATGGTTTGACTTCTGTTCCATTAGCCTGACAAACATAGATTTTTTTCATTATAAGTTGACTAATTAAAAAACTATAAACTTAAGTTTATTATAGAAAAAATAATAATCATACTAGTGATAGAAACTATTGGAAATTGATGTGACCACCACAAGTTCTTTGTAAGAATAAATTTCGGCTCGAATGCTTGTAGTTCTTTAATATCTTTAGTAAGAAATCCTCCTTCCATAAAATGTCGTAAATCTTTTGTATTATCTTCATTAAAATAATCAAATCCTTGTATTTTATTTTCTTCATTTAAAATTGTATAAAAATCGACATTAATTTTAATTATTTTATTCATAGAATTAGCAAAACCAATTAAATCAACATTTTTAAATTCTGAGAAAGGTATTTTAATTTTTTTATTGGTATGTAAAATTATTCCATCTTCTATGATAAAAAAATGGTGAATATTTTCTAACTTTGTTGAATAATGCATTCTTCTGCCTAAATATATCAATAGGTTATTTAAAGAGTCTATTTGTAAACGTGGAAGAATCAATACATAATTAGTTTGATATATAATACCTATAAGACAAAGATTAGCAAACATTAATTTAAAATTATATTTATCAATATCTTGGCTAGTAATACCCATAAAATCTATTATAGTTGTAATTATCAATAATAATAGAATTAAATCAGGAATATTTTTACTGACAAAAGATTTATTTTGAGTTCCATTAGCCTGACAAACATAGATTTTTTTCATATAAATTAACTAATTAAAGAACCATAAACTTAAAGATATTATAGAAATGATAATAACCATACTAGTGATAGAAATTATAAAAAAATTAGCCCACAACCTTGAATTAGTAAGGACTATCCCCTTTGCAAGTTTTTGCACTTCTCCAATATTATCTCCTTCAAAATAATCAAATCCTTGTATTTTATTATCTTCATTCAATATAGTATGAAAATCTACATTAGTTTTAATTACTTTATTCATAAAATTAGCAAAATTAATTAAATCAACATTTTCAAATTCTGAGAAAGGTATTTTGATTTTTTTATCACTATGTAAAATGATTCCGTCTTCTGTGATAGAAAAATGGTGAATATTTTCTAACTTTGTTGAATAATGTATTCTTTTACCAAGATAGATAAGCAAGTTATTTAATGAATCTATTTGTAAACATGGAGGGACTAATCTATAAGAAGTATAGTATACTCCTGCGATACCAATAATAAGCATAATGGTATTATGAAATTGTTCTTCATCAATAAATTCATTATTAATATCAATTATATCAAAATAAACTAACATGGAAAATATTACAACAAGCATTGTTGTAAAAGGAAAAATTAATCCTATTAGTTTTCCAATTTTAGTTCCACTAGCCTGACAAACATAGATTTTTTTCATATAAATTAACTAATTAAAGAACCATAAACCTAAATCTGTTATAGAGGATGAACTGATAATAGCAGTTACAATAATCATAGGCCAATTATGAGACCACCACCATAAATTAGTTAAAATATATCCTTGTTCTTTTATCTGCTTTATATTCTCACCTTCCAAACACTTAAAACCTTGTATCTTATTATTTATGTTTAGAATTTTATAAAAGTTTACATTACTTTCAATAGCTTTATTCATGGAATTAGCAAAACTAGTTAAATCAACATTTTCAAACTCTGAGAAAAGTATTTTAATCTGTTTGTCACTATGTAAAATGATTCCATCTTCTATTATGGAAAAACTATGAATATTTTCTATTCTTGTCGAATATTGGATTCTTCTACCTCTATAAATAAATAATTTATAAAATGAATCTATTTGTATTTCTGGAGGGATTAAGATATATAATAAATAATACATTACTCCAATGACAAAAATTGGTTCAATTATATATTCAAGTTGTTTAGCATTGATAAGTTCATTACTTATATCGATATAATCTATTTGAAAAATATTTAAAAATAAAAAGAGAAATAACATTGAGTAACCAAAAAATAATCTTTTAAATTTTGTTATTTCAATTCCACTAGCCTGACAAATATAGATTTTTTTCATTATAAATAAACTAATTAAAGAACCATAAACTTAAGATGCAATTAATTCTTCATTACATCTTATATTTACCTTATTTAGGAAAGATGTCTAATTATTCTTAATAATATGATTAAATGTATATTAAAGGATTAGAAACCCCAAAAAACTTCAATTATTTTAAAATGAATGTATCAATTTTTAATTGGCTTTAGTAACCCGTACAATTTCTTCAGGAGTAGTTATACCTTGGTATAATTTTTCCATAGCATCTTTGCGTAAAGTTCGTAATCCCTCTTTAACTCCTTGATTACGGATTGCACTAGCATCTCCACCAGCTCCAATCACATGTCGAATATCATCAGATATTATTAATAGTTCATACAATCCTAAACGACCACGATAGCCAGTACTACCACAACGTTCACAACCAGTACCACGCCGAATTTGGGTAAACTGCCCCGAATCAATCTCTAGTAAACTTGCTTCTTCATCAGTAAGCATTTCAAAATCAGCACAATGGACACAAATCTTGCGTACCAAACGTTGAGCCATTACACCGATAATACTAGAACTAATGAGATAACTATCTATTCCCATATCTTGTAGTCGAGTGATAGCTCCAGCAGAATCATTAGTATGTAAAGTAGAAAATACTAGATGGCCGGTTAAAGCTGATTCTATAGATATTTCAGCAGTTTCTCGATCTCGAATTTCTCCAACCATAATTATGTCCGGGTCTTGCCGCACAATTGACCGTAATCCAGCCGAAAATGACAAGCCAATCTTAGCATTAACATGGATTTGAGTAATTCCTTCTAGTTGATATTCAACTGGGTCTTCGATAGTTATAGTTTTTTGTTGGCCAGTGTTAATTTTTTCTAAAGTTGCATATAAAGACGTAGTTTTACCGCTACCAGTAGGCCCAGTAACTAATACAATACCATGTGGTTGTTGAATGATCCGGTTATAAGATTTGAGTACATTTGGTGGCATACCCAACTCTTCTAGGTCTACTTGAATATCGCTACGATCTAAAATTCGCAATACGATAGATTCACCATGGATTCCTGGTAAGGTAGAAACCCGCATATCTAAAGAACGTTCTCCCATCTGATATTGGATTCGTCCATCTTGTGGCAAACGTTTTTCCCCAATATCTAAACGAGCCATCAATTTTACCCTAGAAGATACCGCAGCGATGACTGAAGCTGGTAAGTTTTCCACATTAACCATAACTCCGTCAACTCGACAACGAACTTTTAAATATTTTTCTTCTGGCTCAAAATGAATATCACTAGCACTCAAGTCTAAAGAACGTTCCATCAAATGGTTAACCATTCTAATAATTGGTGCATCAGAAGCTAAATCTTGTAAATATTCGTCATCTAATTGTTCTATGTCAGCACCAGTCCCTTCTAATTCTGGAGCCAATTTAGCTCGCCAAAATTTAATCAAACGGGCAACATGATCTTCATTACTTTTTTCAAAACGAACATCATAACCTAAAATAAATCGAATCTTAGCTCGATCTTCTATTTTCGGTAAAACTGAAAACATCAAACATGGGTTATCAGGAAAGCCTTCAACTGGAGCAATATTTTTTTTAGATAACAGTTGAGTAAAAAGAGGCAAAGTTAATTCATTCATAATTGTTCCTCTTCTTCAGCTAAAACTTTACTAAAACCTGTGATTTTAATCCTGCCAGTTAATTTATCTTTATGACTGCGTATATCTAAATTAACCACTATTAAGTTAACCTTATTATTATCTATAGATTTTAAAAAATTCATTAAAGTAAATGAGTTAGATTCAAATTGCATGCTTTGAGTTACTAATATCCAGTTATCAATTTGAGCTAATTCTGGTGCGACCAGTGATTTAAAAGTAATGTTGGTACTCTTAGCTAATTTTTTCACTAATCCCTGCATTTTAGTGCCTATTAGTTCATAGTTATCACCAGGTAAAATACCGGATTTAACTTTATTAAGTTCTTGTTTTGCACGTTTATTTTCTTTTTCCCAATATTCTTCACGTTCGCCAAGTTTTTCATAACGTTCAATATTTTGATGCAAATTTTCAATTGAATCATAATAATTTTGATAAAAATCAATAGCTATTGGTGCAACTTGGAATGGCAATATATAACCAATAAACATAATTGAAGCAATGCGAATAAGACGTTTTTCGTTAGCTGTCACTGGATTTAAATTATAGTTTTATAAACAATGGATGAGGATTTTCAAGAAATTACAAGTGGATAAGCGGGGTATTATTTACCATTTTATTATAATTAGGCGGTAACTTTAACGTATAGAATAATTAAGAATTGCTATACTCCACATTAATTCGGTTTAATTTTATGAAATAGGAAATAATACCTAACAGCATGATTCTAAAAAAATATCATAACTATTAGTAAAGAAATCAAATTCAAATAATATATGTTAGTATAATGTAGCTTAGTTTTATTTTCAAGTAATTACTAATTAGAGGCTATAGCAATTTTTAATTCTTAATTAAATCAAAAAAAATTATAGTTGTAAATATATGAAACTTTCTATTATTATACTAGCTGCTGGACTTGGTAAACGCATGAATTCTGATTTACCTAAAGTTTTACATTGTCTGGCAGATAAACCATTACTGCAACATGTTATTGATACTGCTCTAACTTTAAAACCAGAAACTATTCAGGTGGTTTATGGTCATGGAGGAGAGCAAGTGCGTAATACTCTTATTGATTTACCAGTACAGTGGGTCGAACAAAAGCTACAATTAGGCACTGGTCATGCTGTTGCACAAGCTATACCAAATATTGCAAACGATAATATGGTATTGGTATTATATGGAGATGTGCCATTAATTAATTCTACAACTTTACAAACTTTATCTTCACAAATAAATGGACTTAATATACTAACAGCTAAACTAAATAATCCAACTGGTTATGGCCGAATTGTACGTGATAATAAAGATCAAGTGACAAGTATTGTGGAAGAAAAAGATGCAAATGACGAAATAAAATCTATTCAAGAAATAAATACTGGAATACTTGCTACTCAAGCTAATAATTTGCGTAATTGGTTGACTAAACTAGATAATAATAATTCTCAAGAGGAATATTATTTAACCGATATTGTAGCTATGGCTGTTGCTGACAATCAACCTATTAATACCAATACAGTTAATAATATCCATGAAGTAATGGGAGTTAATAATCGGCTACAATTGGCAAATTTAGAACGTTATTATCAATTACAACAAGCAAATAATTTAATGTTAGCAGGAGTTACAATACAAGACCCAAATAGGCTAGATATACGTGGTACAGTTCAAATTGGTTATGATACTAATATTGACATTAACGTAATTTTAGCTGGCAAAATATCGATAGGTAATAGAGTACGAATTGGTTCAAATACTATAATTCGCAATGCTGAAATTGCTGATGATGTTGAGATATTAAGTAATTGTGTAATTGAAGATGTTATTATTGGAACTGGTTGTAAAATAGGCCCTTTTGCTCGTTTGCGTCCAGAAACTAAATTAGCTGAACAGGTACATATCGGTAATTTCGTGGAAGTTAAAAAATCCACAGTAGATAATAACTCCAAGATCAATCATTTAAGTTATATTGGGGATAGTGAAATTGGCAAGAATGTAAATGTGGGAGCTGGAACTATTACATGCAATTATGATGGTGCTAAAAAACATAAAACTATCATAAAAGACGAGGTATTTATAGGTTCAGATACTCAGTTAATTGCACCAGTAACAGTAGAAACTGGGGCAACTATTGGAGCTGGTTCTACTATTACTAATAATGTTGTAGCAGATAGCCTAACTTTAAGTCGTACTGAGCAAAAGAGCATTGTTGGTTGGCAACGCCCTAAGAAAAAATAGCTTCGATAATGAAAATACGCATTATAGCTGGACAATGGCGAGGTCGTAAGTTATCGGTTCTGGAAAAACCTGGATTACGTCCAACTCCAAATCGAGTACGAGAAACTTTATTTAATTGGTTAACCCCATATTTACCTGGTAGTAAATGTTTAGACTTATTTGCTGGTTCAGGAGCATTAGGTATTGAAGCAGCTTCCCGTGGTGCTGAAAAAGTATTATTAATAGAAAAAGAATCTGATATTGTGCAAAATTTACAACAACAAATACTAACTTTAAAATCAGATAATATAGAAATCAAAAATATAGATGCAATTCAATTATTACAGAAAAAAGCGATAACTAAATTTGATATTGTATTTTTGGATCCACCATTTGAACAAAATTTACTCAATACTTGCTATGATTTACTACAACCTTGGCTCAATCAATCAGCTCATATATATGTAGAAACTGATAAAAATATTGATAATATACCAAAAGATTGGCAAATTATTCGGCAGCAGAAAGCTGGGCAGGTTTTAGGAACATTAATGATAAATAATAGGAATGAAATAAGAGTATAAAATAATGTACTGAAACATAAGAATTCAAATTGTAGAGACAAGGCATGCCTTGTCTCTACTACTTTTAGTATAATGTTTATAACTAGATCAATAACTTATAATAAGTTGAATATTGTATTAGAATGTTATAGAATTTATATTCTAAATAAGATTATTAATTTAGAAGGATTTTACATGTAAATGAGAACTAATATTGGAGTAAAACTATGAATTACATTATTAATACAACCATGTTATTTTATGCATTGAATGCGAGTCGGAAAAAAGCTCAACTTGCAGAAATTGATAATGCGTTAATTTCTAGTAAACTTGGAATTTTATTCGCCCTAAGAACTAATAGTTATGTTAATTTCAAAGGTGAACAAATAGAGTTAGATAGTGATAAATTAATTATTTTAAAAGAAGTATTTACCCAACATTTTAATGTTGATATGACTAATGAAATTCATTTGCTTGCCGTAGAACAAGAACAACAAACCAATAATATTCCAAACCCATCTACTGAAAAAAAGGGATTTTTTAATAGAATTCGGGGATTTTTAAAACCTGAACCAAAAATACAAGAGGGACTTATATGACCACAAAGGTCGTTACCACTGGTGGACATAACATCATCGGTGGTTTAAGTCGTGTTTATCACTGTAATTTTTATAATGCCTATTTGCAGATGGCAGTTCTAATGATTCAAGGAACTGAGAAACATGATCCAGAACATTTACTAATTGACTCCGTTACCAATTTAATTGATTTATTAAAACAACAGGGTTATTCTACTGATGATTTAGTTCAAGAATTTTCTCATTGTGGTTTTGGTAAATTAGAGCAATTAGATAGCAAAACTTGGATAACTCCACGCTCCCATTATGGTGAAGTTTTATGTATGATGGGTAAACCACAAATAAATTGCTATTTTACTAGCGGTTATTTACAAGGTTTATTAAATAAAACTGTACAAGAAACTGAATGTAAACTATTAGGTGCTAATGCTGACAAATTTTTAGTCAGTGAAGAAGTACCACAAGTAGAAAATTATTTAATTCATGAATTTGAACTACAAACTAATATTCCACAACGATTTACCATCGATCAAAGTTTTAACACCAATGTTGATGAAGATAAAATTATCGCAGCCGTACGAGAAATGCCATTATACGGTGATGCAGAAACTGGATTAATTAAAGCATTTGATGCTGTTTTAACCAATCATTTTGCCGACTATTATAATCGGATAAGTTACGAAAGTTACTTCGCTTTATGTAAAGCTGGAATTCCTGAAGAAGACAGTAAGGAAATGTTTATTCAAGCTGGTCATATCTGTGCATTTAATACCTTTGGACGTATCATGCGAAGTCCAGAATGGTATAGTTTAGTTGTCCCAATGTGTACTAATAAAGAAGATTGGTTACATGGTATGATAGCTGTCCTCAATGGGTTTGGTTGGGGAGTTTATCGAATTGAAAAAATTATTGCTGAAGAGAAATTTATTGTACGGGTATATAATTCTTACGAAGGAGTTGGTTATCGAAGAATGTATTCTAAATCCGCAGATAGAAATATTTCATTTTTAGCTATGGGAGCAGCTCTTGGTTTAATCCATTTATTGTGGAAAGTAGATATTCGTGATAAGCCAGAGTTGACCCAAGAATTTTATGTTGAACAATTTAACCATCCAGCTAATAGTTATATGATTGAACAAACTCATGCCATTGCTGCTGGCGATGAATATGACAGATTTGTAGTATCTAATTAAAGTTATAAAATAGTTAATAGCGTATCTCTTTTAATATCCAATTCAATTTTTTAACACTCTTATGCAAGGCATTTCCTACGAAGAAGCATTAAAACTCTATCAAAACGATAAAGAACACGCATTGCCAGAAATGAGTGAATTACTGCGTGATTATCATCCAGATTATTACCAAGATTCTATTGTTGATTTAAAAATTGGCCCTAATAAAGGCGATCCTTGCCATCGCCAATTAGCCGAAATGTTACAAGCTGATTCTCGAATTGATGAAGCTGATTTAGCCGGAACTTCAATTACTGAAACCAATGTATTAGTAATTGGTGGTGGTGGAGCTGGTTGTGCAGCAGCTTTAACCGCAGCTAGAAATGGAGCAAAAGTAATTCTTGCTACCAAATTACGGCTTGGTGATAGCAATACAGTAATGGCAGAAGGTGGTATTCAGGCATCAATTGAACCTGGTGATACCCTACAAGCTCATTATAATGATACTTTAAAAGCAGGCCATTTTCAGGCAGATAAAGAATTAGTTTCTGCTATGGTCAAAGAAGCTCCAGAAGTTATTCGTTGGTTGATTAAAGAAGGCATGCAATTTGATGTTAACGAATTTGGAGATTTATTAACCCGCCGACCTGGTGGAGCTTCAGCTAATCGAGTAGTTTATTATCGAGATTATACTGGCTTAGAAATGATGCGAGTCTTGCGTGAATCAGTATGCAATAATAGCAATATTGAAATTTGGACTCATAGCCCAACCGTTGAATTGCTTACCAGCGAAACTGGACATTGTGCCGGAGCAGTTTTATATTCAATAGAAAAATATGCTTATAAAATGGTTAAAGCTCAATCAGTTATCCTAGCAACTGGTGGCATTGGTCGTATGCACTTGAATAACTTTCCAACTACTAATCACTTTGGAGCAACTGGCGATGGATTAGTATTATCTTATCGGTTAGGAGCAAAATTACGAGACTTAGATTCATATCAATACCATCCTACAGGTATCGCTTATCCTAGTCATATTGCCGGTTCTTTAATTACTGAAGGAGTTCGTTCAGCAGGAGTTCAATTGTTAAATGGGCTTGGCGAACGATTTGTCGATGAATTAAAACCACGGGATTATATTTCAGCCGCTATTTTACGAGAATGTGCGGAAGGTAGAGGAATTTTAGTAGGTGAAGGTGAAGATACAGCTATAGGAGTGTGGTTAGATACTCCAAACTTAGAACACCGCGAACCTGGAATGATGAAGAAACGCTTTCCGAAATTATTTAAGTTAGCTCAACGGGGTAATCTTGATCCAACCAAAAATCCAATGCTAATTTATCCTTCTTTGCATTATCAAAATGGTGGAGTAGTAATTGATACTGATGGACAAAGTACTATACCAGGTTTGTACTGTGTAGGAGAAGTAAGTGGAGGAATACATGGTCGCAACCGGATTATGGGCAATGCTCTGTTAGAAATTATCTGTTTTGGAAGGAGAGCTGGTCGTAAAGCAGCTCAAAGTATTAGTGCTAGAGGCCATAAAAAAAGTACTATTGAACACCTTAGTCGATTGCGTCGAGAATTAACTAGAGCAGATTTACCTATGGATGTAAAAAGTCCAATGTTATTCCCAACTTGCTCTAATTTTGAGTTAGAAATTTCAAAATAGTTAAGTTATGTAGGACTTACGCATTGATAAATTATATGACAATTCAATAAATTTTTGAACATGATTACACAGATTATAATGATAAAACATGATTAAATAAAAAGCATATAGGTTTAAAATCATGTCTTATCCTTTAATCCGTTAAATTTTGTTCAAATTCTTCAATAATACCAACCGTTTCCAAACTAACAGCTATCATTTTTCCAATTAGTTATAATATATAGCATTTTCCGATTGAGTGAAGTACATTTTACTTGTTTCGGGAATGGGGTGGATTTCCCGAAATATTATACCTTATATGAACGGGAAACGTTATATTAAGTTTTATAAAACTTCACTTATTAAAATTTGTCAATTTACTATGGCTAAATTATATCAATATATTTTATTAATGCGGTTGAACCGACAACTTTTTCATAGTTACCAAACTGGAGTTTGGGAACGATTTTCATTTCCCAGTCAAATTTAGAGAGTTAAACTAACTGATTAAACAAGTAAACGCATCATTGAAACTTAAAAGAATAAATATTGTTAATGAATCGGTTATAATATAAATTGGTTAATTTAAGCTAATATGAATGATGGAAAAGTCTATGATGTATTTCCAGAATTGACTTGTTGTGATGTACATATAGTAAATATCCAAAAGATACAACAGTTCTAGTATATAGTGCAAGTGTACAAGCATAACTAAATTATCTGCTTGAATATACCACTTAACCAGCCAATTATATTGGAAATATATACCGAATTAATATCACATTGAAAGAGCTTTAAAAAAACATGAATTTAAACATATGTTACAATACAATTTTATCGATAAAGGAGAATTATAATGAATAAATATCATGGTTTACTGAAAACAATACACTGGCTAATGTTTGTGTTATTTGCTGTTATTTTTGTATTTGGTGTGGTAATGATTGAATTTAAAGAATGTTGTGAACCTTGGGGAATGTATAATTTTCATAAAGCTACTGGAGTATTAGTATTTCTACTAGTATTAATAAGGCTTGTAGTCCGGAAAAAAACTGTAATACCACCTCATCCAGATTATATTACACTAATACAACATCATGTGGCTCAAAGCGTGGTTCATCTATTGTATTTATTGATGATAATTGTACCAATAAGTGGTTATGCACTATCAAATGTACATGGGCATCATGTTGATTTTTATGGCTTACAACTTCCAATGTTATTCCCAGAAAATCCAGAATGGGAAGGAATCACTTCATCACTTCACTATTATTTCACTTATTCCTTTTTAGGAGTTTTTTCATTACATATAATTGGTGTTATTAAACATCATATTGATAAAAAAGATATATTGAGTAGAATTACTTAAATTATATAGGTTAAAGCTTGGAGCTTGTAATATCTTGTTATCCTGATGAACTGTTTCACCCTTACTACACTTCTCCTAGTTACTATGATGTTGGTTACACTCCAATGCCATTAAGTTAAGAAAATAAGTAATATTAATCAATAATTTATAATGTAGGTCGGGTTAGCTTATTGAGCATAGCGAAATAATGTAACCCGACAATCGATTAAAAATATTGAAATATTTATTAAGGTGCAATTTTTGCCTAATAAAAAGATTGCCATAATTTATAATATATCTAATTGATATTAAATGTAAAATCCTTAACTTAATGGTAGTACCCCCCTTATTTCCTAACTTGTACTATAATGGATACCAGTATTCACTCGTCAGGAAACCACTAAAATTATTCTTGATTTATTCGTATATTTACGCATTGATATTAAATAATCGGCTTGTTCTCCATCTAAAAAATTTGATATATCAGTATTTTGATAACCATA
>JQIA01000394.1_pt1 | contig 21675 bp, 17 predicted proteins | sample 811431 | NCBI WGS metagenome assembly JQIA01 (sample SAMN02998118, study PRJNA258478) | marine sediment metagenome | biome: marine; feature: seafloor; material: sediment; isolation source: oil-polluted sediment collected from 3 locations (0.5 km, 0.7 km and 0.9 km)... | place: USA: Gulf of Mexico ...
GATCTGGTTCGCGAAAATATTCTGACCCCCGCCGATTTCATATGGCCGATTTTTGTTATGGAAGGTCAAGATAAATCTGAGCCGGTCGCTTCTATGCCCGGTGTAGAACGTATGACCATTGATCGAGCTATTGTTGCAGCCAACCAAGCTGCGAACCTTGGCATTCCTGTTATAGCTTTATTTCCATACACCCCGATTGAATTAAAAACATCTGCTTGTGAAGAGGCTTATAATCCCGACAATTTGGTCAACAAAGCCACACGTGCAATTAAAGCCGCTGTACCTGATATAGGCATTATGCTGGACGTAGCTCTTGACCCTTATAATGCAGATGGTCACGATGGTATTGTGCGCAATGGTGAGGTTTTAAATGATGAAACCTTGCTGGTTCTGGAAAGACAGGCCTTAACCCACGCAGATGCAGGCGCTGATATCCTTGGCCCTTCCGACATGATGGATGGGCGTATCGGTGTTATCCGTCGCGCACTGGAACAAAATGATTTTGCCCATATCGCAATTATGGCTTATTCCGCAAAATTCGCCTCAGCTTATTATGGGCCGTTTCGCGATGCAGTTGGGGCAGCAGGCGCATTAATCGGCGGCAAACACACTTATCAGATGGATGCGGCCAATTCAGACGAGGCCATGCGCATGATTGCACGTGATCTGGATGAGGGTGCTGATATGGTCATGGTTAAACCCGGGCAGCCCTATCTGGATATCTGCCAGCGGGTCACCACAGAATTTAACATACCGACTTTCGCTTATCAGGTCAGTGGTGAATACGCGATGATCGAAGCGGCTTCAGCTAATGGTTGGGTGGACCGCGATAAGATCATTCTAGAAAGCCTTATGGCTTTCAAACGGGCCGGATGTTCGGGTATTTTAACGTATTATGCTTGTGAAATAGCTGAAAAACTGACAACACCTATATAATTAGCCGTACTATCAGGCAAAAATACGCCTATTTCGTATGTAATAGGATGACAACATACTAAATATACCCTAAAATAAGCGCAGAACACGGCACAAGACCGTAAGATCAGGCATATTACAGGAGCATTCCCATGACCAATTGGACCCGACGGGGCTTTATCGCAACAGCAGGTGCGTCTTTAACGACCGCTTGTGCTGGCGGCACAGAAAGCCGTAAGCGTTTCAAAATTGACGCGAATGTTGATGCGGCTCTTAGGCAGATGGAAAGTGAAATACCATTCACCGCGTCTCTTCTGGACAATGCTGTTGGTACGCTGGTTATGCCTAAGATTTCTAAAGGCGGTCTGATTTTTGGCGGCTCATACGGTGAAGGTTCATTGCTGGTTGGCAGCGCCCCGGTGGATTACTACAACATCGTAGCAGGTTCTTGGGGACTGCAAATAGGTGTTCAACAAGTTGCTCAAGTGTTATTCTTTATGGACGAGAACGCATTACAAAAGTTCCGCTCAAAGCCCGGCTGGACGTTGGGCGCTGATCTTGAATACACATTGATCGATAATGCAGATACCGCCGGGTTGGACAGCAATACAATTCGTGATGGCGTATACAGTGTTATCTTTGGGCAGGCAGGCTTACTGGTTGGGGTGTCACTGGAAGGCTCTAAATACAACCGAATTGTCAGATAAAACGCATAGCGACTAACTGTCATAATATTTGCATCACTAGCTCTATTGCCCAGACAGGAACAGGCTGATAGGACGTTCAAATATTATTGGAGGTAAGCTTGGCTTTATTGTTTCGCTGGCTGTTGCGCAGTTTTTTTGTGATGTTTATACTGGCCATTTCGGGCAGTGTATTAATGTATTATTTCGCGGTCAGATCACTGCCCGACTATAACGCCACATATAATGTAGCAAATATTTCAGCCCCTGTAGAAATTGTGCGTGATACCAATAATGTACCACATATCTTTGGTGCCACTGATCGGGATGTTTATTATAGTTTGGGCTTTGCACATGCTCAAGACCGTCTATGGCAAATGACCTTACTGCGGCGCACCGCACAAGGAAGATTGTCAGAGATATTTGGGGAACGCACCGTAAACATAGATGAATTTATTCGCAGGTTAGAATTATATAATCTAGCCCAGGCTTCATATAATTATCAATCTGATGAAACAAAAGATGCGTTAAATGCTTATTCCCAAGGGGTAAATGCCTGGCTACAAACGGTCAATGAACAAGCGCTTGGGCGCGGTGCGCCAGAATTTTTCTTGTTTTCAAACAGCATAACACCCTGGATCCCCGCCGACAGTTTGGCCATCATGCGCTTGATGGCATTACAACTTGACAGTAATTTAAAGAATGAAGTGCTGCGCGCACAAGTGTCATTAACCATCGGAGGGGACTTACTGCAAGACATCATGCCCGATGCACCCGGTGCTGGCCTGATAAACTTGCCTGATTACACGCAGTTATTTCCCGGTACAAAAATGCAGGCACAATACGCTCAAAAAAGCAGTGGCCTTACATTTGATCCGATACGCCCAGCCGGCATGGCGGGGGCATCAAATGCCTGGGCTGTTTCAGCACAGCGCGCTGCTGCTGGGGCCCCTATTTTAGCCACAGACCCCCACCTTGGCCTGACGGCTCCATCAATATGGATGTTGGCTCGTCTAGAATTTGAAAACGGAGGGGTTATCGGGGCAACAATACCGGGTTTGCCTACGATCTTGGCAGGGCGATCCGATGACTTGGCATGGGGTACCACAAGTTCCTATATGGACAATTTGGATATCCTGATCGAAAAACTCAATCCAGATAATCCAAACGAATATCTAACCCCTACAGGTTACAAGCCCTTTAAGACGAAAAGCGTTATAATCAATGTAAAAGACGGGCTTAGCCGCACTATTAAACTACAGTATACTCAAAACGGCCCAGTCATCCCTCCAAAACATCACTCTTTGGGGACAATAACACCGGCAGGGCATGTCACATCACTGCGTTGGGTCGCACTAGAAACAAATGATCTTTCAATGACTGCGGCAATAGAACTGATGCATTCGAAATCGATCCTTCAAGCTCGCAAAGCCGCACCAAAGTTCCACGCACCTTCACAAAACCTTATTCTGGTAGATCAAGATGGTATTGCCTTACAAACCATAGGAAAAATGCCAAAACGTAGCCCTAACCACGCCAGCCGGGGACGTATTCCGTCGCAGGGATGGTTGCCCCAGAACCGTTGGCAGGGCTATTTCAATTTTACCCAAAACCCATATGTCAGTAATCCCGAAAGCGGTATTGTTGCAAATACCAACAACAAACTTACAAACAACTCTTTTCCAAATCATATCAGTTACTTATGGGGCGATACTCAACGTATAAAACGCTTAACAAAACTTTTGAATACTCGGGCAGTACATACCCGTGAAAGCTTTATTGAAGCACAAAATGATACTGTCTCTTTCACAGCACGTTCTTTACTGCCCTTGATAGCACGTGAACTGTGGTTCTCTGGTGCAAAAGCCCCAGCCGGAACCCCTGAACGTCTACAGCAAACCGCGCTCGAATTACTTGCAAGCTGGAATGGCGAGATGGATAAGCATTTACCTGAACCTCTGATTTATGCCGCTTGGCTTCGCAACCTTCAACGCCGGCTGGCATCAGATGAATTGGGCCCCTTGATTGAGAGCTTCCCGCGCCCTGATCCTGTTTTCATTGAACGGGTATTTAGGAATGTGCATGGTGCCTCTGAATGGTGCGATATCCGCCCTTCCAGCCGCATTGAAACCTGCACTGATATAGCGCGGATTGCATTGGATGATGCCCTGCTTGAGCTTAGCGAAAGGTTTGGGCCACACATTGATAGCTGGCGCTGGGGTCAATCTCATCTGGCATTTCAGGATCATGAGGTTTTAGGCAAAATTCCATTGCTAAGTTGGTTTACCAACATCCGTCAAGAAACGGGTGGTGGTGATAACACGTTACAACGTGCGCGCATGTCAAGCAAAGGCGATAATCCTTATGCCAATATCCACGCGGCAGGTTTTCGTGCCGTAGTAGATTTTGCTGACCCCGACAGCTCAGTTTATATTATTTCAACGGGCCAGTCGGGCCATCCGTTTTCTGAGCATTACGATGATTTGGCACAGCTTTGGCGTCGCGGTGAATACATTCCGATGTCACTGGACCCAAAGCTGGCACGCGGTGGGGCAGTAGGTGTTACAACCTTACAACCTGCCCTACCCTAAACTTTTTCAAATTGTGCGGCCAGTTTCCTGCTCCAGGTCACTGTAACTTCAAATCCGATATCAATTTGTTCTTCAACATCCACGACATTATGATCAAATAACCAAGCCCGACGTTTACCTTCTGAAAATGCAAGTTTAACTTTTTCGGTAACAGTTGGTTCTTCAAGGTTTAGTTCGATCGTATCCAATAGCTCAGGTATACCCAAGCCAGTCAAAGCAGATGTCGCGACGATTTTTTCATTTCGTTTAGCCACAACTATTAACGGATCTCGTCGATCTGCACTTATTGCATCTATTTTATTCCAAACTTCTACAATTGATTGCTGCGCATCTTCGGCAATGCCCAGATTATCAAGGATATCCAACACATCTTTTGCCTGTTCTTCACTTTCAGGATGCACAATATCGCGCACATGTAAAATTAGATCCGCATCCAGAACTTCTTCTAAAGTTGCACGGAAAGCTGCCACCAGTTCTGTTGGTAAGTTTGAAATAAACCCAACTGTATCAGATAAAATAATATCACGCCCCGAAGGCAACTTAACTGCCCGCATTGTTGGGTCAAGCGTGGCGAAAAGCATATCTTTTGCGACCACCGAAGCGCCTGTTATATGATTGAAAATCGAAGATTTTCCCGCGTTAGTATACCCTACGAGTGCAACAATAGGATAAGGTACCTTTTTACGTGCATCACGATGTAATGTCCGGGTTTTCACTACTTTGGCCAATTGCCGTTTTAAACGTACAATTGCATCATCCAAGGCGCGTCTATCAGACTCTAATTGGCTTTCACCGGCCCCACCGACAAAGCTTAGACCACCACGCTGACGTTCTAAGTGTGTCCAACTGCGTACAAGGCGAGTTTTTTGATATGATAATGCGGCAAGGTCAACCTGCAACACCCCCTCGCGGGTCGCCGCACGGTCTCCAAAAATTTCAAGAATAAGCCCGGTGCGATCTAATATCTTCACGCCCCACTGTTTTTCCAGATTACGTTGTTGAATTGGCGTAACCGGCCCATCAATAACAACCAGGCCAATGTCTTCGGCTTCAAAAATCGCGGCCAGTTCTTCTAGTTTACCTTTGCCAAACAACAGGCCCGCCTGCGGTTTGCGCAATGGCACAACCAGTTGATGCGCGACTTCCAGCCCCAAAGCATGCGCCAAAGATACCGCTTCATCCAGCGAATGCTGTGCTGTTCTGCGATTATCAATGTTGCGAATATCTGGATGTAGAACGCTAACCCGGGTCTCTAAGGCGCCTATGTTCCGTCTCCATCATATAATACAACAGGTTGTGCAGGCATAATCGTTGATACCGCATGCTTATAAACCAGTTGTGATTGGCCATCACGGCGCAATAAGATACAGAAGTTATCAAACCAAGTGATAACTCCTTGCAATTTGACCCCATTGATCAAAAAGACAGTTACAGAATTTTTTTCTTTGCGTACATTATTCAGGAATGCATCCTGCAAGTTTGCTTTATCGGCAGCCATTTGTCCCAGCTTTCGTTATTGGCCTGCATTTGCGCAAGCAATTTCTTTTTATCCGCGTGATATTAGGGGGCAAATTCGATTTGACCAGTACAAATGCGCCAAGTTATTTACTTTTTAGTAATAAATGTGCTTTTACCGCCAGTAATTCGGGTTAAATAATGCAATAACCGCAACGGTTTCTAATCTACCTAAAACCATCGCAATACAAAGAATAGCTTTGGCAGTATCTGGAAGCTGGGCATAACTCACCCCATTCTCTATTGCGATATGTATCAACGGGCCGGTTGTACTTAACCCTGCAACAGCAAAAGCAAGTGCATCCACAAAATCTATTCCAGTTAAAGTCAAGGCCAGCATAATTACCCCAAGCGTCAAAACAAATACCATCAAGAATATCCAAGCAACAAAGGCTCCTTCACGCCGAATAGAACGGCCGCGTTGCCCTGCACCAGCCACAGAACTGGGAAAGCTCAAACGTTCCATTTCGCGAAGCCCATGCTTGTAAAGCGCATAAATACGTAACAGTTTGATCCCGCCTGCGGTCGTTGCGACCCCGCCCCCTAAGGATGCAAGTCCGATAAATATCAAACCCGGCGTGTTCAACCCTGACCAATTTTGGGATACTTCCCACGACTGACTAATAAAACCCGTTGTTGTCAGGTATGATAGTACCGTAAAAACACTGCCCCAAAGGGATGCAATGGCTGATAAGCCATCAGTTTGTTCATTCAGTCCAATAGCACCAGACCAATGCCGAACAAATAACAATAAGGGTATAATAACAACGCATAATATCGCCTGTGTAATTTCTTTATCCTGTTTGATAACTTGCCAGCTATCTTGCTCACGTCTTGGTAAAAAAGTATTTCTTGAGACAGCAAAAAATAAAAACAAAAACATAACTCCCTCAACGGCAAACCCACCTTGCGCATTCGCCAAACCACCTACAGGCGATATACCACTAGTGGAAAGGATAGCCATTGCATGGCAAACAGCAACAAGAACCCGTTCACCAAGGACAATCAATACAAGTGAGAGTACTGCAGTTAATAAAAAGTAAATTGGGAATATTTGTGAAGAAAAACGGTTTAGGCGTTCAGAAACCTCAGCTTTATGCATCTGTGAAACGGCCTCTTTGCGATGCCGTTGCAGAGCATAAATCTCAAACCCGCCCATATTCAACGGCGCAAATACCGCCATTGCCACAACAAGGATCATAAAGCCACCAAGCCACCCCACTAAAGCGCGCCACAAATGCAAGGGTTCTGAAATAGATTTCGGGTCATCAAATAATGTGGCACCCGTTGTTGTCAGACTGGATAGCATTTCAAAATATGCCTGAAAGAAACTGATACTTTTCACCAATGGTACCATTGGCATGGCCAAAAAGACGGGCAAGAATGCATAAGCCCCGAGCATGGTTAGTAAATGCGTTCCCGCAGAGGCGCCTTTGCTTTGTTTGCGCGAGGCAATACCAACAATAGCCGTCATAATTGACAAAAAAGTGCCGTTATAAAAAAAAGTGCGCGCGGTAAGCCAGTCCTGTAGATGGATGGCGTGCATCATCGGTATGTACATGGCAATACAAGACAGACCCATTAAAATGACAAAGAAAGGGAAGTCTTCGACCCATTTCATGATCTTAGAAGTAATCAACTTGAACCTGAAACAGTATTTCCACCTTTGGAACATCTTCCGACAGGCAAAAAATCACCACTGTATCACCATCCTCTATCTTAGTGTCACCGTTCGGGCGAATAACCTCTGAGCGTTTCTGTACCGCGCCTAAAAGCGCGCCTTTCGGAAAATCTATATCGCGCACTTTCATGCCAGCAATCGGTGCGCTGTTCATAACATGGGCTTCAATCACTTCAGCTTCAGCATCACCAATGGAATAAACCTCTTTCACCCCGCCATGGCGGATATGACGTAAAATAGACGAAACGGTTGTGGACCTTGGATTGATGAAAACATCAATTCCAAGCGGATCTTTGAGTTCAGTAAGTGAAGGGTCATTGACCAAAGCCACAGTCATTGGCACACCTTCGGCTTTCGCCCGGGTACAACCTAGCAGGTTCGTTTTATCATCCGAGGTTAGGGCCAACACAACATCAGCTTGTGATATATTCGCTTCATGCAGCATTTCCATATCCAAACCGTCACCGTGTAAGACAATTGTTCGGGTTAATCCATCTGCAGCACGTTCGGCGCATTCCCTATTTTTCTCAATCATTTTAACCCGGATGCGTTCGCCACTTTGTTCGAGCATAGTCGCAACCCGCAGGCCGACATTGCCGCCGCCTAAGATAATCACCCGTTCACGTTTTTTGACGGTTTTACCAAAGATTTCCAACCCGCGTGTCAGATCGCTATTATGGATTAAGATATATATCTGATCACTGGAAAATAATTGATCATCAGACCCCGGCGCAAATAAATTTCCCTTGCGGCGGATCCCAACAACTACAGCCCGCAATGTGGAAAACAATTCCGACAATTGCCGCAACGGAGTGTGAAGTACAGGACAATCATCATCCAATTCAATCCCGATCAACTGAGCTTGGCCATCAAGAAAAGGTTCAATATCAAAGGTTGAAGGGTGTTCTATCTGTTGCAGTGCTGTTTTCGCAACTTCCATTTCAGGTGAAATAACCACATCAATAGGTAAATGATCACGGCGATACAGGTCTGAATAAATAGCATCTAGATAAGATTGTGATCGCAGGCGGGCGATTTTTCGGGTTATCGAAAATACCGAATGAGCCACCTGACAAGTGACCATATTTACTTCATCCGAAAATGTTGCAGCAATAATCATATCCGCATCATATGCCCCTGCACGTTCAAGAACATCCGGGTAAGATGCAAACCCAGTAACACCGCCCACATCTAAAGTGTCCGTTGCACGCGCCACCAGCTCTGCGTTATTATCCACTACAGTTACGTCGTTATTTTCTGACGATAAGTGACGGGCTATTTGCCAGCCAACTTGACCAGCACCACATATGATGACCTTCATTACGGTCTCCTGTTAGAGCGCATGCCTTGCGCACAATCGTGAATTTTACAAATTCACTGGCCGGGGTCAATATTTATCCGTTATCCGCAATATCTTCAATCTCGGCAACCCGTGCGCCAGATTTATTAGTGGTGATAACATTCAAAGATTTCAATTTCCGATGCAGCGCGGAGCGTTCCATACCAACAAAATTTGCAGTTTTTGATATATTACCCCCAAATCGGTTGATTTGAGCCATCAAATAATCTCGTTCAAACATTTCACGTGCTTCCCGCAAGGGTAGCATTGCAAAAGATTTCTGGGTGGGGTTTCTGTCACTTTCTTCAATAACATTATTGGGCAGTTCACTGGGCAGAATATCCCCAGTATCAGCTCCAAGGATCAATACCCGTTCGATAATATTACGCAATTGGCGAATATTTCCGGGCCATGCCATAGTTTGTAATGTTGCAAGGGTTTCATCCGCGAGCTGACGCATTGGCAGGCCTTGGTTTTTGTGAAGTTCCTCAATGAAATGCTTGGCGATCAAGGGGATATCTTCACGCCTATCTTCCAAAGTTGGCACTTCAATCGGGACAACATTTAAACGGTGGTATAATTCTTCTCTGAAGTTGCCCGCAGAGATTTCAGAGCGTAGATCTTTATTTGTTGCCGAAACCACACGTATATCAACCCGTACTTTGTCAGAGCCCCCCACACGGGTAAATTGCTGGTCAACCATGACCCGTAAAATTTTGGATTGTGTACCAAGAGGCATATCGGCCACCTCATCAAAGAATACAAAACCACCATGGGCTTGTTCTAGCAAACCCGGCTCGTGGCCACGCTCCGCAGTTTCACGACCAAACAACACCTCTTCCATTCGATCTGGCTCGATGGTTGCAGAGCTTACAGAAATAAACGGTGCTTGTGAGCGATCTGAGCAAGCATGAATATAGCGCGCAGCAACCTCTTTACCCACGCCTGAATGTCCCGTCAGCATAACCCGTGCATTGGTTTTGGTGACTTTATCAAGCTGTGATCTCAAGGCTTTGAAAATCGGGCTTTCCCCGACCATTGTGGATGATGTTATATCGCGCACTTTCAAGGTGGCATTTTCACGACGCAAGCGTGAAGTTTCCATTGCCCGCGATATCACCACCATCAATTGATCAATGTTAAAGGGTTTTTGAATGAAATCATAAGCGCCTTGTTTAATTGCCGCGACAGCAATCTCAATATTGCCATGGCCCGAAATGATTACAATTGGAATGCCCGGATTATCGCGACGTACAGTTTTCAAAATATCAATACCGTCAAGCTTGCTTTCTTTCAGCCAGATATCCAGAATAATCAAATCAGGCGCATCGGTATTAATTTCATGAAAAGTTTCATCTGAATCTTTGGCAAGCCGTGTGGTATAACCTTCATCCACTAAAATGTCTGACACCAGCTCTCGAATGTCTTTTTCATCATCTACTACTAGAATATCGCCCATATTGCTTCCTTTTAACATTACGCCACCTTTACTTCTGGGTGGTCTTTTTTGTTTTGATTAATTACTGGCAAAGTAATTTTTGCCATCGCCCCCACATGGGCATTTCCTTTAAACTTCGGCGCATCACATAATTCCAATGTGCCGCCGTGTTCTTCAATAATTTTCTTTACAATCGGCAGGCCCAGTCCAGTGCCATTTTCCCGATTGGTCACATATGGCTCAAACAAACGCGACCGTTGTTCTTTGGGCAATCCAATTCCATTATCTTGTATACGGATCACTGTTGTCTGGTCTTTGCTATCAACAATAATACGAATCTGAGGGGTATATCCTTCTTTGCCCTGGGTGGACATGTAAGTATCGATCGCTTCACCAGCATTCTTGATCAAGTTGGTCAAAGCTTGCGTAATCATGGTACTGTCAATTTCACTTAAAAGCTGTTTACGCGTATTCTTAAGGTTTATATCAATGTCTTCACGTGCATTTTGTTGCAATAAAACAGCATCTTTTATAAGTACAGACAGGTTTTCCACCCGCCGTACAGGTTCGGGCATACGCGCAAATTTCGAGAATTCATCTACAATGCGACGTAGATCATTAGTCTGACGGATAATCACCCCGGTGTATTGCTCCAGCATTTCTGCCTGATCTCCGACAAGCGGCGCAAATTTGCGCGCCATGCGTTCAGCTGATAGTTGAATGGGGGTTAACGGGTTTTTAATTTCATGTGCAATGCGGCGCGCCACATCGCCCCAAGCTGCCATGCGTTGGGCCGAGACCAGATCGGTTACATCATCAAAAGTAACAACATATCCTTCCAGTGTTTCACCATTGGTTACACGTGCTGTCATACGCACAAGTAAAATCTCTGCATTGCCTGCCCGAGTAAGACTGATCTCATCTTGCCGGGTTGAATGGGTTTTGGTCTGTGTCTGTTCAAACAGGCGAGAAAATTCAGGAACCACTTCTGCTAAGGCCAGCCCCATAACCTGATCATTGTCGACTTCTAGTATTTTAGAAGCGGCCGCATTCAGTACTTCTATATGCCCCTTCGGATTCAACCCGATCACACCTGTGCTGACCCCCATAAGCACACTGTCAAACAAACGTCGCCTGTTTTCAGTACGCTCATTGGCCTCAAGCAAGTCATCACGCTGGCGCTTAACCTGTTGGGTCATCCGGTTGAATATACGCCCCAGCATAGCGATTTCATCATCGCCGGTTTCTTCTTTAACCCGAACCGTCAGATCACCAGCCCCCACACGTTGTGCCGCACCTGCCAATTTACCGACTGGACGTGCCAGTCTTTCGGCAAACCAAAGCCCAAGCCAGATCGCTGACAGGATGACAAAGAAAGCAAAACCAAGATAAATCAAACCCAGATCAAATAGCAATTTCCCACGTTCGCTTTCCAATTGATTATAAAGCTTAGCAGTTTCTTTAGTTTCATCCAGCAAGTTCAGAATATCGCCATCCACAGTACGTGAAACCAGCAGGTAATGATCCAGGTAATTAGTCAACTTTACTAAGGCCCGAAATTCATTATTCTCCCAATCTTGAATGATAGCAGGCACACCGTTTGTTGTGTTCTCAAAATCCACCGCATCAGGGGCTTCAAAATCAAATAGGTAGCTTTTATCACCGCGCGCGATCAGCTCCGCTGTACTGTCAATGATATAAGCTTCTTTCAATCCGCGTTGAATTAAAAATTGCCCTTTAATTACTGCATCACGAATTTCGCCTGCATCCATAAGAGAGGTATGGCGCTTTTGATTTATCAAATAATTGCTCAAAAAGGTGACATCTTCTATCAGATCATCGCGCTGTTCTGCTTCATAAGCTTCAGCTGCCGATAACGATGTGCCAACCGCATTGCGCACTCGTTCTGAAAACCAACCTTCAAGGCCAACATTCAATGTAACCGTTGCAAAAACGGCGACTAGAACCGTAGGAATAAATGCCACGAGTGCAAACACAGCACTAAGGCGCATATGCAGTCTTGATCCTGCGGACTTTGCCCGCCGTGCTGCAACCATCTGCATGATACGCTGCGCCACTAAAGCTGCTATTAATAAAACATAAACAAAATCAGCCAGCAAAATACCGCGCAATACGCCTGGTGCAATCTGGTTGCCAAAGCGGTTCAAAATCAAAACCGTGGTCAACAACAGCAACGGGCCAAGCGCCACCAGCGTAAAACTCAGGGCTGTCTGCACCTGTCTACGTTTTCGCCAACTGTTAAGCCGGTTTATGATATGTATGAGTTGAAACTTTCTCATTCTGCCCGAGTCGTTCCATTGTTACTGTGGCAGTTTTACATCATTTTCTTTGTCCGTGTCACCTTAATATCGAGCTCTTGTATCTTTTTTCGCAAAGTATTTCGATTTATGCCCAGTAATTCTGCCGTTTTGATCTGATTTCCCCTTGTTGCAGATAAAGTCAACGCAATCAGTGGCAATTCCACTTCCCGTAAAATTCGATGATATAGGCCGGGTGGCGGCAATTGATCCCCATGTAGGTCAAAATATCGTTTAAGATGAATTTCAATTGCGGAAGATAGCTTATCCCCGCCTAATGAGACCATTTCCGATTTGGCCTTTGGCATTTGCAGCAACATATCTTCAACAAATGACAAAGATATTTCTTCTTCTGGGCAAAGCACAACAAGTCGGCTGATAAAATTCTGCAACTCGCGCACATTACCGGGCCAAAGTGCTGTTCGCATACACTCCAGAGCTTTCCTTGCAATCGTTTTCATTGGCTGACCTTCTGCTGCCAGTTTTTGCAGAAAATAGAGCGCCAGCTCAGAAATATCATCTATATGGTTTCGCAAAGCTGGCAGGGCAATTGGCATAACGCTCAAACGATAAAACAGATCTTCACGAAACATACCTTCATTAATCAAATCCGGAAGTGACACCTGTGTCGATGAAATGAAACGCAGGTTCTTATTTAATGCCATTGGCAATTGCATCACATCGACAAGGCGCATCTGGGTTTCAATGGTCATTTGTGCAATCTCGTCCAAATAAACCGTGGCGCCTTTAGGCGTAAGATCTTCATCAAGCAAAACTTGTTCTAACCGCTTTGGTGTGGTCGAGGCCGAAGAAATTACGACCATCGGGGCCGCTCCGCGATCCCCCAAATCATGCAGGGTCTTTGCCAGCAGGTTTTTACCTGTGCCGCTTTCTCCGGTAATCATCACATTTAAATCCGTGTTCAACACACGTGCAACAATACGGTAAACGTCCTGCATTTCTGGTGAGCTGCCCACAAGTGGCAGGTTTTGCGTCTTGTGGGCCGCAATAGAGGCCGTGGGTACGGATTGCGTACTATGATTTAAAGCACGGCTGGTTTTCGATAACAGCTCTTTTAAATCAAATGGTTTTGGCAAATAATCGTAAGCGCCGTGTTCAGACGCTTTAATTGCCGTCATAACAGTATTTTGTGCCGAGATGATAATCACCGGTAAATGTGGGCGCTTTTTATGAATTTGCGGCAGTAAATCCAACCCGTTACCATCTGGCATCATTACATCTGAAATTACAACATCACCTTCACCCTCTTCCACCCAACGCCAGAGAGTAGCAATGTTGCCAGTCGAGCGCACTTTGCACCCTGCCCTTGTCAATGCTTGAGTCAAAACCGTGCGGATCGTGCGATCATCATCTGCGACAATTACAGTACCATCCATCTAAATATTCCCCTTTTTTGTGCGCCATATGGGTAAGCGTACAGAAAACACCGTGCGCCCTTCTCGGCTGGTACATTCCACCAACCCGCCATGAGCCGCAATAACTTTGGATACAAGCGAAAGACCCAATCCGGTACCGTTGGCTTTCGAGCTAACGAACGGGTCAAAAATTTCTGAAATCAGATTATCAGGTATACCGCAGCCATTATCGATAATCTCAATGTGCAATGGTAAGTTTTGCACTGTATTACCTTGCATCATCAATTTAACACCAGAATTGTATGAGCTCCGAATGGTGATTTCACCACGTTTTCCGGCGACGGCTTCACCTGCGTTTTTTAAAATGTTTTGAAAGACTTGCAATAATTGATCAGCATCTCCGGCAACCTCTGGCAAGGATGGGTCATAATTCAACCGAAACGTAACACCTGCAGCGTGACCTGCCTGTGCTGCTACCCTTGCACGGTCTAAAATATCATGGATATTCACAGGTTTTGGCGTCATTGGTCGTTGGTCACCGAAATGTTCAACCCGATCAACAAGCTGGCCAATGCGCTTTGTTTCTTGCCTAATCATATTGGCCAATTCCGCATCATCTTCGGACGCATGCATCGCTAATAATTGCGCCGCACCAGAAATACCTGCAAGGGGGTTGCGAATTTCATGAGCCAACATCGCAGCCATTGCCGTTACCGAGCGGGCAGCCGACAGATTGGTTAAAGACTGGCTCATTTTCTGGGCCGCACCAGTGGGTTGTAATATCAGCAACAAATCGGTTTGTACTGGATCAAGAAAATTTACGTATAAATTACAAATAGTTGCTGTTTTATCGGAAATCACAACATCAACATTATATTGCGTAACCGAGCCCATATCCTTAACCGCTTGGCGCACGGTACTGACAACAAGTGAATTTTCGCGAAAAAAATGGGCAAGTGTTTTATTTTCCATTTGCTTTTGCGACCTAGACAGTAATTGCTCTGCCGCTGCATTTGCATGGGTAATGACACCACTGTATGTAACTACGAAAGCTGGGAACGGCAAAGCATCCCAAGCATTTTCATAAGGTTTTCGCATCATATGACAACCTCACAATCGTCCAACAGACGGCCAATCAGGGATAAAACTACATCAGTGTTTTTTTCAGTTTGAATGGCACGTCTCAGGTTTTTAGACGTTTTCATATCATCCATATACCATCCCAAATGCTTGCGAGAGACACGGCTTCCAAGGTCAGCACCATAAAACATCAACATTTCTTCGTAATGAATTGATATTAAGTCAATAAGCTTACTTCCAGTTGGAATATCTGGAGCGGGGTCGCCGAATAAGTCATGTGCAATTTGCGCCAATACCCAAGGCCGCCCCTGCGCCCCGCGTCCAACCATAACACCATCTGCCTTTGAATGTATCAAAGCTTGCTTGGCAGTCGTGGTATCAACAATATCACCATTTGCAACCACAGGAATATCAACCGCATCCTTAACCTCAGAAATGGCGACCCAATCAGCTTGCCCTTTATAAAACTGACAGCGTGTGCGACCATGGATTGTAACCATCTGCACCCCCGCGTCTTGCGCTCTACGCGCAATATCGGGTGCATTGAGTAATTCATCATCCCAACCAAGACGGGTTTTCAATGTAACAGGCACATCTACCGCCCCAACCACAGCTTGTATCAAAGACAGTGCGAAATCAGGTGTTTTCATCAAAGCTGAACCGGATTGTCCATGTGTTACGGTCTTAGATGGACAACCCATGTTAATATCAATGATCTTTGCACCGTTATCAGCGCACATTCGTGCACATTCAGCCATCCAATAAGCATCTCTCCCCGCGATTTGAACCGCTGTATTTTGCGTTCCAAATCCGAGTTCCGCACGTGCACGCGTAGACGGGTTTGCCTGCACCATCTCTTGGGATGCAATCATTTCTGACACCACTAAACCTGCTCCGAAGCCAGATACGAGGTTACGAAACGGTAAATCTGTGATACCAGCTAAAGGAGCTAGAAAAACTGCAGGCGCAAGTGCCTGATTTTCAATCAGAATGGATGACATGCCTAATCCTTGTGCAAACACCTACATAGCTTTGTTCCACCGACAGCGCAATAAGGGATAGTGATTATGAAACGCACAGGCTTAATCGTCGCTGCCGGGCGCGGCACCCGCGCAGGCGGTAACATACCCAAACAATATCAAGATCTTGCAGGCACACCCATTTTGCTTCACAGCATTCGTGCCATGCTGGCAAGTGAACGCATTAACAGCTTACAGGTCGTGATACATCCAGATGATATAAACCATTACAATCAATGTGTTAATGGTATCAACGATCTCCGTTTACAACCTGCAGTACATGGGGCGGGTACCCGTAGCGCATCAGTTCTAAACGGCTTACATGCCTGTAATGGCGATCTAGTGTTTATCCATGACGGTGCCCGCCCCTTGCTGCCGTTGGATGCATTAGACCGGTTGATCGACAGTATGGAATTTAAACGCGCCGCCTTTTTAGCCCTACCTGTCACTGATGCACTTTGGCATGTCAGCGGCGAAACAGCAAAAACGGCACAACCACGCGATACGCTTTGGCGCGGACAAACCCCACAGGCATTTCATCTTCATGAAATTCTGGCCGCGCATCACGCGGCAAAAAAACCAGCGGATGATGATGTCGCCTTAGCGCGCCTTGCAGGCCTTGACGTGACAGCGGTTCTGGGGTCAGAGCTGAATATGAAAGTAACACGGCCCGAAGATTTTGCTTTGGCTGAACGATTATTGAGGAATACGATGGATATACGTGTTGGAAATGGTTTTGATGTCCATAAACTTGGCCCAGGAGATCATGTAATCTTATGCGGTGTGAAAATTCCGTTTGATCACGGGTTGATCGGCCATTCAGATGCGGATGTGGGCATGCATGCGGTTACTGATGCTATTTTCGGCGCCATGAGCGCAGGCGATATCGGGCAATGGTTTCCACCAACAGATGCCCAATGGAAAGGCGCTGCTTCAGATATTTTCCTAAAGAAAGCCGTTGAAGTGTCAGAAAACAAAGGGTTTTCAATTTCAAATATCGATTGCACTTTAATTTGCGAGCAGCCTAAAATCGGGCCTCACGTCATGACGATGCGGCAGGCTTTAGCCGATATAACAGGTGTTGCACTGGACCGGATCAGTGTAAAAGCCACCACCTCAGAAAAGCTTGGTTTTACCGGACGCGGCGAAGGTATTGCAGCACAAGCCACTGCAAGTTTGGTGAAGATATGAGCCGATTGATCGCAACCTTTTTCTACATAGGATTATTGCCTAAAGCCCCAGGCACATGGGGATCATTAGCAGCTTTGCCTTTTGCAATTATGCTCCACAACTGGGGAGGGTTTACCGCGCTGTTTAGTGCAACTGTAATTGTTTTCTTTGTCGGTTGGTGGGCCACAATTCAAGAAACTGCAGGGCAAGAAGATCACGACCCAGGCGAGATTGTTATTGATGAGGTCGCTGGCCAATGGATCACCTTATTGCCTGCATCTTACTTATTTACACGTCATGATTTGCCGTTGATATGGCCTGCCTTAATCGCTGGTTTCATCTTCTTTCGCCTGTTCGATATTCTCAAACCTTGGCCAATCAGCTGGGCTGATAAGAAATCCACTGCGTTTGGGGTGATGCTGGACGATATTCTGGCCGGTATTTTCGCAGCGATAGCGGTTGTGTTGCTGGCAGGAATATACCACGGAGTAACTGTATAATGGAAAGCCTCGCATGCCAGGTATTATCTGCATGTCGTGCGAAATCCTGGACATTAGCAACAGCGGAAAGCTGCACAGGCGGTATGGTTGCAGCAGCATTAACCAAAATTGCAGGCTCATCTGATGTGGTGGACTGCGGCTTTATCACCTATTCTAACACCGCAAAAATGCAAATGTTGGGCGTTTCTGCTGAAACATTACAATCCCATGGTGCAGTTTCCGCGCAGGTCGCCCAAGAAATGGCAGAAGGCGCCTTATCTGCAGCAGATGTTGACATAACCGTATCTATCACCGGCATAGCAGGCCCTGGTCGATCCGAACACAAACCTGAAGGCCGCGTGTGTTTTGCCTTAGCGCAAAAAGGCAATGCGACGCAGTGTGAAACAATTGAATTTGGGGCAATTGGGCGTGAAAATGTACGTCAAAAAGCCAGCAGCTTTGCGCTTGAGCTTTTTTTAAAAGCCGCCTCGTAAAGCACAATCTCATCGCTTTGTATTTTATTTAATCATCAAAGCCAATCTTGCCTATTTATTAGGCGGTTAGTTACAAAACCTCCGTGTCGCAAAATGAGATGCTTCCATAAACTGGCCCAAACAGTCAAAATCCGTTAAATTTTATAAACGGGAAATCAAAATGAATAGTGCTGACACAGCCTGGATAATGATTGCAACGGCCCTTGTCTTATTTATGACGCTACCAGGGCTAGCTTTGTTTTACGGCGGCCTTGTCCGCGCTCGGAATGTACTTTCAGTTTTGACCCAATGCTTTGCCATCGCATGCTTGATGTCTATTTTATGGCTTATCGCGGGTTATTCCATCGCATTTGGCGATGGCAACGCTTATTGGGGAGGCTTGGGCAAAATATTCTTAACCGGTATCACCACCGACAATCTGTTTGGCACTATCCCAGAAATACTGTTTTTCACCTTTCAAATGACCTTTGCCATCATCACACCGGCTTTGATTGTCGGGGCATATGTAGAACGAATAAGTTTTGGTTTCGTCTTAACATTTTCCGGTTTATGGATGCTTTTGGTCTATGCGCCAGTTGCCCATTGGATCTGGGGTGGTGGTTTGTTAGCAGGCAAGGAATGGTCATTATTTTCTGAGGCCACTAATGATTTTGCCGGCGGTATTGTTGTGCATGAGACCGCCGGCTTGGCAGCTTTGATTGTCGCTGCTGTTCTAGGCGGCCGGCGTAATAAAAATGTACCACCACATAACCCCGGTTATGTCATGATTGGTGCATCCATGCTATGGGTAGGTTGGTTCGGTTTTAACGGTGGCTCGGCTTTAGCTGCAAATGGTACAGCTGCCATGGCAATAACTGTCACACATATTTCAGCAGCAACCGCATCACTGACTTGGGTAACTTACGAGCGGGTCAAATACGGTAAAGCGTCTATGGTTGGCATGGTGACAGGCACGATTGCAGGGCTAGCTTCCATTACGCCCGCATCAGGTTCTGTAAACCCAATGGAAGCAATGATCATAGGAGGCATTGCAGGAGTGATGTGTCAGGAACTTTGTGCAGGGATCAAGCGCGGCTTAAAAATAGATGATACTCTGGATGTCTTTGCCGTGCACGGTGTAGGCGGAATATTCGGGATCATTATGTTATCCGTATTTGGTTATGCAAGTTGGACCGCCCAATTGGGTGGCTTGGCTGTGGTCGGCTTTTTCACCGTCATAGCAACTTTTATCCTGGTCAAACTTGTTGCCATAGTCTTTCCAATACGAGTGTCGTATGAAGATGAGGTCACCGGGCTTGATCTAACGTCGCATGGCGAGCGTGCATATGATCACTCATCATAAAGTGTTGTGTACAGCATCATAATTACTGAATTGACACAGACATACCCAAGCATCACAAAGCTTATATGTTTGATTATTCACTTCTTCACTGGACTACGTTTTTAACCACAGCGGTTCTGCTGAACTTGTCGCCTGGGCCTGATTTTGCATTCATCCTTGGGCATACTGTACGCGGTGGCAACAGGTCAGGTTTTGCCGCGATGTTTGGTGTCTGGACAGGCGCATTTGGCCATGTGCTCATGGCAGCAGCCGGTCTTTCCTTTATTCTGGCAACATCCGCAATTGCATTTACAATCGTAAAATGGGCGGGCACCGCATATCTGATCTGGCTTGGCATTACCGCTTTGCGTTCTGGTGGCGGGTCATTCATTTCGAAAGATATTGGCATCAACCATGATCTCTTTTCAATTTACAAACAAGGCGCACTTGTTGGAATTCTAAACCCCAAAGTCGCAATCTTTTTTCTTGCACTCCTACCACAGTTTATTGTCCCAGGCAGCGGCCCGGCTTGGGCGCAATTATTCCTGCATGGCCTTCTAATCATTGTAGTAGCAGCCTTTATTGAACCACCCTTAGTAATTGCAGGCGGGAAACTTACAACAAAAATGCGTAATAATAAACGTATAGGCCTGTGGATGGACCGTACATTAGGGAGTATATTCATCGCCCTTGGTATACGTTTGGCTTTTGAAAAACCATAACCCAGCTACTTACGTATCGCTTAAGGATGCATAATTCACCAGATTAGACATTACGATTAATGATATTACAAACCTAATCGGTCAGCGACACGATGCCAGTTTAAAACCATTGGCATGAACCATGGGTTACCAGAATAAAATGGTTTGGTCTTAAAATGCAGATCATCAAAAGCCGTGTGGCCTTTTTCTTTTTGATCCAGCATCTTATAACCCAACTTCTGGCCGAAATATGTTGACCGAGCCACCCCAGAGCCACAATATCCCATAGCAAAATATAGTCCATTATGTTGCCCCAGATGCGGCGCATGATCAAATGTATATGCCACCAGCCCTGACCAAACGTGACTAATACCTGTGCCCTTCAGGTCTGGGTATATCTCATGCATCGAACTTTGTAACTGTAGCGCATTTTTAGCAGGATCATCTTGAATACCAGATGCCCGGCCACCAAATAAAATGCGCTTCCCATCTGGTGATGGCCGATAATATGCAACAATACGGCGGCTATCGCCATAAACCCGCCCCTTTGGCATTAAGCGCGAAATCAACTCGGCTGGTAATTCCTCAGTTGCAATCATTGCGCTTCGTAACGGTAGAACACGGCGGTGCAGATGTCGGAATTGCGGGCCTGTGTATCCATTCGTACAAATCGCGACACGCCCAGCCTGGGTGTTACCAAGTGTAGTGACAAGATTGAAGCCATGTTGAGTTTTGTCAATGTTATTGACGGCACAGTTAGCAAGGATTGTCACACCGGCAGCGCGCACCTTGGCAATAAGACCATTGTGGAATTTTGCAGGATGTAAACCTGCATCCGTATCGTAAACCACACCGCCGTAAAACTTGTTTGACCCAGTTTCAGTTCCTTGATTTGCTTGGGAAACAATCGAGCCTCTTAGCCCACAGGTTTCACGTAACATATCAAACTGATTTGCCATTTTATCAAAATGTGCAGGTTTCAAAGCGCCGCGAAATCTGCCTTTACGCGCAAAATCTGCATTAATCTCTTCTGAACGAAGGAATTTTTCGATAAAATCGACAAACCCCACACTTTCACGCAAGATTTCATTGGTGCGCTCCAAGCCGTATTGAGCTTTCAACCCTGCTACGCCCAATTTGTGAAAACTTGGGCCAACCATACCACCATTTCTGGAGCTGGCACCCGCGCCCAACTGCCCAGCCTCATAGACCACAACCTTTAGACCTGCGCGGGCCAGAACAAGTGCTGCACTTAAACCGCTAAACCCTGCGCCAACTATAGCAACATCTACTTTTACAGGTGGGGGGACAGGTTTAAAAATTTCACGCGGGGCTTCTTCCCACCAATAGGGGTATGATTTCATCAAAATGATCCACGTTTATTTACTTTTGAACAGCATTATAGAAACGGTTCTACATGGCAAGCATTTATATACACAGTGAATATTACAACTTACCTCAAAACAGATTGGGCATGTTTCACCAACCTTTCAAAGACTTCGCCTGTAGTGCCTTTATCAACTAAACCCGCCCCTTGGCCTGCCCATAATGATAC
>JQIA01000395.1_pt1 | contig 21669 bp, 18 predicted proteins | sample 811431 | NCBI WGS metagenome assembly JQIA01 (sample SAMN02998118, study PRJNA258478) | marine sediment metagenome | biome: marine; feature: seafloor; material: sediment; isolation source: oil-polluted sediment collected from 3 locations (0.5 km, 0.7 km and 0.9 km)... | place: USA: Gulf of Mexico ...
CAATTTCTTCGAAATCATCGTCATCGATCTCATCCAACTCATCTTCGTCAATTTCTTCGAAATCATCGTCATCAATATCCTCAAACTCGTCTTCATCAATTTCTTCGAAATCATCGTCATCGATCTCATTCAACTCATCTTCATCAATTTCTTCAAACTCGTCCTCATCAATTTCTTCGAAGTCATCGTCATCGATCTCATTCAACTCACCTTCATCAATTTCTTCAAACTCGTCTTCATCAATTTCTTCGAAGTCATCGTCATCGATCTCATCTAACTCATCTTCGTCAATTTCTTCGAAATCATCGTCCTCAATATCCTCAAACTCATCTGCATCAATTTCTTCAAACTCGTCTTCATCAATTTCTTCAAATTCATCAGATTGACCAAGCTCTGGTTTATCAGTCCCAACGTGGTCCGGGGAATCATCTAAAACTTCCTCACTTATATTTCCCAGAACCTTTTTGATTTTTTCGATAACATCTTCATCAGTGTTATCTTTATTTTTACTGTCATACTCAGATAAAAAATCATTTATCATGTTGAGAACATCTGAAATTTTATTCAGATCAATTCCTGAGTCTGACTGAAGGGAGTTTGTGAAAGATTCGAGAAGTTCGTTTTTTGCTTCATCTGACATTTCAAAGGTGTTGTTTGATCCTATCTTTAATCCTTCCGGATTGTCACCTTTTTCATAAAGTTTCTTAAGATCTGAGTTGACAGTTGACCTTACACTACTCAGATTTTTTTGCTTTGATTTTATTGCGGCAGGATTATCGCCGGTATTCCAGATTTCCTGAATTAGTTCGACAGAACTTATCGAATTAATAGAATCTATAGATTCCTGAGCTGTATAGTGCTTACTGATAGCATATAAGTATCTGGCTTTTAAAACCTTTGGGTTTGAATATTTTAAATTCTGGACAGCACTTTCAATTCCTTCGATCGTTATTTTGCTGTCAAAATTTGCAACAGAAATAGGTGCAGCCAATTCTGTCTCCCCTGATTGTTAATATGAAGTGATCTGGAACTTTAATAATACAATAAAATCAATAATATCTCAATCTATTGTATATAGTCGGGACATTAAATATTTAGGTATTGTTTTATGAGGGTTCCCAAAGTTATCATTTTATGGTAGTTTTTTTGCAATGATTCGCTAATGTTATTTAAACTGTTGTAGTATTAAACCTTGTTAATCAATTTGTCTGGAAATAAAAAAATGGCTAAGATTATTTGTGTTGCCAACCTTGTTAAGGGTGCCGGAAGAACATTAAGTGCTGTGAATTTCGCTGCCTCACTGTCATTATTAGAAAAAAAAACGTTAATTATTGATTGTGATCCACTCAAAGATACTAGTGAATACTTTGGTTATACAAAAGAAAAATATGATTATGGTCTTGATGATTTACTGACCGGTTTTGTTGGTGGTAAAGGAGTTGTTGCTGGCAGTGATCTCGAATACCTTGATGTTATTCCATCAGGTCATGATTTGAGTAATATTGATGAAAACCTTGCATATAATCCGGATAAAGAAAGGGTTTTGACTATAATTATAAAAAAATTTCGTGAAGATTATGATTATATCATTTTTGATACTCCCGCGGAGTATAGTCTGCTGACAAAAAGTGCGATACTGGCATCTGACGAATTGCTGATACCCCTTAAATGTGACGACAATGTTGCAGAGAATTTGAGCCGCCTTCTTGAATCTGTTGAAGAAGTCCGTGAAGATTATAAAGCGGTTATTAAGACGACAGGTATTCTTTTTACCTTCTGCGAAAACCTTGAAGTTGTAGAAACGTTTTTTAGTGAAGACGTTGTGACTAAACTGAAAGATGTGTTTTTTAAAACAACGATACCAGAGAGTGTTTTTTTTGACGAAGAAGTTAATAAAAAACAACCTGCTTGCCTTATAGATTTGAAATCAGATATTGCTGATTCATTTTTAGACGTGACATATGAGTTTTTAGATAGAGAAATCTAAAAATAAATCTTTTAACACTTTCATTTTCGAATACTTATCGCTCAATTGACAGAAACGTTAATGTACGGGGTTGCAATTTGAAAATAACAGATTCAGAGAATATTAAGACTGGTGAAGATGATTTTATTGATGGACTGGTAGGAGAACTTGATTGGACAATCATAGAGAAGCTTCTCAGAGAAAAATATAATCTTGAACTGCATGATGATGTTGAATACAAGAGTGGTGATATAGTTATTCACGACAACAAAGTCTCATACAAAATAAATTTTGATGTTAGAGTTACATTGTCTCTCCTTTTTGGCCGTGATGGAGAGTGTCATGAGATAAAGACATCTGGTGAAGATGATGACCAAATTGATTCTGATGAATTAAGTGAGTCTGATCCTGAATAGGACTTTCATATACTAATATCGCAGGTTGTAAAGCAAATTGGCGATAATGAAAATAACAATTTTTATTAGTGAAAATAAAAAACGAGTTGTCTGAAATTCCAGGAGATACTTCTTCTTGACCTTGTAATAGAGTTGGTGTATTATTATTTAAGATGTGATTCAAATCGTAAGCTATAACAATTTAAAATAATCTTTTCGTAAAAAAACCGTAGACATTTACCTCATTTATTGAATTTTTGTTTTTTTTATCTCATTGAAGGAGACTACTATGTGGAAGTCACTTAGTATTGGAAAAAAGATCTGGTGCAGTATTAGTATTTTAATCATTGGTTATACGATATCTATGGCTGTTGGATTTATTAATGGCAGCAGTACACAAAAACACTTACTTATTGTCTCTGATAATTTATTCCCGGCAAGCCAGGAAGCAAAAGAAGCGTTCACTCAGTTTGGGAACCAGGTGAAACAGTATACTGATGGTGTGTTAATGGGGGATGAGGATGTTATCAAGTCTGCGGGTGAAGTTTATGAAAAAGTAACAGGTTCTCTGAATAGTATTATTGAGCTTAAGGGTTTAATGCCTGAAAATATAGAGACAGCTGAAAGTCTTCTGGGTGCAGTTAAAAAATTTACTCAAACCGGTCAGGTTGTATACAGAGGCCTTGCATTAGAAGAGGCAGGGCCACCGGAGAATAACTATATAAAACAGGCTGCTGTGCTTGCTAAAGTTAATGCGAGTATACTAAAAAAATTAGAAGCACAGGCAGACGGTTATGCCAGCAATTTACGTGAAGAACTTGAAACAATAGGTGTTGCAACTAAAAGACAGCAATATATGAATCTGGTTATGTTCGTTATTGTTGTGACCGTTTCGATTGCACTTCTCATGTTGATAATAACTAAATTTGTTACCGCACCGCTAAAAAATGTTGTTGAGATGATTAAAGATATTGCTGAGGGAGAGGGCGATCTTACAAAACGACTTGCTGTTGCAAGTAATGATGAAGTTGGTGATCTTGCCCATTGGTTTAATGAGTTTATCCAAAAATTACAAGGTATTATAACAAATATTGCTGGAAATGCAGATACCTTAACAGATTCTTCCGATGAACTGCTTGGACTTGCGGGACTAATGTCTACGGGTTCAGCTACAATGTTTGAAAGGTCTGATGCGGTTGATGGTGCCGCCGGCGAAATGAGAACAAATATGGATTCTGTCGCGGCAGCGATGGAAGAAGCTTCATCCAATACAGGGATTGTTGCAGCAGCAACTGAAGAAATGACTGCCACAATTGGTGAAATTGCATCAAATTCTGAAAAGGCAGGATCAATTACTGAAGAAGCAGTTTCTCAGGCAAAGATAGCTTCGGATCGGGTTGAAGAACTTGGAAAAGCAGCCGATGATATTGGAAAGGTCACTGAAACAATAACTGAAATTTCTGAACAAACGAATCTTCTTGCATTAAATGCAACGATTGAAGCAGCAAGAGCGGGTGAAGCCGGTAAAGGTTTTGCAGTCGTCGCAAATGAAATTAAAGAGCTTGCACGACAAACTGCAGAAGCTACTCAGGACATTAAGGCGAAAATTACAGGGATACAGGATTCCACAGCTGGAACGGTTTCAGATATTGGTCAGATTTCGAAGGTTATTAATGATGTTAATGAAATTGTTACAACCATCGGAGGCGCTGTTAACGAACAGTCGATAACTACTCAGGAAATTTCTAATAATGTTCTTCAGGTATCAGAAGGTATTCAGGAAATAAACACAAATGTTGCGCAAAGTTCAGCTGTTTCAGGACAGATTGCGGGTGATATTACAGAAGTAAACTCACTTGCGGGTGAAATGTCTGATAACTGTTCTCAGATGAAGAATAATACAGAGCAACTTCAGGGACTTGCGAATACACTTAAAGATATGGTAGGTCAGTTTAGAGTTTAATCTGGTGAAAACCAAATTACCAGTTATAGAAAAACCGCACCTTTGGAATGAAGGTGCGGTTTTTTATTGAGAAATAAAAATATTTTAACGAGATCGCTTTTATTAAAAGTTTATCCTAATAGATATCAGTTCTCAATAAATTTAGCACCAATTCTATACTGGCTTGGATGATTTTTGTCTGTTGGACTATCAGGTATACTCCATGCTACAGTCGCTTTTTGGATATGAAAATCAGTTTTGGTTTTAGATTGAATAAACAATTCAGTGTTTTTTACATATGGATGACTTGCAACAAATTCGATACCTTCGTTCGAACAATTTTGAAGTCGTGCATCATAGCATAAACCATGTGGTTCTCTTGAATATTTAATTTTTCCAACAATTGCATCTCTGTCATTTTTTCTTTGATTTAAATAAATCGACATAACTTACCTCCTAAGGTTGTAGTTAATTATAAAAAATTAAAAACGAAATCAGGCCGTCTGTGGAGGATACAAGAATAGAGGTGCAGTCTATGACAATATAAAAAAAACAGAATAAATATGCGATGGAAGAGACACAGAACTAAGTTAAAATCCAGTTCGAGCTTATAGTTAATAATTTACCATACTAAGCAATGTGATACAAGTAGTTAATTCATTAATAATATATTATAACTATTTAAATTAATAAATGTTTTGAATGAAATTTAGATAATGTTATATAAATAACTTGAAAATGAACTATGATGGAAGTATAATTAAGTAAAGTCAATTGGTTTCGCCCATCCGAATGTTTACGACTTGAATTAATTTTTCTTAATGCTCAGTTTTTCTGATTGTTGTACCTTAAAATCTACTTTTATTTATCGACTTCAAACCTGATTGCCAAACCAATTGTGATTTTTATTACACTTCTATTCATATTTAAGAATAAGGAGGCCGATTATGTATACTGCAGGCTTTGAAAGTTTAGAACAGCAGGAGAAACAAGACCTTGATACGTCGCCTATGAAGTGGCGGCGAAGCGGTCGTGATAGGCGTTTGGATAATTTTGACTCATATCATGAAGAAAAGAGAGGGTTTGTTGGCAGAAGAATGAACTGGTTTGCAGTTGCTTCTTCAATCATTTTCCCAAGACACTCAAAAATAAAATAATTTGAGTGTCAGAAAAATATAGACATCAGGGCTTATTAGTCTCAATAATCTTTTTCTCGATGCTGGAAGTACTGTAGCCCTCTATAAGGGGAACCAGGCAGACTTTTCCGCCGTGGGATTCGACAAGTGATCTTCCTACCACATCCTCGATGTTGTAGTCTGAACCTTTTACGAGGATATCAGGTTTTAATACTTGAAGCAGTTCAAGAGGTGTGTCCTCATCAAATAGAACAACAAGGTCTACACATGCCAATGCACTTAAAATAGCAGCCCGGTCCCCTTCAGCTAATATAGGTCGGGTTGCTCCTTTTAATCGCTGAACGGAGCTGTCACTGTTCAGACCTACAATTAGTCGATTACCAAGAGCCCTTGATTTATATAAAAGATCGACGTGACCCGGATGGAGAAGATCAAAGCATCCGTTGGTGAAAACGATTGAATCACCAGAGGTTTTCCATGCGTCGATTTTATTTTTTGTACTTTCCGCTGAGTCAGCTTTGAAGTAGCCTGTACCTTTATTGTCACTTGGCTCATCTCTTAAAGCAAAATCGAGTTCTTCAGATGTTATTGGTTGAGTGCCTACTTTGCCGACAACAACGCCAGCGGCCGTATTTGCAAGTTCTGCAGATTGTCTGTATGAAAAACCGGCAGATATTCCTGCAGCAAAAGTTGATATGACAGTATCGCCAGCACCTGATACATCAAAGACTTCACGTGCAACCGTAGGTATAAGTAGTGGAGATGGTTGAGAATCAACAATACACATACCTTTTTCACCACGTGTTAACAGCAAACAGTCTATGTCGTATTTATTTTTTACGTCAGACACCGTTGCAGTCAGTTTCTCTTCACTCTGACTAAGAGAGCTATCTGTTATCGTTTCAAGCTCTGCGGTATTTGGCGTTATACACGTGGCACCGGTATATCTTTCCCAGTTTTTACCCTTGGGGTCAATAAGTGATGGAATATTGTTTTGTTTACATAAATCTATGATTTTTTTACAAACACCAGGTGTCTGAAGGATTCCTTTCCCATAGTCAGATAGTATGACAACTTTTGCATCGGACAGTTTTGCTTTAAAGAGATCAAGTAACTGAGCTTTGACAGACTCAGACATTAAAAGGATTTCCTCTTCGTCCAGTCTGAAGAGTTGTTGTTTTGATGCCATAATACGTGTCTTAGTTGTTGTCGGCCTGGCAGGATCTATTATAAATGAAACATCGATATTCTTATCTTTACAGATTTTTTCCAGTTCATTCCCCTGTGAATCATTACCTCTTAACCCGATAAGTGTTACCTTGCAACCCAGGCCGGATAGATTTGATGCGACGTTCGCCGCTCCCCCCATAACCTTCGATTTTTTGTTAACCCGAACAATTGGTACAGGTGCTTCAGGTGAGATTCGGCTTACATTTCCCCAGGTATACTGGTCAAGCATAACATCGCCAACTACAAGAACATGTTTATTTGAAAGAGTTTTTATATCAAAGGACATTTTTGCCTCAATTATTTATATTTATTGATTAAGAGACCGCTTCTTCATGTATTACAGCGGCAAGTAAAGGGATCATTATTTCATGGTGCCCGGTAATGGAATAACCGTTTCCGCCAGATATTACAGGCCTGTTCACAACATTTACTGATGGTCTGTAATGTTGAATCATATCGAAATTGGCTGTTGTAAAATTGATGATTTTGCCATTGATATTACGTGCAACTGATAGTGCCTTTAAAAATACCTCGGGCATTACAACCGCACTCCCAAGGTTTAAAACCACACCTCCGTCACCCAGTTTAGAGACAGTAGCTGCAAAAATTCTGAAGTCTCTTAGTGAGGCTTCACCAATTGCAGCACCACTGGCACCAGGGTGCTGATGAACAATATCGGTGCCCAAAGCCACATGGAGTGTGTACGGAATCTCTAATTTATAAGCATTCGCTAGAAGAGCCCTGTCAGCATATGGTGCATTTTCTTCAATGAGCATGGCACCTGCAGCTTCACCAAAACCCTCGTTACCGGCTGACGCTCTTTTAGATGCAGCATTTACAAGATCTGCAGTGTCTTTCGCCATACCAAATGAGCCATCTTCGAGTTGAGTTGCGACATCTTCAGATGTATGCCCGAACCTTGCAAGTTCCGTGTCATGGATACAGGCGGAACCATTAGAGGCAAAATGTGTTATAAATCCATTCTTAGCAAGATCGGCAAGTACAGGGCTACAGCCTGTTTTAATGATATGCCCGCCAAGCATGGCAATTATTGGTTTCTTAAGATTTCTTGCCTCTATTATTGCTTTGGCTATAGCCTTAAGGTCGTTGGCTTTTAACACCGCGGGAAGATTCTTCAGAAAACTTCGCATTGTGATACCTGACGGTGATGGAACAGCCTCAAGGCTTGTAGTTACCTTGGATTGTCTTGTTGCAGTAGAGTAAGTTGTGACCTTACCAAGGTCTATTTCATCATATGGCCGTGGCAATATCTGACCCCTTTTTTTATTGTTTTATCGAAAGTCACTTTTATAAGTGTATCTTTATTAGATTCTTCTGAAAAAATGAAGTCATTTTTTATATAGTCGGGTAGTGAGTACTTTTAGTGAGTCTTCATATTTATTGATAAAATTATAAATATGAAGCAATTCATATCAACCAAATGGGATTTTACAAAAATCTTAGTTTGTATCCTAGCCCATGTGATTGACAAAAAAAAACTATAAGCATATAAGTTGCCTTGGAGACTCTAATAAGCCGTTTTAAGGATAACTATGAACATTAAAGATGAAAAAAAATACCGTGAACAGGCTGAAATGCTTGCAAACAGGGTGATCAAGAAATTTAAGCATTTGAAAAAAGGATTTACCCGTCAGAATATTGAAGTGTTCAGACTGTATGACTGGGATATTCCTGAGATACGTGTTGCTATAGACTGGTATGCTGGCCATCTTGTTATTGCAGAATATACGAGAAAACAAACGATTGAAGGATGGTTACAGTTAATTGGGGCTGTTGTTGCTGAAAAGTTGGGCGTTGACTCTAATAATATACACTACAAAGAACGTAGAATGGGTCAAGCTGATGGAAAAAGATATGAACGAATAGGTTATACGAACAAAAAAATTGTCATGTCAGAGAGAGATCTTTGTTTTTACGTTAACCCTTATGACTATGTTGATACAGGGCTTTTTTCTGACCACCGTAATACAAGACAACTGGTAAGAGAGATGTCCGATGGAAAAGATTTTTTGAATCTGTATTGCTATACTGGCTCTTTTTCATGTTATGCATCAAAAGGCGGTGCTAAATCAACCACCTCGGTAGATCGATCCGAGACAGCAATAAACTGGGTGCAAGAGAATCTGAAGTTAAATAAAATTCCTGAAAAAGGAAATGAGCTGGTCGTTTTACCAGTATTTGATTTTTTGAATAAAGCAAAACTGGAAAACAGAACCTATGATCTTGCCGTTGTTGATCCACCATCTTTTTCCACTAGTAGAGATTCTTCTTCAGAGTTTGACGTTGCAATTGAACACCCTTATCTTTTAAAACTGGTGATTGAATTGATGAGAGATGGAGCAACTGTCTTTTTTTCTACAAATCACCAGAATTTTCAACCCAGGATGGAGCTTTTGAAAGTCTCAGAAGTAAAGGAAATTACCTCACAAACAATTCCGGTTGATTATATAAATAAAAGAAAAAAGATTCATCGATGCTGGAAAATAATAGTTTAATGGTAAATGAAAACTTGTTATAAACAGTGCACTAAAAATTTGTTTTTCTGTTTATTGAAGTCAGTATAAAAATTTATATTGACTTGTATCAATCGATTTTTTATTTATGCTTATATAATACCTGAATGAAAGTTCTGTTAAGTAATATTGCTTCATGTTCTGCCAGGCCGTCGGGTAAATTCTTATTTTCAGGTACTGTTTGAAGATAAATAATCAATTATACAAAAAGGTTCTTATTTTATTAGAGCCGAAATGTTTAGGAAAAAATATATGACAAGAAAAATTCTTATCAATGCAGTAGATTCTGAAGAGTGCAGAATTGTAAGAGTTAACGATTCTAAACTTGAAGAATTTCACCTTGAAACAACCTCTAAGGAAAGTATTCAGGGGAATATCTACAAAGGCATTGTAATACGAATAGAACCAAGTCTTCAGGCCGTGTTTGTAGATTTTGGCGGTAACCGCCATGGTTTTCTACAGATGCAGGAAGTTCATAGTGACTATTATCAGGACACACCAACTGGTGACAGAGATCTGTGTAAAATGATTAAACGTGGTCAGGAACTGATAGTTCAAGTCAGTAAAGACCCGATTATGCATAAAGGGGCAATGCTTACAACTTTTATATCCCTTCCCGGGAGGTATATTGTATTGATGCCTGGCAGTAACAAAAAGGGTGTGTCGAGACAGATAGAGGATGAAAATGAAAGGCTGCGCCTCAAAGAAATTGTTGGAAAGCTCAAATTGCCTGAAGGGTATGGACTTATTGTACGTACTGCAGGAGAGGGTGCCACAAAAGCATTGGTTTCCAAAGACATGAGCTATCTGATGCGTCTTTGGAAGAATGTTAATAAGAATGCCGTTAAAGCAGACGCACCTTCTGAAATATACAAAGAAAAGAACCTTTCAGTAAGATCAATAAGAGATTACCTGACACCTGATGTTACTGAAATTCTGATTGATGATGTTGAAATTTTTAATGAAGTAAAAGCATTTGTTAAGTTGATTTCACCAAAGCAGGCAAAACTGGTGAAACAACACAAAGATGACAAACCAATTTTTAGTAAATTCCAGTTGGAAAGACAAATAGCGAGTATCTTTGAAAGTAGGGTGACCCTACCATCAGGTGGCTCCATTGTGATTGATCAGACAGAAGCTCTTGTTGCAATTGATGTCAATTCCGGTCGTGCAACGAAGAGTAAAAACATCGAAGGCACAGCTTATCAGACAAATATCGAAGCTGCTGAAGAAGTTGCCAGACAACTGAGATTAAGGGATTTGGGTGGTCTTATTGTTATTGATTTCATCGATATGAAAGATACAAAAAATAAGATGGCAGTTGAGACTGCAATGAAAACCCATTTTAAAGAAGACAAGGCCCGCACAAAAATACAAAGATTATCTCAGTTTGGACTAATGGAAATGTCAAGGCAGAGAATCAGGCCTTCCATTGAATTCGGTAGTTTTGTTTCGTGTAAACACTGCAAGGGGAAAGGACACATCCTCTCAACTGAATCACTTGCTATAGCATTTTTAAGAAAACTCAGTCTGGAAGTATTAAAAGAGGGTATATCATCTGCTAAAGGGTATGTACCACCTGACGTTGCCGGTTATGTTCTGAATAGAAAAAAGAGTGAGCTGCTCAGCATTGAAGATAAGTATGGAATTTCTTTAATTATTGAAGCAAATCCAAACATGCTTCCAGGTGAAAACAGAATAATCTGTGAGTAAATATAATAGGTTTACACCAATTTTGAAAAAACAATTTGCAGGTTGACACATTTTATCCTTTACGGTATCTGTTGATTCTGAATATTTGGTTTGAATCTGTAATTTTTAGCCTTTATACAAAGTAGTTTGAAGTTTATTCGAGAATTTTCTGCAAATTATTTTGAAACGATAGTTTATATAATATCCGTATTTGGCAGTACTATAATCTAATAAGGAGTTTGTTTTGATTAATGTAGCGTATGCAATGGGCCCAGCGCAAGGTGGTTCCCCAGCTGGTGGCTTTGCCTCATTTGTTCCTCTCATTTTGATGTTTGTAATTTTTTATTTCCTTCTTATTCGTCCTCAGCAAAAAAAAGCTAAAGAACATCAGGCGATGCTCGGAGAATTGAAAAAAGGAGATAAAGTTGTAACTTCTGGCGGTATTCATGGTACGATTACAAAAGTAGATGATACTGATGTTACAATGGAAGTCGCGGACAAAGTACGTATCAAAGTGACACGTTCAAATATTGCCGTTAAACTGTAGTTCGTTGATTTGGTCTTAATTTGTCAGAAATTAATGAAATTTGTTTCTGATTGTAAATTATTCATCAATAAAGAAAGGAATAAATAATTGAAAGCTTTTTCCTGGAAACTGTTTGGTGTTCTTCTGGTTTTACTGGTTGCAGTTCTTTTTACACTACCTTCTGTTGTTATGTATTCACAAGGTACTTCTGAGCCAGAACTCTGGCCACATAAAAAAATAAATCTTGGTCTTGACCTGCAGGGTGGTATGCACCTTGTTCTTGAAGTACAGGTTGATAAAGCTGTTGAAATTGCAATTGAGGCAAAAATTGATGATATTAGAAGAATCCTTGCAAAAAAACAGATTACAAACAAAGGGTTTGTTAAGAGAGACGATTCAGCGATTCTTGATGTAAGAATTGAAGGAATTGAAAATACAGAGAAATTTCGTCAGATATTAAAAAAAGATTTTCAGGAACTTGAAATAACTTCTGAAACATCTGTTGATGTGATAACCACATTTGCCCTTAATTTTATTACAGATGAAGCTGACAGAATAAGAAAATTTGCTTCTGACCAGGCTCTTGAAACGATCCGTAACAGAATTGATGAATTTGGTGTCAGTGAACCGGATATCAGACGGCAGGGAGAGAACAGAATTCTAATTCAGCTTCCCGGAATCAAGGATACAAAAAGTGCTAAGGACCTTATTGGTAAAACGGCTACTTTGACATTCAGGCTTGTTGATGAAGAGCATGATCTGCAGACAGCACTAGCTACAAATGCCCCCCCAGGAAGTGAAATTCTTTATGAAATTAAAAGAGATGCCACAACTGGAGCAGAAAGTAAAATTCCCCACCTTATCAAAAAGAGGGTTCGTGTTTCAGGTGAAGCATTGACTGATGCCCGTGTTCTTTTTGACAGCATGGAAAATGAGCCCTACGTTGCTATAGAATTTGATAAAAAAGGTGCAAAGCGTTTTGGTAGAGTAACTGGTGAAAATATAAACAAAAGGCTCGCTATAATTCTTGATGGCAAAGTTTATTCGGCTCCGGTAATTCAGGGTAAAATTACTGGTGGGAGTGCACGAATTACAGGTAGTTTTGATATGGCATCAGCACGGGTACTTGCAATTGCTCTTAGGGCTGGTGCATTACCAGCTCCGGTTGAATTTATTGAAGAGAGAACTGTAGGACCGACTCTTGGTAAAGATTCGATTAATAAAGGGATCATGTCCATGCTGATCGGTGGTCTTATTGTTGTTATCTTTATGATAATATACTATGGCCTTTCAGGACTGATTGCTGATATTGCGCTTGCTTTGAATATTCTTTTGATGGTAGCCGGACTTGCAATTTGTCAGGCAACGTTGACGTTGCCGGGTATTGCTGGTTTTATTTTAACAATTGGTATGGCGGTCGATGCAAATGTTCTGATATTTGAAAGAATAAGAGAAGAACTCAAATTAGGGCAGACTGCTTTGGCAGCTGTTAGTGCTGGCTTTGAAAAGGCATCTCTTACAATTGTTGATGCAAATGTTACGACATTGATTGTCGCTATTGTTCTGTTCCAGTTTGGTTCAGGGCCTGTGAAAGGATTTGCTGTGACACTTGGACTAGGTATTCTTGCGAGTCTTTTTACTTCGCTGGTTATCTCAAGAATGTTCTTTGACTTAATGTTAAAAATGAACATTAAGAAACTGAGTATATAGTGACCTCAATCAACATTTTTGGTTGCTACACTGGTTAATCGGATTGAGTGTATTCATTAATTTAAAAGGAATCTGTTATGCAGTTTATAAAATCAGATATTAATATTAATTTTGTCGGCGCTAAAACAATTGCCTTGATCATATCCATAATATTGGTTGTTATCAGTATCGCTTCGCTTGTAATTCATAAAGGACCAAAATATGGTGTCGATTTTGCGGGAGGAAGCTCGATTCAGATAAAATTTGAAGACTCTGTCTCAATAGACTCTGTAAAAAAGGGATTGGCTGAATTAAAACTTCCTAAAGCTGCTGTTCAGCAGTTTGGTGAAAAAAGTGATAATGAGTTTCAGGTGAGAACAAACTTGTCATTCATGCAAAATGCAGACTTCACAGAGAATCTTAAAGATACGCTTGCTGCTGCAACGGGGGCTGCTGTGATTGATGTCAGTCTCGATATGGTTGGGCCTCAGGTTAGTGAAGATTTAAGACGTAAAGCGCTCCTTGCTATGTTTTATGCTCTGCTATTTATCGCTATCTATATCTCAGGACGTTTTGAATTAAAGTGGGGTATGAGTATACTGATGGCGGGATCTATAGGTGGTGGTGTTTATTTTATCGGGCAGTTTATCGATGCCGGTATACCGGTATTAATACTGCTTGCACTTATCGGTAGCCTTTTGTTCTGCTGGGTATTTGAACTGAAATATGCCATGGGAGCCATTGTCGCACTGATCCATGACGTTACAATTACAGTTGGTCTTTTTTCAATACTGAATATTGAATTTACATTGCCGATCATAGCTGCGTTACTTACAATTATTGGTTATTCATTGAATGATACGATTATTGTTTATGACAGAATTCGTGAAAATTCAAAGAAATACATAAAAGAACCGCTGGCATTTATAATTAATAAGAGTATTAACGAGACATTAAGCCGTACTATCCTAACATCTCTTACAACGTTAGTTGTTGTAGTTACTCTTTTCCTTAAGGGTGGCGGGGTTATTCACCATTTTGCTTTTGCAATGATAACCGGCATTCTTGTTGGGACCTACTCATCAATTTTTGTAGCAAGCCCGATACTACTTGCATGGCAGGGCAAGAAGTAAATATTGCTTGATGCTTTGGTAAATACGAAAATGAAAATCAAAAATAAAAGGAGGTTGTAGTGAAATCAGGTCAAAAACCGAGAATAAGAAAAATATTTTTCACTCTTATCATCGCCTCTTTTTTTTGTTTTTTTGTTTCTTGCCAAACGACAAAACCAGCCCCGGATAATACGGCGATTGTTAATCTTGCTAACGAACTGGAAGAAGCAAATCAGAAAATTGAAGAAATATATCATCGAATGTCTGTTGTTCAATTTATGGTCGATAACCATGAAAGAACCATTACAGATCTGGAGAATAATTTAAAACCTGGCAATACCGGTAGCATGACAGAAAAAAATGTGAAATTTGCTGCTGAATATGAGGAAATACCGGCGGTTATTGCTGAAGACACATCTGCAAATGATATACTGGCTCCTGAATCAAAACCTGATATTACAGAAAAAGAATCAATTCAATATAAATCACCTGAATTTATATATAACAAGGGGTTTTCTGCATTGAAATCGAAAAACTATACCAAAGCGGTTTCAATGTTTAAATCGATCGTTTCTAAATACCCTGCTCACAATCTTGCTGACAATGCAATATACTGGACAGGAGAGATATATTATACACAGCGTGATTTCCCTGAAGCAATCAGAACATTTAATCGTCTGATTGAACAATATCCCGAGGGAGGTAAAGTACCGGATAGTCTTTTAAAAATCGGTTACTCATATTATTCGATGAAAGACAAAGATAATGCAGTAAAGTATCTTAAAAAAGTTGTTGTAGACTACCCTTTTTCGGTTTCAGGAAGTAAAGCTGAGGCAATGTTGCATAAAATTGAATAGTTGATCTCATTGGGCTGAGTCTTTCTCCAATCTGATTGATGTGCTTTGAACGTAACCCCATAAAGAAAATTGAAGTATGAATCATCTTGCCTGGCTGACACTTAAAAGCGTACCCGGGATTGGAAATTTACTTTACAAACGTCTTATAGACCGTTTTGAAACTCCAGAAGCAGTTTTTAATTCACCTGTTAAAAAGATAGCTGAAGTTGATGGTATATCTATTAAAACAGCGATGGTTATTAAAAAACATCAAACCCCGGATGCTGTAAAAAAAGATTATGATATAGCTTTAAGTAACAACTGCAGGTTTCTTGTATTAAATGATACTGAATATCCAAAATGGCTGCTTGAAATACCTGACCCGCCTCCGGTTTTGTATATTCATGGTGAATTACCTGAAGTACCATACATATCGATAGTAGGGTCAAGAAATGCTACGTCATATGGAATTTCTAATGCGGGTAGAATTGCAGGAGAGCTTGTGGCTTCTGGGAGTTGTATCGTCAGTGGTTTAGCACGGGGAATTGATACTGCTGCACATGTAGGGGCATTGGAAAACAATGGAAAAACAATTGCAGTTCTGGGTAGCGGGCTTGGCAATATATACCCCTCTGAAAACAGGGCGCTAGCTTACAAAATTGCTGCCAATGGTGCTGTGATCTCTGAATTTCCGTACATGTCTAATCCTGAACCTAAAAATTTTCCAATGCGCAACAGGATTATCAGTGGTATCTCCGTCGGAACACTTGTTGTTGAAGCAGCTAAAAAGAGTGGGTCCTTAATTACAGCAAGACTTGCTGCAGAACAGAACCGTGAAGTTTTTGCATTACCGGGAAATGTTGGTTCCTTTAAAAGTGCCGGAACTCACAGTTTGCTGAAACAGGGCGCAAAACTTGTAGAAGGTGCAGGAGATATTATTGAGGAGTTAAGCTATATCTATCCGCCGGAAAGATTTCTTGATGCCTCTGATCTAAATTGTGAAGAAGAAAAAATAAAAAAAACAAAAAAAAGTAATTTAGGACTTGATTTTGATGAGCGGTCTGTACTAGATGTGCTTGATTTGTACCCGGTTCATATTGATGAATTACACCAAAAATTAAAAATGAATACGGGTAAACTGTCGGGACTTTTATTAAAACTTGAATTGATAGGTCTTGTAAATCAGTCAACTGGAAAAATGTTTTCAATAAATGAGGATGTAAAGTGAGTAAACCACTTGTAATTGTTGAGTCACCTACGAAGATTAAGACGCTTCAGAAATATATTGGCAATGAGTTTAATATTGCTGCGACAGCAGGCCACATAAAGGACCTGCCACCAAAAGAAATCGGAATAGATATTGAAAAAGGTTTTAAGGCAAAATACTTACATATTAAAGGTAAGTCCAGAGTAATTAAAACACTGAAAGCTGCCGCTGGAAATGCAACAGATATTTATCTGGCACCTGACCCTGACCGTGAAGGTGAAGCCATTGCATTTCATACTGCAGATATTTTAAAGAAAAAAGGAAGAAAATTTCATCGTGTTCTTTTTCATGAATTGACACCGAAAGCTATTAAAGAAGCTATTGCTTCACCTCTTGAACTCGATACGAATAAATATAATGCACAACAGGCCAGAAGAATTCTTGACAGACTCGTAGGCTATCAGGTATCCCCTCTTTTATGGCGAAAAGTGCAGGGTGGCTTAAGTGCAGGACGTGTACAATCCGTGTCAGTCAGAATTATCTGTGAAAGGGAAAGGAAAATTCAGGTATTTATCCCTGAAGAATACTGGTCGATTACAGCTGATCTCCAAGATGGAAAACCACCGACATTTATTGCAAAACTTGTAAAAAAAGACGGGAAAAAAATAAAAATAAACAATGGTGATGAGGCCTCAGTCATTACGGATGAACTTTCAACGGCTGATTATTACGTTGATAAGATTTCGAAACGAACAACAAAAAGAAACCCTCAACCACCATTTATAACAAGTAAGCTTCAACAGGAATCCATTAACAAATTGAAGTTTACAGCAAGAAAAACAATGATAGTTGCTCAGCAGCTATACGAAGGTCTCGAAATCGGACCTGGCGAACCAGTCGGTTTGATAACCTATATGCGTACTGACTCCGTAAGGGTTGCTAATGATGCTGTCGTAGAAGCTACTAACTATATAAAAGAAACTTTCGGTACTGATTATATACTCTCAAGCCCTAGAGTTTTCGGCAATAAAAATAAATCTCAGGATGCCCACGAAGCGATCAGACCTACGTCGGTTTCAAATACTCCTGAAAAACTGATGCACTATTTGGATAAGGATCAGCTTGCTCTTTATACTTTGATCTGGCGACGATTTGTTGCTTCACAAATGCAGCAGGCATTGATTGATCAGAATACGATTACGATAAAGGCAGGAGATTATACCTTAAGCCTTAGTGGTTCGACTATTAAGTTCCCTGGTTTTATGACCCTTTATATGTCTGTTGCTGAGGAACAGGAAAAGGAAGATGATAGTAAAAAACAGGCGCTGCCAGAATTAAAAGAGGGAACAAAACTTGATATGCTTAAGTTAAATCCCAAGCAGCACTTCACCCAGCCCCCACCAAGATTTTCAGAAGCGTCACTTGTAAAGGAACTGGAAGAAAACGGTATTGGACGTCCAAGTACATACGCTACTATTCTTACTACGATACGAAGTAAGGGGTACGTTGATCTGGTGAATAAATATTTCAGACCGAATGAGCTTGGCTTTATCGTCAATGACCTTCTGATTGAAAATTTTTCAGATGTTTTTGATATTGCATTTACAGCAAAGATGGAAAGTAATCTGGATAAAGTTGAATCTTCTGAAATGGATTATAAAAAACTTTTGGCCGATTTTTATAAACCTTTTGAAGGTGAGCTTGGTAAAGCAAAAGAAGAAATGCTCAGTATCAAAGGTGTGGGTATTGCTACCGGGATTAAATGCCCTGAGTGTAAAAATGAAGAATTGCATATTAAGATTGGTAAAAACGGTACTTTTCTCGCTTGTAATGGTTATCCGGAGTGTACATACTCAAGAAACTACGAAAGAGATGAAAAAGGCGTTCTCCAACCTATAGAACCGTCTTACGAACTTGCTGAGGGTAAGGTTTGTGATAAGTGTGGCAAGAAAATGCTGTTGAAACAAGGCCGATTTGGTGAGTTTCTGGCTTGCAGTGGTTATCCTGAATGCAAGCAGACTCAATCTGTTCATGCAGTTGAAGGAAGTAATGCTTCAATAGGTATAAAATGCCCTGAAGAAAATTGCAGTGGAGACATTGTAGAAAAAAAATCGAAAAGAGGAAAAGTATTTTATGGTTGCAATAAATACCCTGATTGTACTTTTGCAACCTGGGATAAACCTGTTGATTCTTCATGCCCAAAGTGTGGAGCTGCTTTTTTAGTTGAAAAAACGACCAAACGGGATGGGACATTTCAGAAATGTATAGCAGAGGGCTGCGATTATAAGGATTTGTAACTGATCGCATAGTAAATCATTGTCGTTAATAGTTATACAAGAGACAAAAAAATTATTGAGAAAAATCAGACAGGGTATTCTTGACTGAGTCCTTGATATTATAATTAAAGAAGATTTGTAATACATCTCCAATGCTCCATACGATTATTGGAGATGTTTATAGAAGATTTAATACTGATATTTTGATGGTGCTTTTGATTTATTTTTAAGAAATTTTTAGGTGTGTCAGGACAGTTCTAAAAAAGTGTTTAATAATGTCGTAGTAGATGCGTCGTGTCGTTTGATTTTACCTGCTTCTATTTCACTGAGTATATTTTCAGCAAGACTTTTCCCAAGTTCAACTCCCCACTGATCAAAGCTGTTAACATTCCAAATAATTCCCTGAGTAAATACTTTATGTTCGTATATGGCTATTAACATGCCAAGCGACTCCGGTGTCAATTTTTCTATCAGGATAGTATTAGTTGGGTTGTTTCCAATGAAAGTACGATGAGGAATAAGTTTTGGAGGACAGTTTTCAGACTCTAATTGTTCTTTTGTTCTACCATTTAAAAGTGCTTCCGTTTGGGCAAAGAAGTTTGCCATCAGTTTATAATGATGATTTTTAAGATGGCTCTGGCTTTTGATACAGCCAATAAAATCTGCAGGGATCAATTTAGTGCCCTGATGTATCAGCTGATAAAATGAATGCTGACCGTTTGCACCTGTTTCCCCCCATATTATTGGACTGGTCTGATAATCAACACGTTCTCCATCACGGTCAATGAATTTACCATTACTTTCCATTCCGCTTTGCTGACAGAAGGATGGGAATAATGTTAAATACTGATCATATGGGAGAATCGCCAATGTTTCAGATCTGAAAAAATTAATGTACCAGATCCCAATCAAGGCAAGGTTTACTGGTATGTTTTCCTCTAAGGGAGCATTACGAAAATGTTCATCTATCAGATTATAACCTCGTAGAAATGATGCATAGTTTTCAACACCGATTGAGATCATTAATGGCAAACCAATTGCTGACGGTAGTGAATATCTGCCACCGACCCAGTCCCAAAACAGAAACATATTCCTTGTATCTATACCAAAAGCTGCAACTTTTTCTTTAGCAGTTGATGTTGCAACAAAATGCTTGCTTATATACTTTTCACTCCCGGTATTATCAACGAACCATGACCTTGCAGTTTCAGCATTTGTCATCGTTTCCTGAGTTGTAAATGTTTTTGACGCAATAATGAAAAGGGTGGTTTCCGGGTCACAATCTTTTAGTTTTTCATAAATGTCAGTGCCATCGACATTTGAAACAAATTTTATATTAATACTTTGTTTTTTATATGGTATCAACGCTTCGTAAGCCATGTTAGGGCCTAAATCAGAACCACCAATTCCGATATTGATGATAGTGCTGATTGGTTTACCGGTATAACCCTTCCAGCTGCCAGTACGAATACTTCTTGTGAATGAAGCCATATGGTTTAATGTTTTTACAACGTCTGGCATTACATCAGCACCATCGGTAAAAACTGGGGATAAGGGCTCAAAACCTTTTTTTTCACTATAGCTGACATTTCTTAATGCAACATGAAGAACAGGCCTGTTTTCAGTAGAATTTATCTTTTCGCCCTGAAACATTTTTTCTGTCCAGCCTTTTAAATCGCAGGAGGTTGCAAGGTTATATAACGCAGACATAATTTCTTTGGTTACGATGTTTTTCGATAAATCTACATGAAATGGGCCAAACTTGTGAGTAAGGTAGTCGACACGTTTAGGATCATCATTAAAAAGTGTCCTCATGTGTGTATTTCTGTATTTACGGAACAATTCTTTTAAAGTTAACCATTCCTTAGTTTTTTTTATATTAGAAGTATTAGTCAAGATCTATTCCTATGTTAAATAAAAGTAGGTACTTATAAAATATAAATATGGGCATGTCAAGGCTATGTCTATTGAGTTGTAATATATACCCTGTTATTAAAGAAATGTTCATACTATATGATAAATAAAAAGGATATTACTATTAAAAGGTGAAAAAATGTCTTGTGTTATTTGTGCATAATAGAGTAATTATAACATCTACTTATGGCTGTAGGTACTCTTTCATAAAATATACTGTGATTCAACTTGTTTTGCGGTGAAACCATGGGGACTTTACTTAATGGCGTCAGTTAATTATGTTATTGATGATCACGTTGCAATTGTAACAATGAATGATGGTGAAAATAGATTCAATAGTGAGTTTTTTGAAGCCTTCAATGAGGTACTTGATGAAATTGAAAATAAAACAAGTACCCGTGTGCTTATTGTAACCTCTGGTCATGAAAAAATCTGGTCAAATGGTATTGACCTTGAATGGTTTATGCCTCTTCTTCAGGAGAATCCAGCTGAAGCTGAGAAGTTTCCTTTTGAACTGACAACGCTCTATAAAAGAATTCTTTATTTCCCAATGGTTACTATTGCTGCGATTAATGGCCACGCCTTCGCTGGTGGTGCTGTTTTGGCCTCTGCTTTTGACTTTCGATTTATGAGATCAGGAAGAGGGTATTTTTGCATACCGGAGGTTGATATAAGAATTCCTCTTGCTCCCAGTATGATTGCGATAATGCGAAAAGCTGTCCCTGAACAAAAATTTCTTGAAATGCAATATCTTGGTATCAGGTTGACCGCAGAAGAATGCGTTGAACATAATATTATTTTGAAAGCATGTCCACTCGAAGACCTGATGAATGAGGTTATGATATTTGCTAAAAAGCATAAAAAAAATCAATCGATGATAAAGATTATGAAGCAACTCAGTTATAAGCATTTTGAAGAGATTTATGAAAAAGATGATATCGAATGGTTTAGTTCTGGGATGACGGGTATGACAGGCTGATACCAGATTTATTCAGTATTGTTTTTTGAATGTTCGTTAATGTTCTCAGCGTTGTTTTCAGCCATTTCACTGATTGATTTAAAAACTGTGTCCCATGATCTATTAGAGCCGGTTTCTACAAGAAATGATCTGATATCTTTGACCCCATCGGTACTTTTAGCATGCCTTAAGATTGCTTTTATAGTTTCTTTGGAGCCCGCAACCCCCATCATCACAGGTGTACAGTTTACCGTTT